>Ga0058704_10001370_pt1 | contig 11433 bp, 7 predicted proteins | sample AgamicMgSfe_FD_71363 | JGI IMG/M metagenome (GOLD analysis project Ga0058704, IMG submission 71363) | Agave microbial communities from Guanajuato, Mexico - Mg.Sf.e | ecosystem: Host-associated > Plants > Phyllosphere > Phylloplane/Leaf | place: Guanajuato, Mexico | collected 2012-05-30 | reverse complement strand
TCTGATTGCTCTCGCTCCATTCTGCTCAGACTGCTGAGCTTCATGACCATGATCTGGTTTTCCTTTTCTCTTCCTTGCGCTGCTTGTGTTCCGGCTACGGCGTATATGGTTGCTGGGTAGGTCTTGCGGTCGTCACCGAGCGAGTCGCGCAGGATGTCAAAAGACAGGCAGGGCCATGGAGCTTCCAGAGTGTGCAACATCTCGTACGTGGAAAAGTCGGGTGCCAATGATTCTCCGGCTTGCAATTTCGTCCTTCCTGGGATAAAAGTCGCCTGGTCTACGTCCATGGCTGAGATGGATTAGACGTGTGTACTCTGACCATGTTTGAATAAACCGACCTTCTCGCTCCTCTGCTTCGCGCTCTTCATCCGGTCGTCCATCTACACCTGCCTCAAGAATCTCATCCTCGCTCTCAAACTCATCCTCATATTCATCCTCGAAATCGGGGCCATCGCCATTTTGATCCTCGATAGGTCGCTGTCCGGATTTGAGAACCTGCTCTTCCAGCTCCGACTGGTCCGCTGTTCTTTTGCTCATCGTAACGTCGTCAGAATAATTATGCTCGATGCGATTGGTGGTAGACTGTTAAAAAGTTTCAAGCATTTGCGGACAAAAGTTGCTTCAGAAGTTCTTTATCGATAAGAAGAAGGGCGGGCAGCAGTTTCCATGTTTGACAGACGCCAGACTTTCTTAGCGCCCGGCTTCCCGCTGCAAGTTGGCGACAGGGATCGTCTTGTAGCAGTACGCGATTTACCGTGATTTGCGGCATTCCGTCCTGTTGGTTGTTTGCGTTGCGGAACTGCAGTAGATGTGACACGCCTGGCTGCTTGGCCTGATGATTGTCCCGCACTCTCGCGTCTGCTAGCTTGGTCACTGTTTCATCAAATACAATTGACGCCCTTTGCGACTGATTGACGATACGACCTATTTTGCAATCCTGGAATGCATCGGTAGCAGACACAGACACCTTCGTCATTTTTAGTGACAAGCGGCGACCGTTCAGCTAAGGTAGACGCCGCGGCCAAACAAGGCGAGCCCCTCGACAGGTTCGCAGCGCCAGACGCACTCTTGAGCAATCAACATCAGTACCACGACAGCAAATTTCAGACCCTCTTCGGATTGGCTTGTTGATAGACGGATTGGTTAGTGCAGTCATCTGTCTTCCCACTGCCTTACCTGGTGGACCTACACAATACCTTCCGCTATGGACCAAGACGCCGGCGCATACAAGCACGATCCTTCAATGGATGAATCAAGCATGAACACAGTGACAGCTTCGTCACACCAAATGTATCAAGGCGGAGACAGACCGCAAACATCATATTCCGACACTGGCTTTCATCGATCGTACGCCTCTCCCGACAACACTCCTGAGCCCCAATACAGGTATGTAATATGGATGAAGCTTGCAACAGGCGGGGGCTGACAATGCATCATAGGCATGACAATGGACACCCTGCAACCATCTCAAGACCAGGTTCAGCAGCTGCCAACGCAAGTCAATATGGAGATCAAGGTCAACGGCAACAAGCGCAGAAAAACTCGAGCGTCGTTATAAAAGTCGGAATGGTTGGAGATGCGCAAATTGGCAAGACCAGTCTCATGGTCAAATACGTCGAAGGCAGTTGGGACGAAGATTACATTCAGACACTGGGTACGCTGGTTAACAGCCGTTAGCAAAGTGTGCAAGCTGACCGCAATCAGGTGTCAATTTCATGGAAAAGACTATCAGCATAAGGAACACGGAAATCACCTTTTCGATTTGGGATCTTGGTGGACAGCGCGAGTTCGTCAACATGCTTCCTTTGGTCTGCAACGACGCGGTCGCAATCCTCTTCATGTTCGATCTTACACGTAAAAGCACTCTCAACTCGATCAAAGAGTGGTACCGTCAAGGCCGAGGTTTCAACAAGACCGCGATACCTTTCCTTGTTGGAACGAAATACGATCACTTTGTCAACTTCCCTAAAGAGGAACAAGAAGAGATCAGCTCCCAGGCCAAAAGGTTCGCCAAAGCAATGAAGGCAAGCTTGATTTTCAGCAGCACATCACATAGCATCAACGTTCAGAAGGTGAGTCTCCTATCTCTCTCTCTCTCTCTCTCTCTCTTGCATACATCATGTATTGACCATCACCAGATCTTCAAGATTGTACTCTCAAAAGCATTCGATCTTCGTTGCACGATTCCAGAAATCGAAAATGTGGGCGAACCGCTTCTCCTGTACCAGTCCATCGGTTAGGAACCACAACTTCTTTCATCTGGTATGATCAAACACTCGTACACAGGGAGCGAATAAGTCAATCGCCATTTGTGTTCTCAACTTGACGACAGCATGGATCAATGCATGATGACGGACCATCAGTGATGGAGTCAATTCAGGGAGGGATAGAAGGCAGGATTCTTGCCATGAGATCGTGCTGGACGGTCCTATTTCTACCAATGGTCTCTGACGGCGATTACAGCAACATTGGAGCGTGGGAGATATGGAATGGTTGGTCATTATAAGACGAGGGTGGGTTGCTTCTTTAAATCATTAGCGAGGAGCAAAATGTGTACTTCAGGACCAGACTGCTAGCCAATATTCAATGACAAACTCTTGACGACGTTTAAGGATTTCAATGTTGCTATTGCGCAAGTCTTTAATCAGAGCAATGTGTTCCAAGGGGTCCGGTACGAAAGACGGTGCGGCGATTGGTTCGTCGGCCAAATTGCGCTTATCCATCTTTTGGCCGACCGTAACCAAACTTTTGGACTTGGATATTCTGCAAATCGTACATGTAGACTCCGATGAGCTCGAACGCACGCGACAACCGGCGCCATCTCATAGTCGCTGTATACTGTCACGATGTCTCTCGTACCGAAGAAGGTTTTCAAAGAGCAGAAATTGCTCAGCCATGGCAAGGAAATCTTTGCCTACAACAACCTCCACACCAATCAGGTAGTCTACTCACTTGAGCGGTCGTTAAATGTAAGATGCCGATTCTGTGCGACTCCTTGCGGAAATTAACTATTGCCTAGAACAACGATGCGATCAAGCAACTGGCATACGCTGGAAAGGCCAGTGTGCCGACGACTCTACGTAAAGACATGTGGAAACCACTCTGGATGGCCTCGTTCCCCAGCACATCTCAAGGTCTAGCGGCTTATCGCATGCTGCGCGAATGGCGCAAATTGCACGAATTGTCATGGGACCCGAGTGACATCGGAGAGAGGGAGTTTTTCTATTTCGCAGACAAAAGAGACGATGATGCCCGACGGGAAAAGCTGAAGGAGTTGGGAGGTCCGGCGGTAGAAGGTCCACGGAAGGGAGGACCAAGGGGGAAGGAGAGGATTTTCGCCATTCAACGTGGCTTGAGTAGGGTGACGCACCAGAAGGCCGAGCGAAGAAAGATTATTCAAAATCAAAAGGCCAACTCCGTTGCGGATTTGGCGGCTGTCTTGCTGGAACAAGACAGAATGCGCGAAAGGTCCGAGGCTGATCAGAAGGAAAATGACAGGCTCTACAAGGAGAAGTTGTGGAAAGAGATCCAAGATCTGTACAAGGAAATGACCAAACAGGATGGTCTTGCTGCGGTACGGGCAGATTTGGCTGCTGCCGAGAGGAATCTTCAGACCGTGGCTCCTACACAAAACGAGGATGCCTCAAGGAGGCGAACCAGAGGCTCGCTCAAAAAAGAAATCCGACAGCTTCATCAGAGACGCGATAAATTTCTGGCCATCACGAAAATTATCGACACAGCAAGGCGACAAGCGGATCAAGAAGCCAAGGATTCACTGAAGAAGGTTGAGGAACAGGCATCAGCAGCAAGCAGACAACCAACAGAGACGGAAATCAAGCAGGCAAACGCACTGGCTGAAGTCGACGTGATGGCCGTACTTCGACTAAACCTTGCTACTCTTGCGGCCAACACTGTCTTTGGCGAGTCACACGAACTATTCAAGCAAGCCACTGGACCTCCACAATTTGCTTACACGTCAAAAGGAGTTCGTGTCCGATGGTCGACCTTTACCGACTTGGAGCTTGCTGAGCAATGGCCGGATGCTGTTGAGCACGACAACCTTGGCCTCAGTCGTCACACGATGCCAAGGCCGGACGAGCAACCCGTCCTCGAGATTGAGGACAAGTACCTCTACGACCAAGATGGTGTCGAACTCGATGAGTACGACGCCTGGAGAGAATTGATGGACGCCAAGGCCTTGGAATCAGACACGACATTCAAGGCTCCCGGCGCAGCTCCAGACGTCGAGACTCCTTACATCGAGAGCAAGCAGCACAGAAAGGTCCGTGAGATGAGGGAACGATCTGCGGATCGGGCACAAGCAAGAGAGCAGCTGGCCGTCGAGCACCAGGAATTTTTGGCTCAGGAGTCCGAGACCCAAAGAGAGTCGAGAGAACGGAAGCAGGAGGCTGCGGTCAAGAGATTGCCGTTCAAGCAGAGACTCGACACTGAGACAAGAGAGGCTGCCAAGTACGAGGTATTCTCCAGGCGATTCGAGAAGTGGAGAGCGTACCAGGCGAAGATCAGGAGTGGACAGGAGGGTGCTGAAGAGGCGGTGTCTGAATAGGCTAGCTGTTGAAGGAAAGTGATACTGTATACTAAGGCGTCAGACTGAACATACCGTGTGCACCTATAGTCGATTATCAAACACGTATCATATACCAATGTACCATGACTAATGACCTATAATCAATACCTGTGTAGGCAGATGACGATTCCTCCAATCTTCAAAACAAAAAAGCGCTACACTAGCGTCTACCGCGTTCGATGACCGACGATAGCTACACATGATATGCTCACTATACTAGACGACTTCCACATTTATGGTTAATACTCTCATAAATCAATCCCCTGTACTTCATCGTGTGTGCCTATCCCGTCGAACTGACTTGTAGGTACCCGGGCTAGGAAACACTGGAAGAAAGTTCTTCGCGGCCGGCTCGGTCTCTGATAGAGTACCAAGTGCTCCTACAGGTCGGCTCCCTACACCTCGTCATGTGCGCCCATGACGTCGAATTCATCGATGGGCGCTGGGCCTGGTAACACTGGTAGAGAGTCCTTCGTCCAGCTCGATCTCTGATAGATTATCAAGTGCTGCCATGGGTCAGTTCCGTACACCTCATCATGTGCGCCCTTGGCGTCGATGGTCGGCGTAACCTTCACATTTGGTGTAAGGCTCATCGATAATCGGCGTAAACATTACCGCTGGATTGCGGCAATGGCACAGCTTAGTCAAGCGTAGGGCCTATTGGTTATAAGCGTAAATAGAAAATTGATGAGGTGATTCACCAGACACAGTAAACACTAACCCACTATAACTGTTCTGGTGATGGGGTGGCAAGACGTGGCTGAGATGAAAGCATTACACCAAAGTCTACCGTTTGCATCCAGCATTGACTGGGTGATACTTATCCCTAAAGTCTTGACACAACCTCTTGTGTACGCTTATCGTCTATTTGTTCGTACGCTTCGTCATCGGTCCTTCTTAGATCCATTATCTCGTACTCGGCCACATATTGACACCAGGCGCTTGCACAGTTACAGTGAGTTTGGTGCTTTTGACACCATTGGCGTGTAGTAGAGTAGACATATAAAGGGCAATGACAACCATCTATGTATCCGTCGGGACAGCAGAGACCTCCCCGTTCCCTTCGATCTGACTCCCCGGCGCAGAAGCAGAAGCAGATGCACCGCCCTGACTACCGTCATCTATACTTCTTGGGCTTGTTACCTCAGATCTCGGCCACGTCTTGCCGCCAGTCGCCAGCACAGCTACAAGATCCAATTCCTGAGGGAACCACCTTTCCCTTCTCGTAGTCTCTCTTTTACCACCCTCGAGCGCACTCCTCGCAGCTCTAGTCGTCCGGCTTCTCTTTCCCGTGACCTTGTCACTGCCACCGAGCAAGGACGAAAGACGCGTTCGTTGCTCTTCTAGTGCGAGGTCGAAGTGCACAATACTGCGAACGTAGGGCGCAATATCTTCTGAGATGGTGGACAGTGGACCGTCAAAAGCCGAGTAAGCGAGGGCGAATTGCGAGGTATGTGCTGCGACTTCAGAAATGGGGTCGAAAGCTGCGGAAAAGTCATGGCGGGAGAGGGGAATGGTTTCAGCTGATGACCTGAGACCATTGCTGATGCGGGAGAGCAGGTGTGACTTGTCCGTGTTCAAGAGTGGTCGATCGAGACCGTAGGCTTGGGATAGGAGATTAGCGGCCGAGGTTGCTAACCTGCTGTCGAAGTCCGTGTAGTCAATCTTCTCGTCAGTTTGGAGCAATGTACTACCCACGACATAATCCTGCCGGGCTTTTTCGGACAGTGCTGGTAGTGTTGAGTCCAGCTCGGTCTCATGAATGAAGCTACCCACTGGAGCATGTCGGCTATGCACGTCTGATGTCTTGGGTAAACCGGTCCTACAGCAGACATCAAAGGCGCTCATGCTTCCGTATAGCGCGTCTATCGCTTTTAGTGACTTGAGACGACTCTGAGCCGATCTAGCTGTCGAAAGATCTTCTGATTCGTACTGATCACCAATTGCGACTTGCAGATCGTCGAAAGGATGCATCTGCCAGCTTTCCCAGCACTCGAGCAGGAGCTCTGCAACACCGTCGGACTGGCCTGCGCTATCGTCTTCTTTAGGAATGCATCCAATAGCTCGTGGATAAGCGCCCTCGCTGACAACTCTCTGCACGCGACCTTCAGAGTCAAGCCCTATCCCAGGAGGCCAACGCTGAAACATCCAGCTTAGACCTCCCCTTGGATCACCCACACCCATTTGACACCAGAACTGTAATTCGGAGATACTCGCTCTGAGGTCATGTTTCTTGTACTGGAGAAGAGACGATACGGCATCGCGACGTAACAAATGACCTTCTCTTGCAGCCATGAGAAGTAGGTAGTCTGCAACAACATCATGACTGGGTGTCGATAGACGGAGAATGGCGTGCAACGATATGGCTTGCAATGGCACCACATTCTCGTCGGTGCACGTTATGACCACTGGCCGTTTGGAGTTAATAATCAGCTCGAGGACGGTGCTCCAGAAGTTCTTATCTTGCTCGAAAAGAACGTCAACCTCTTCCAGCAGGATCAGAGACTGCTTTTGGTTCCTTCCTGCTTTCGACTTTGACAATGCTTTGACCTGAACTGGATCCACCGGTTTCTTGGGATTTGAGCTTTGGGAAGAAATCGTAGTCTGTGCTTTGGGTTTGAAGAACGTGTTCATCGTGCCCTGCCGTCCAGACTCCAAGTCCTTTGTAAGAGCCTTTGACAGGCGAGCCGAATCCTCATCGGCGGAAATATTACCAGCGTCATGATTCTGCCGTGACACTAGGTGGTTCTCGACCATATCGCCTACTCGTTCCAGAACATCCTTTCCGCTTCGTCGTGTGCCAGAATTGATTTCGAAGACCTGAAAGCCCAGCTCTTTGGCCACAGCGTACACCATGGCAGTCTTTCCACAGCCATGAGGTCCGCTGATGACTACCGCGTTGGGGACTTTACGCGCATCGGTAGAGTTTTGCGACGACGGGAGACCCGAGCGTACCACTGTACGCTTGTTCGAAAACATGTTCTCTTTCCCGCTCGAGACATCGTCAAGCATGGGCATCTCTTCCAAATGTCCAACCTCACTTTCATCATCAACGATAAAATCATCGAGGTCTTCGGCCCTCTTTCGTCGCTTTTTTCTTGGTTTCGACTCCGAAGTGTCGGGTTTTGCGGGGTGTGAACTTTTCATCTCGACTGACACGACAGTCAGGCCTTTCATCCAGTCGCGAAGGATCGTAGCTTCTGTTCCAGGTTGGAGGACGTCTTCTGCAGTTTGGGGTGCATATTTGACAGCCCAGGCATTGGGCTCGCTTCGGCCCTCGTCGTACGGATTGATTCCTGTCTCGATCGAACGATAGATCGACATAAGTGCTGGATGCTGCGACTGCCGTGATAGCTCACGCGACACTGCTCCTTGAATCGACGGTCCCGTGATTAGCAAGCGCCGAGGGACGCGAAGAGATGCTGGAGGATCGTAGAATCCGTCGGGACGCAATCTACTCTCATCCGACGGAAGCGATTTGAGGTCGTCGCAAAGTCGCCTAAGGATACTCTGGCTGTCGTCTAGAGGTGATGATTTGTATTTCTTCTTTCGGTAGTTCACCTTTTCTCTGGGTGGTGAAGGTTTAGTTGTATCGGTAATACCCCTTACATGCATCATATCTCGCGATGGCCATACCACATAACCTAGACTCGGTGGTTTGCGCGGCTGATCTTCCTCGATATCTGACAGTTCATGTTGCTGCGCTTTTTGTCTCTGTACTTCCATGCGTATCTTCCCAGGTGTCGAAGCGAATGACTTTCGAGGAGATGACTTTGGCTGAGAGGTTTCCTCTTGTCCTGCGCGTTGATTGCCAGTCTTGTCTTTTGGTTTACCCACGAAGAAAGGATGCGTAGATTTTGCAGTTCGGGAGCTTTTGGACAGTCTAGGAGCCACTTTCACGGCTGGAAGCACCATCGCGTATCGCTCCTCGCTGTCAAGGATGCGCGATATCCTCGGACCGATTGTAGAGCGCGAGGGCCATTCGGCATACCGGCACCTCACAAGCAAATGCTTGTCTTCCTTCTTCTTTCTGCCTCTCCTCGCGGCAGGCTTTTCTTCACCAGTTCCGACGTAATTCTTGGTTGAAGTCGGTGAGCCCAAGGTACCTTTTGCATTGAGTTTGAGCATCTTCGGAGGTGGAGTCGTCATCTTCGGAGGTAGATCCGTGGGACGCTCCTCCGTTCGATTACTGTTGGTTGGCTGGACAGTCTCAGAGTGCGTTTCTGCCGTGGTATCACTAGGTTGTTGATCCATAGATCGAAGACCCGATGCCAGAGATCGGCTCAGCGCTTGTCCAAGACTCGAACCGAGAACGGAACCTTCATACTGTCGAACCTGCTTCAAACCCTGTTCTTCGCTCATTGATACCCTTGGTTCCATAGGATGTACCTCAGCCTCTCCGCTGATCTTCCTCTTTTTCCTCTGGTGTCCATGATGGCTATGTGCAGGCTGATCTTGGACGTCTGACGAAAGACCGCCGGGTTGCGTTTGCTGGGTCTCAAGATGTGTACTCTCTGCATTGACAGAGGGACCGACGTTGTCTTCGGTGCCGGTAACAGGTTGTAAATCCGACCCATGTTCTGTGCCTGTAAGCAGTCAGACAAGATCGAAAAAGATGCAGTAGCACGTGAGCGTACGCTTAGGTTGCGTAAAAAAGGAGTGAATAGGTCCTTTGGAAGCATCACTCATTGCAGCAACCGCAGATACTGCTGTTACAGTACATTGCATAGGATACTGTGTATACGGATAGTTTCGCAACGCATTGTGGTATCTAGTAGACGAACACGACTACGTGCACCCGGGGCATGACGTTGACGCGAAGCGCGTCGCTGCTCAATCAACAAGGCGGTGACCGGCACATCGGCCCGAAGAAGCAGACATGCAGAGGATCGTTAGCATCATGGCAGAATTATTTTCGAGAACAGTGAAGACTTGAGCAACTCCACATCTTCGAAATCACTTGCCAACCACTTTGACGGCACATAGACACGATGTCGACAGAATGCGCGATTGAGTCGCCTTATACGCTTCTATCTTTACCGAGACCGTTCAATTCGACTGAAGGGAAAACCTACGCAGAGCCAGTCTTTGGTTACAAAGCGCAGAAGCGGAGAAAGAGATCTGAAGTTGCCGTTTGTGTCGACGGGGAAGGCATACAAATATACAATGTAAGTTGGTCTCTGTTCTAATCTAGATCTCAACTTATCCTCCTAGGTCCAAACTCCTCGGTTGATCACCTCATATGCTCTACCACCTCAGACTCGATTTCTATGCGCCCCATATTCGATATACTGGAGACGAGAAAGGAACGCCAACTCACAAAGACTTACATATGCTGTGACGACTAGTCAATCATCGAAAAATGCCGAGCTGGTCGTCTTTGTTGAAGACGTTCAGAAAAGTTCTTCGACTGACCTGAGTGCGAAGAACCACACCAAAAGAACTTTCAAATTGCAGCAGGCCCAAATCTTCAGCATTCTACCTCTCGCAGCGCCTCAGGGCAACGAAGATTCTCTTTCTGGCTTTGATATATGTGTTGTGTACACTAGTGGTGCTTTGGAGTGTATTTCGGGGGATCTTGCTGAAAAAAGATGGGAAAGTACATCAGCAGATGTTTTTAAGAACGATGCAGCTCAAGGTGTTGTGGATTATGCGACAATCATCACTCTTGAGCAGGCGAGGAAGACCATCCTCAAGAGTCGTGAGGATGCTTTAGGTGCTATTGCAGAAGCCTCGGCTGGTGCGAACGCGGACAACCAACCACTACTTGTTCTGGCCACTTCAATAGAAAAACGAAAGCTCACTCTGCGAGTGTGTGCTTTGCCGCAACGTACTGCGGACGCAATCAGCATGCTCCAGAGAGGACCACAAGAAATCCTGGCTGAAAGACTTGTCAGATCACCAACCGGAGAAGCCGACGCGAGATCTCTTTACTGGTTTCATACGCCATCTAGCAGGATCTTTCGCATGGAGTCTGGATTTGTCTCCATATATGACCTGTCTGGAACACTTCCAAAACTTGTTGAGACTATCGGGGCAAAGGACACGCGCTACGAAACATGCATGCCTCTCACACAAACTTCTCTGCTTGCCGCAAACGATATCAATTGTTTGGTCTTCGACACGACTTATGCATCAGTCCAAGCCGAGCTCCGCCTGAAGGAAGATGAACCCACAGAGAACAAGAAGAGGAAGCAAGCAGATGATTCTGTGTCATTGAAGCAGTCTACCTTTGTCAGCTACTGGTCAGAGATTGGACTTGCTATTGCAGTGCGACATGGTTCTTTGATTGGTATTCAGCTCAACCTCAACACTACCGGTCGAAAGCGAGTCAAAGCCTCTCGTAGCTTGCTGGCGGATGCCTTTGGCAAGGGGCGCGCAGTGGAATCGACAAAACCAAGTGAGGATCTAACGGAATGGAAAGCCAATGTAGACCTCTGGGTTCAACAAAGCCAAATCACAGCCCTTGAGAAAGGATGTGCATACGATCTCAATATCACTGTTCACTCCGCAGATGGACAGGCCGATCCGGAAGATGCGAGCAACACCGGCGTTGATGGTCATGTCAACGGAGACGAGGGTAGTGCTGAATCCCGATCAGCCGACGATGGACAATCTCGACCTCTCGCTTGGGACTTTCCCAAAGATGTATCAACTCTGATAACGCAGACTGATCAGCGTAAAGCATCATATATCCTTTCAAAGATGTTCGAAGTGGTCGGTGGCGCAAACGGCTCAAGGCAGCTCGGCATGACTTTCTATGCACCGAATGTCCTCAAGTGGTTGGCCTTGATTGGGCACTTGAACGCTGACACGGTCAAACGAAGCCTTTCGCATCACCACAG
>Ga0058704_10001369_pt1 | contig 11437 bp, 17 predicted proteins | sample AgamicMgSfe_FD_71363 | JGI IMG/M metagenome (GOLD analysis project Ga0058704, IMG submission 71363) | Agave microbial communities from Guanajuato, Mexico - Mg.Sf.e | ecosystem: Host-associated > Plants > Phyllosphere > Phylloplane/Leaf | place: Guanajuato, Mexico | collected 2012-05-30 | reverse complement strand
AGTCTACACTGCTCTTTCTAGGTCGCAAGCATGCTAACGTTGGCATCAGCTGGTGGATCAACTCTACCTTCGCACTCCGCGACGGCATCATCAACAACGGCGAGCCGAAAGGCGGTATCGTCGCTGACGCCCGTGGTGCGTACGCGATAGTGATGACAGATAGCGACGAGATCTCCGGTTCTCGTCTAGGAGAGTTCACATATCGTGCCCGGAACGACGATAGAGGCCGGTATCGACTGACGGCTGCCACGTCGGAGTCGCGTGATCCAGTCCGTATTCTGAGAAGCCATTCGCTGCGCAGCTTTTGCACGCCGAAGGCTGGCTTACGATACGACGGCTTGTAAGTCAGCCTCGTCTTTCGAGCCATTTCTTCATCTGTACCTTGGTCGGTCACATTGTATCTTGTATGCTGACGCGCCATGACAGGCACAAAGTGACCGGCTGGTGTATCAAGATGGATTCAAAAACGCGTCAAACTGTGTATGACATCAGCCTCAAGCGCCTACCCAGTGAATTAAGTATGGATGAGGTGCTTCGTCAGCCATATGCGGAGGAGATAGAGGACTATAAAGAGTACAAGCGCTTGCGACATATCTTCTGTCGTAAGGTGCAGGATGAAAGACTAACCGCCCACGCGTTGAAGACCTCGGGAGATGGCATCTTCGAAGATGAGACGGCGGAGGCGCCTTCCCAGAGCAAGGTCACCGACAAGATGCCACCAGAAGAGATCTTGGCATCCGCTCGCGATCCTCTGACCCCGACAGAACCGAGGCAGGATAGCCATATTGTAGGTCTATTCCGCGGCGGTGAAGGAGCGGGCTAGGAAGCAAGATGGTCTCCTTGGCTCTGGGCTGCCATTTGTAGGAACGGATGGGTCTAGAATAGCTACTTGGTGCAGCATGTTTCTCCCGAACGCAGTGGCAGTGGCACAATATGTAGTGCAGTTTTGTAACATTCCTTCGACAAGAATAAGAATTTAAGATGAGTATCAAGTATTGTATTTCATCATCTTGTGCGGCGGAAACTCGGGGTGGAAAGAGGGCATTCTTGCCAAGAGAGGCGGCCGGCTAATCGCGGGAGGTTGGACATGGGACGGAGGTGGAGAGCGCGGAGTGCGGCACTGCCTACCTAGGCAATCTGGGTCGGGTCAATCCGCAGCGAATGTGCTTCCGAAGTTTCACCACAATGGTTGAAGAATCTGCCGCCAGATTGGAGTCCTTCGTAGTCCACTGGCGACCCACCTCCTCCTGCTGCACCACTCGAACATTATGCTAGGATCATACGGCCGTCAAAGTTTTCCGTTGGGCTAAGAGATGCATGATCCGGCTGACTGGTGGAGTTCACCATGGGAATGCAGACTCGGCTCATGGCAAATAGGTGCAAGGGCCTAGAGAGTGATGGGCATCATGGGTCACCACGTATGGACACATGATCCGGAGTGCTACCGACTGTGGGTATATGTAAATTGTTTTCCGAACGCTTTTGCGCGAAGCCTCTGCTCTTTTTTTCAGTATCACCTTGTCTACTAAAGTGACAACTGTATCAACCAACATGTCTGCCATGGCACCAATCGAGCAACTCGCGCCCAGTGATGGGAAGGACTACAGGGCGAGCGCAGAGCAGCTCGACGACGTCGAAAAGACTGCGGACATTAAGCGCAGTCGCGGTATGCAGGCCCCGGAGATGGTTCAAGCCATGACCCCCGAGGAAAGAAGGCAAAAGGAGCGCACCATAGTGAGGAAGATCGACTTCAGACTTCTCCCGCCTGTCATCATCATGTACATTCTCAACTACCTGGATCGGAACAACATCGCTACGGCTCGCCTGTCCGGAAAAGTGGGCATGCAGCAGGCTCTCAGCTTGACGAACTCCCAGTATGAGACTTGCGTCTCTATCCTTTTCGTTGGGTACATTCTGATGCAAGTACCGTCAAACTTGTTCCTGAACAAGGTTGGAAAGCCTGCTCTTTACCTGCCTACCGTCATGATCGTTTGGGGCGCCATCTCCTGCTGCACAGCCGCTGCTCAGAGCTTTGGCGGCCTGGTAGCGATCCGTTTCTGTCTTGGATTCATTGAGGCTGCATACTTTCCCGGATGCCTATTCTACCTGTCTTGTTGGTATACCAGGAAAGAACTCGCCTTCCGCTCGGCCATTCTATACTCCGGCTCTCTAATATCTGGTGCGTTTGCTGGGCTCATCGCGGCCGGCATCACGAACGGCATGGATGGCGTGCGAGGTCTCTCGGCTTGGAGGTGGCTCTTTATCATAGTTCGTAACTTGACCATGCTCTCGAACGTTACTACAGTGCTGATCAGTAGACAGGAGGGTGCAATTACGATCTTTGTCGCAGCATGCGCCTTCTTTGTCTTGCCAAATTTCCCACGCACTACAGGCTGGCTTTCTGAGGAAGAACGGCAGCTGGCGAGTTGGAGGCTGCAGGAGGACATCGGCATTGATGATTGGACGTCGAGCGAAGAGCAATCCTTCTGGCATGGGTTTATCCTGGCCATCAAGGACATCAAAGTCTGGATTCTGATGGTCATGCTGCTCGGCATCGTCTCGTCCGCATCCGTGACGAACTTCTTCCCTTCCGTCGTGAAGACTCTGGGCTACGGCAACATCGACACGCTTCTGCTTACTGCACCGCCTTACGTGCTCACAGTGATAACGGCCTTCTTCAACGCATGGCATGCAGACAAGACTGGCGAGCGGTTTCTGCACATTACTATTCCGCTCGTGGTAGCAGTTGTAGCTTTCATTTTGGCGGCCTCCACGACCTCACTCGCGCCTCGCTATTTGAGTATGATGTTGATGGTGAGCAAAGTCTGAGGTGGACGCGTTCGAAGTATACATGAAATCTGACCTCCTGTTTGTAGGTGCCTGGAGTTTACACTGGCTACGTTGTGGTCCTAGCCTGGATCTCCAACTGCATTCCTCGACCACCGGCAAAGCGTGCAGCTGCTTTGGCTCTTATCAACGCTGTCTCGAACTCGTCGAGCATCTACGCATCCTACATGTATAGCGGCGCACCGCGATACACTGTCGCTTTCGCGGTCAACTGCTGTACAGCTTTTCTCGCTATTCTGATGGCTGGCATACTGCGCATCATGTTGGTGCGTCTTAACAAGAAACTGGACCGCGGTGAGCAAGTCGAAGGTGCAATTGCTGGTGGTGCGGTGCAAGGCGAAAGCGAGGCAATGCAGAAGGGCTTCAGGTTCTTAGTATAGCAAGCAGCTGAAGGCAAATGTGGCGACACCAGAATATAGATCATTTGTTAGCGAAGGCAGGCACATGATCACGTGAAACGTGCAGTCTATTTATCAAAATAACTCTGTTGCAGGACTCTTATGGGAAAAATCCTCTCCCTATCAATGTTTCGACTGAAGAATGCGTCCGTATCACGATATCAGCTGAAGGGCAACCACAAGACACTATGCGTAAGCTTATCAAAAGCAAGCTACAGCCACTAATGATGTGCGTTGTATTGCGTGTACGAAATTAAGTCGTTAGGTCTCAATATCGATTGAGATGCCGTCAATAGAGTACGCCATCTCCAGCGCTTCTCATCATAAGAACGCGCTGCCAATCTCACTGCATTCCGCCTCATAGCTCTGAGATCAATCCGGAGCCTTCACTCTCCATTGCGCAGAATCATTCAATCGTCTCCGATGCTGACGCGTCTCATTGTTGTCGAAGAAAAGCGTCATGGCATACTACTCACTTCAGGTACAATCGCTATGGCGATCTTCATCATAATGAACGGGCTCCCCAAGAAGACTTTGGCCACGCAATGGGTAGCCGTGGCGTGCGTGATCATCTTCCAGTTCCTGACCGGTTTTGGATGGATGGGCTGTCCCTGGCTGGTGAGTAGAGAGTGATATCTCTTATCTGTCCCCTCTGGTTGCCCCTTGATTGACTGGTTTGCACTTCCAGTACGGTCCCGAAATTGCACCTCTCAGGTATCGCCACCTTGGCGGCGCTGCGGGAGCGGTGGGCGAGTGGTCCATGACGTTTGCTATCGTCTTCGGAAGCGGCATAGCGTTACGTACTGCTGGCTACCAGATCTCGTTCTGGTAGCTTGCAAGCTGTGTTCTCGCTTGCATCTGTATGTGTTTATCCTACATTGTCCCCGTGTGAATCGTACTCGCTGACTTGTGGGCAGTCGTGTGGTTCTGGTGTCCAGAAGTACGTTTGAGCGTCTTGCACCGCTCAAGAAGTGTTGTTGGCTAAGCGCTAACTCTGAATAGACAGCGGGCAAGTCTCTCGAAAAGATCGACGGTGTCTTCATAGAAGAAGCCAAAAAGTGGCCAGGTGTATACTTGCGTCGCGGCGCCATGCAAGGCATCGACAGCAAGCGCGGTGAGAAGGAAAGCGTGGTCCAAGACGCATGGCACATTGAGAAAGCTGCATGAACACCAAGTCGATGCAAGTGATCTTATCCGCTTGCCACATCTTTGTGCGCAACAGGAGCTGAACGTACTCCCGGACGAGTTGATGCTAATCCGAGAATGGAGTACTCCGGCTACACTTTACTCGCCCGTTGGCATTAGAAAAGGCGGTACTATCTCTACGATATCTTCGTGACGGAGTAGTGGAGGTCACGACACAGACTAGGCCAGCTTCGAAGGCAGAATCATCCGCCTGATACACTCTTCCCACCTCTTTATCGCTACCTCTCTGGGCTCGCCGGCCTCCCACGTCTCTCTAGGACAGACACTGGCGTCGAAAACCATGACCTCGACGCCTCGCAACTTCAGCCTTCCAAAAGCGGCCCAAGCCGCCACAGCCCCGTCCTGTGCATGCCGGAAGACCATGTTACTCTCCTCTCGGAAGTCATAGAAGTCCGACAGGTACAGCTCAATGAAGATGCGGAGGCGGAGTGGTCTCCGCAGGCTTTCTGAATAGGCGTAGGACCATAAATCCTCCTCTCTCTCCCAATCTCGGTACGCGTGAGCTCGATAGAGAGAGACGCTTCGTAAAGCCGCTTGCTGCTCAAGACATAGCTTGTCCACGAAGCCGCGTATGGATGATGGCCGAGTGAATGAGAACTTGTTCGCCGACAAAGAGATGAATTTGTTTTCGTTGTGGATTTGCCGGCAGACGGTCAGGAGGCCAAGAGTCAGGGTCTGAGCAGCTGGTATACTGCAATGCTCATGGCGCCAGCTGAGCCAGTCTTCTTCTTTCGCCGACCCGGAGTGATACGCGGCCTCGTCGGAGGTGGCCGCGACGCACTGGAAGCATCCCGTAGCTAGGTTCTCGATTTCATCGAGGGCATTTTCACATGGCCCTCTGCTGGACCGCCGTCTAGGATACCCGACATGCAGAGAGTGACCTCCAAGAACTAGCCGGAATATCTCATCTCGCAACTCTCGCGGTAGCTGGAGCAACGAAGACGATGTCTCCGTTGGAAAGTTACGCAGCGGCAGCGTCGACGTACCGTTTGTCGACGAAGTAAAGATGTTATCGCTCGCAAGATGAAAAGCTGGAAGCCGGCATCGCCTTGGCGAGATTGAAGACTCTGAGGTTCATATAGATGCATACGAACAAAGTTCACACTATCGGAGTCTTCACGAGAGTTCGCAGGCACCGCGGTTCAGCGTTCTAACTTGTACCCAACTGCTGGAGCATCTCAAGCGCGGCGGATTGGCGCAACCTGCGTGGTGTAAGTGTTTCACACAGTCGGTTGATTCCGCAAAGAACCGACTCACTGTAGTTGACTGACAAGGTTGGCGTGTGCACCTTGGCCTGTCGCTGTATCTTGAACGCTAAGAACGGTGAAATGAATCTGGATGTTTCCTTATCCCTAAGGCAACTCACATACAGTTTAGCTCTCGGCCCGGCTCCCAAGTTTGTGGGCACGCGCGAGCTATATAAGGTCGACGCAAGCACCGCTCTCCCTCGCTCGCAGCCCGCCTTCTTCTTCACATCACCTCCTTGAATTCCGGTTGAGCCGCCAACCCTTTTCAGCTGAAGCCTGATCGACACCTCGACGCTACTAGCACCAGCCGATATCCACCGAGCCTGATGGTTATTTGAAAGGACTACTGCGGAATGGTACGAACCAGAGCCCAGAGCCCAGGCGCGTCGCGAACGCGCGAAGTCTTCCGTTCTCTGGACCTTCCACCCGAGCTCCGCGTCCGTATCTACGAGCATCTGCTAGGCGGTCAATCCATCCACGTCCGTAACGAACGCTACCCGATTCTCGATATCGACTCACCAATTGCAAAGCGCCGGTTCCAGACGAAGATATCCGACCGTCGGACTTGAGAACTCGCCAGGACATCTTCGTGGTCCGTCACTACAAGTGTGATGACATCCATCTCGATACGCGGAACGTCTCCAGCATCCTCTTGACCTGTAAGCAAATCTATCGCGAAGCCGCTTCGGTGCCTTTTACTGCAAACACTTTCTCCTTCTATGAGCCCGGCCATAATCCTGGCGCTACTGCAAGAAATACTGCCATGGCAGCGGGACGGTATCGGTTCCGTACTACTTACTACCCTCTACCAACAGCTGGAGGAGCTGGTCCGATCGTTCCGCCACCGCCAAACTATTAGGAGCTTTACCTGGCTTGAGTCGATTAGCGCTGTATTTGGAGTTTTGCCCCGCCGAGCGTATCGGTACTTCAGAAGTCGATGGGAGGCGGCCGAGGTTGCATGTACCTGACGCATTCGAATCGATATTCGCCGGCATCGAGAATTCAAGGGACCGAAAGCTTCGCGAGCTCGCGATCATTGTGGTGGGGTCGACCATGGATACGCATGGGTTATGGGATGTGAGTAGCGAGCGAGTGAGCGATTGGAAGGAGTTTATGATGCGGATGATGCTGGCTCAGCCTGTGGATTTGACGGAAGGTGCGTCGTGGGCATAATCACCACCGATAGTCTTCCGTACTCCCAAATCTGCAGGACAGAGCTCAAGATAGAATGAGATGCGCGTTGAGCCTGGTAAACAGCCTTCGAGCTCCATTGACTGAGTACAGGAGGGCTGGCCTGGCTGGGCCCAATGTTTGCGATTGTTGGTCGAGTAAAGAAGAATACGCGAAATCGATCGTTCTTGCCGTGGTCGCAGACAATTGAGCAGTATCTCAACGTCGTATGGAGCGGCAAACGTGAAGACGTTTGCTGGAAAAGGAATCAGAGACGCCTCTTTGTAGATTTGCCTACATGTCAGAAGCAGATGGAAGTCCTCGCGTTTGAGGGCTGGAGAATCGCAGTGTCGGTGGCAATGAGAGAACATGTCGACTTCGACGTCTCTGATGTCCGTCGTTTCCAAGGCCAAGTCGGAGATGGGGGCGCTGCAGCAGCGGAGAGAGTTGTATTCGGAGGGCCATAATGGATTGCCTACGTGTGTTGTTCTGCCGCCGAGAAGGAACTCGTAGATGCGTACTCGGATTTCCGATGGGAGGTCGAGGAGGCGGAAGGGTTGAGAGGGTGGCGGAGATGGTTGAACATGGTGTCGGTGTATTTTAGTGTTCCTACGAGTCGTTGGGCATCGTGACTCTCTGTTGCTGCGAACGTCTTACATGTGCATACATGCATGCGACTCGTTGTGGGCTTACGCATATAAGTTCGTACCTAAGATGTCATGAAGAGAGAGGTCAACCGTGTGGTCAGGCATCACATCCAGATCAGGCATCACTTCCAGATCAGGCATGACACCCAGATCAGGCATTCAGCTGCGAGCGCTTGAGCAAAGCGCGCTAGTGGGGCGGTTGTTGCTATGCCCGTTTAGTGCAAAACATCCGTTTGCGAAAGAAGTCGCGAAGACGGAGATGAAAGTCAGCCTACTCGGTATACGCAACGCGAACCATGCAATAACACGAGCTGATAATCGAACAAGATGGCAATGGAGGCACCACCACCCTTCAGGCTATCGCCACGAAAAGACGCTCAACCACTGCACCCACTCTCCCCCGAACGCGTCCACAACACCCGCCCACCGTCCTCCCTCACCAGCACCAGCACCACCATAACCAAGACCTCCAAGATCTCTGACGACGACTGCGCCTTCCCGCCGCCAGCAGAAGGCATCTCCTCCACCCACTCCTCGCCCGCCCGAAAACCGGCCGGGCACCTCTTCGCCGACTACGCACCCTTAACCCCAACCGCGTCCAGCACACGAGGTTTTGCACTCCCGCAGTCACCTTCATTACCGGAGATCCACGCGCTGAGGAGTCATGTGCGGACTAACAGTGACGTGCAAGGCTTGGTCAAGCGGTTCGAGCATTTAGATGTGCGGGATCGGGATGCGGAGAGCGTGGAAAGGAGGAATAGGCATGAGGCGGAGTTGAGGCGCGCGCAGATTGCGAGGGAGGAGGCGGAGAGTGATGTTAAGAGGTTGAGGGAAGAGGGCAGACGGTTGAGGAGGGAGAGGGAGGAGAGTGGGGAGAGGGAGAGGATGGTGGGGAGGAGGTTGGAGGTTGTCATGGTATGTATAGGTACTGTCTATTGCGGATGCTGTGGTGAGGGTCGCATTGCTAACATGTTATGCAGGAGGAGTATGCGAGCGCGAAGGAGAACTATGCAACGCAACATGCCGTGTATGAGAAGGAGCTGCGGAAGTCACGGAAGGAGGCGTTCAAGTCTTCGTCTGCGGTGCTGAAGTTACAAGAGGAGCTGAAGTCGACCCGTAACAGCCTTCGCATCACGCAATCCGGTTTCGAGCTCGAGAAGCAGAAGGTGCAGAGACGAGAGCAGGATACATTCAATGCACAGTACCAACTCGCAGCGGTACAAGAAGAGCTTGACAAACTCCGCGCACAGCTTAAGATCGTCGAAGAAGAGAAGGAGGCGCTGAAGACTAGCTTGAAGGAAGAGGAAGTCGCGAGGATAGCGGCAGAGGGTATGATCGCCCTCCCACCTCCAAAAGCCGGTGACGACGACGAGGATCTGTGTGGGAGTCCGAAGAGGAACTCACCACTGAAACGTGCACCCTCGCCATTATCGGATGACAAGGAGAACATGGGTGTCGTGTCGAAGAAGGTGCTGGAGAACAAGAGGCTGCAGGAAGAGCTATTGCACGAACAGATGAGACGAGAGCATGCGGAGGAAATGCTCGAGTTCTTGGGCTTGGAGTGCCGGTTCCAGTGTTGTAGGTGTCAGACGGCGGCGAAGCGTGGTCACCAGTATGGTCTAGCTTTCGCGGGTGAGCTGAAGGAGACGTTGGATGAGATTGTGGAGGGTATGAAGAGCGTGCTGAGTCCGCCTGCCGCTGAGGTGGAGGAGAGGGATGAGATGCAGGTGGATGATGCGGAGGTTGAGGAGAACGAGATGCCGGCAGAAGAGCACGTTGCTGAAGTGGACTTTGAGGCCATGGTGGACGACAAGGCCGCCCAAGAGCCGGAGACCGCGCCCAAGTCTGAGACGGAGGCACAGATGCCGGAAGATGACAGCGACCGGAGCATGACCCTGCAACCTGAGGAAGCACCCGAGCAGCTTGTCATGGAAGAAGAAGCACCTATGGCTCCTCGCCCAACACCAGCCGAACCCGAACAGCAGCCGGAACCAGAAGCTGATGCTGAACCGGAAGGCGCAGCTCCGGAGCCTGCAACAAGCATGCCCATCCAGCCTTCCTCACCCCAAACACCTGCACCGGCTCAACCCAGCACACCCTTCCGCCACAACAACGCCAACGGCGTCCGAACAATCACGACTACAACAACAGTACCGATGCACTTCACACCCATGGCCAAACCCTCCTTCACCCACCCCGTCTTCGACTCGGAGAACATCCCTCCACGACCAGACAACACCTCAGCTATGGACGATTCCACAGCACCTCCAGCCTTCGATCGCGCAGCCGCTCTAGCAGCCATAGAATACCGTCGCGGCCGCGCCAAGAGTATCGCTTCGGGACATATGACGCCCAGGAAGCAGATGCTGGAGGGTGTTAATCTGGTGGGGAGGAGGGATATTAGTGCGCCGGCGTTGGGAGGGAAGTCAAGTGGAATGGGTTACGCCAAGGCTGCGGCGAGTGTAGGGCGAGCTGGTGGGAAGGGGAGGTTGGTGTGAGGTAAATAGGGGATGGTAGGTGGCGAAAGAGTTCATTGGGCGCATTGGAATGTGGAGTGTGTAGGCGAGCATTAGCGCAGGCGTAGTGGTGCACGGCGTTGTGTTTCAGGAGGAATGGTGCGTGTATGCCTGCCTTTTTTCGCCCGATACCAAGGAAGCAAGTACCAACCATCAATCGCGCCTCGCACAACCGTAGCCTTCAGCCCTTTCCCTCACATCCTGTCATTCTCACCCTATACGTCTTGCCGTCTGCATTTTTGTCTCATTCAGTAGATGCGCAACGTGTCAATGCCCGCATCGAACTTGACGCTGGGGAAAACAGAAGTTAGTGTCGCGAAGGCTCTTTGCCTTCCGTTCCTAACGACATGCACTTCGCATAGTTCCCAAGTAGATACTGGTAGTGCAACGTACCTGTCTGATGCTGGTGATATAGTCCGTTCAGTAGCCCAATTCGCCAACGGTTGACATATAGCTAGTTTCCGGCAAGGTAGGCGATGGCCCATTCGTGTCTGTAGAGACGCGCACGCTATGCTCGTTACATCTCAAGACTGTCAGTGGAACCTTGCACTACGATCGGCGCCTGCAATTTGGTGGCTCTGCAGCCTCGCATAGCTCCTGCAGAACCGCACACAAGCCCTGTTATCATCACGATGCCTCAAGAATTCCTAGATGGCTTTCCTTGCGAGCGATGCATATCATGCCACGGACACTGAGAGCGTGATGGATAAGCGGAATCAATACATAGCAGTACATGTCGGAAGGATGGTCAGTTCACACGGTGGTGGCATGGCAATGGCCGGCGCTGGAAGCGGCGAGAGATGATCCACGTGCTCTGGTGAAGGGATGGCGAGAAATGATCCACCTTCTGGAGTGGACAGACAGCGAGTACAGCTGGAAGCTGTCATGTCTTCTCGCAAGGATCGGCAGCGCGTCGAACATACGAGCCTCCAGTACCCAGCCGCAGCCAGATAACTGATGGTCCCTAAGCATGCCAGCATCCCGTGAGGAACACCGGCATAACACGGGGCTCTACAACCGTCAGCAATAGTTCTACTCCCATAACCCCACCATCATCGCCTCGCAAGCACTCCCGCAGCGCCATGAAAATCCACACTGTTCTTTCGACGAGGACCCAACCGCAGGAATCAACCAGTGTCCGCACGTAGGAGAGCCCGTGAACTGTCCGCCGGAGTACGACAGTCGACAGCTGGTACCACAGCCCCCCTCAGCGATGTAAGCCTGGTCATCGGGTGCGGAGGTACGCGCAAAAGGCGTTGAATAGACCCGCCGGAATACGACAGTCGGTCTGCCAATGCTCTCGTCGGGAGCCGGGGGGCGAGGGCATATGGGTCAGATCCCGCTGGAGTGCGACAGTCGGCTGCTGATGCCAGACTCTGCGGTGCGGGGTGTGTTTGCTCGGGCGG
>Ga0058704_10001367_pt1 | contig 11442 bp, 13 predicted proteins | sample AgamicMgSfe_FD_71363 | JGI IMG/M metagenome (GOLD analysis project Ga0058704, IMG submission 71363) | Agave microbial communities from Guanajuato, Mexico - Mg.Sf.e | ecosystem: Host-associated > Plants > Phyllosphere > Phylloplane/Leaf | place: Guanajuato, Mexico | collected 2012-05-30 | reverse complement strand
TGACATGCCGTTGTTGTACATGTAGACCAGAAAAGAGAGACCTTCAAGCTGATATGGCTTCACCTTTGCTTCAATGCCAGGTGGCTGCTTAGTGATGGCCTTGTACATGGTAATATCCGGCTGGACGTCATTGTCGTTACTCATGGCGTGAAGACGCTCGAGCTTGTCGACATAGCTCGTCTCTGGCAGCAGAGGCTGGAAGTACTCTCTGTGAGCCAGAATAAAGGCATCGCGCCTGGGCTTCGTATACTCAAGGATCTCTTGACGGACTCTGCCGCGAGCCGTGTCCGGCAACTGCTTCGGAGCGGGTAGGTTGGTATTGGAAAGGAGCAGCTTCTTCGACTTGCTGCGATAGGTGATAACCTTCTTCACTGGCTTCTTCGGCGTGGCGTAGCTGACTTGGGACCTGGTGGAGCGAGCTGGCAGCTCTCTCATCGCTGTGCGGCGTGGGAGGGCATGGATAACGTCCTCCGAATGAGGCTCATCCTCGATGTTCTGCTTGTGATCTTGTGCCAGTTCATCGTCGCTCTCTTCCTTGCTGTTCACCGCCACTGATGTACGAGAAGACTCCGACTTGTCTCCAAAGCTCAATGCTGATCTTGGAGAGCTCTGAGGCGAGGAGTCATCGGACTCGGCGTAGTTGACCTGAGGCTTCGCCCTGCTTTCGTGACCTGCCGACTGTCTGCTCATCTTGGTGACAGAGGTAGGCGTAGCTTTGGCGCCGAAATCTGCCAGAAGATCGGACAAACGTCGTGGAGTTGGCACGACCTCAACTAGCAGGCGTCGACGTTTCGCTGGTGGTGTGCTCAGAGGGAGCTCGTCGTCCATGGTGAAGGCTGAAGTATACTCGTGGACCCGGTTTTGGCAAGTGCCACTGATCACACTTGGCGATCTCGCTGTTCTACTCTCTTCAAACTTCACTTGCGTGAGATTTCTCTAATGCTTGCTGACTGTCAGGTTCGCGTGAAATGCGCAAATCGCATCTAGAAGCACAGTAATGGTATACCAATGTGAAGCCGGTGGCCTGACGATCAAGTATTCCTACTGCACTATGATGCGCTCGTGATATATGGTGGTGCGATGCTGCTGAAATTGGTCGAGACCTGGACAAGAGTCAATCTGAGGAGTGAACGCGGAATCCACGCCTGCGCGCGAAAGCGCGTCTCGCGGGGATCTTTCCATGCAGGGGTCAACACGCTACGGCAACCAAGCAAACCTTCTTCTCGGGCCGAAGTCCGACTTGCTGAACTACTTGCACTCACTCACTGACTCAAGATTACCACGATTGGCAAGCACGCCTATCCGTACACAAAGCACATAAATACGGAAGGGATCGAGTGCATGTGCTGTCTTGAGCATCACCCTTTCTGATTGACGAGCATGTGCGAGCGGTGACCGTAACGTGAAGAGCTTCACTGCCTCGCAGGTATGGCAAGGTTCTATCCACTCTACGTGCGCCGCAGTGATGGCAAGCTTGAAATCATTGCGAAGGGGAAGCGCAGAGAGCGCAATGAGCCCACAAGTGAGCAGCTTGATCAGAAGCCGGACAAGCATGGCATCAGCGACTATTACCGTGAAGTATCACTGGATGAGATGAAGTCCCTCGATTGGCGTAGAAAGCTAGGCGGCATGCTTGCGCGTGAGCTGGACTGGAAAGACAAATCGGGACAAGGTGTGTAGGAAGCATGTGCGTTTGCCATTCTGCTTTTATATGTGCTGACCGGTCACTAGATGTCGGCTATATGCTGGCAGCGTTCCCGGAGAACTACCGGCTGTACGAGCACGTGAAGAAGACCGAGAAGGACGGCAAGACCGAAGTCAAAAGCAAAACGCATGCCGGTGGTGGCAATGACCGACAGGATGCGTACCTCTACGGCCACCCGGCTGGGCGTAGAAAGCGCTTCAGGAGTCCGGCCGACTTCTTCCCACATCTACTCTGGCTCTGTACGGATGAGAGTGGCGACCCCGACGATTGCGGCTGCAAGATATGCTCGCCCGAGGATCTAGAGAACGCCATACCCGGCGCAAAGGCCAGGGTTGAGAGACCGATCAAGCAGGAAGCAGACGTCAAGCCTACGACTAATCACGTTGGAGCAGGCGGGGTTCGTCAGCTCAGCGGCCAAGGCACGAGGATCAAACAAGAACCTGGCGTACCGCCTGCCGCGAGACCAGCAAGCGTGCAGAAGACTCTTGTACCGACACCACTGCCGCAACGCAAGACAACAGATCAGCATATCGACTCACAATACCATACCTTCATGTACAGGCCCGGTGAGCTGGTCTGGTTCCGGCGCGGCCAAGCTTGGGGTCTAGGCGCGGTGCTACGCCGGTGGGTCACCTCATCCGACCAGTACCACTACACGGTGCAGCCTCTATCATGGCCTGGTCAGCACGCACCCGCGGTCACAAAGTCTTCCGATTTGGAGATGCGGCCATGGCTTGCTTGGAGCGTACCAAGGTTCACGAATGATGGATTGAATAACATGACGGACCCGCCAAGGTATGAGACTGCGGACTGGCATGGTATGTCGCACAAGCGCTACGGCACTGGCGACATGGAGGTTGACGGCTCAATCCTCGCCGCTAAGTCCATTGACGCCACATACACACCTTTCGACCTCAGCGAGACTATCGAGCCGGAGCCGGGCGTGGTCGAGAAGTACTACGACGGCACCTACCTAGGCGCAGAGAAGATATGGGCAGGCGATCCAGTACGCCTGCAGATCGGCTCCGGCACAGACATCATGGTCGTCCACGCCATCATCGAGCGCAAACGCGTCTCGGCCATGGGTCAGCAGATCCTCCAACAATCCTGTCAATTCGTGGGTGACATCTACACCCTCTCCACCGTCAACCACGCCAACCCGAACATGCCTACACCGGCAGCAGCAAACAACAACCCACATCTACCTTCACGACTCACAGAAGACCTAGCGAACCGCAACGCGCGCTCCATCGCAGCGAAGCGCACAGCAAGTTACTGGAAGCTAGTCGCTACGCAGAGCCGGCTTGATCTCAACGACGTTAAGGGCCGTTGGTACGAAGCTAGCATCCTGCTCCCCGTCCTGCAACAAGCGCAGTTTGAAGAAGCGGCCCGCAAGGGCGAGATAAGTGAAGCATCCCTCTGGATGAACAGCCGCGGCGACTGTCAGAATAGCAATCGGCCGTCTAACCTGCCGAAGGTGCCGAAGCCTAACATTCGCAAGGACACACGGAAGGAGGCGCTTGGGAGGTCGGTGCCGTTGAATTCGGAGATCAAGGATGGTGTCGAGCCGCCGGTGCCAGATAATGTTGATCCTGCGCTGGGAGGCGGGTCGAGTGATGAGGTTATGGAGATTGATCCGAGGTTCGAGTCGGCTGAAGGCGAGCATCAGAAGCCAGGTGGGCATGGGGAAGGGCTGGATGAGTTTATGAATCTGGATGGCATGGATGGGGATCCACAGATACCGGGTTTTGGGCAGGAGTATGGTAGTCAGTCGCAAGGCGGGTATTACTGAGATGATGCAGTTCGTAGGACGTGATGCCACCGCGCTTCACTCTATCTAATGTAGTACGCACTGATCACTGGACGATGCTTCTCCCCTTCCACGACATCTGAGGTGCAGCTCACCGCTCCGGGCACCGCATCTAGTACAATCGTTGACGAACTCACGTACCGCCAAGGTAAAAAGACTTGCTGCTTCCAAGACCATACCGTCCGAAGTCCTTCCTTCTCATCGGCTCAAGCGACCATGGCCAGGACATGACCCAACGTCGGGAACTCCGCTGAGTCCAGCATGTCGACATCCTCCAGGCTCCACCATAACTACGTCTCTAGGCGTACTTTGTAGGCGCCCGGCGGCTGCGCCATCAGCATCTTCTCCCAGCCGCCTCTCACCCGATCTGGGCTGTTATGCCCATCCCACCAGTTCGTCGCATTGTATTCAACACGAAGCATGTCTTCCTTCGCTTTGTCGTACTGCTCGTCGTCCAGGAACTCATGGTTTTTGACGAAACGGAAGCAGCCATATGCTCCGTACGAATCGATTTTGAAACCTTTCCTCATGTTGAGGAGTAGTGGGTTGATGGTTGGAAATCCTGCGCCAGAGGTGATGGTAGGTACCGGCGTCAGGAACAGAGCTTGCTGGAGACGAGTGGACTTGGTGATGGTGGCGCGGAAGGCCTTGCATACGCGCTGGCTAAGGAGCAAAGTCTTGACGTCGAGGTCGGAGAGAATGTCTTTCAGCAGCTCAGGTATGGCGAGGACCTTCGTCATCGAGTCCGGAACCGATGCATTGGACGAGCCTGTCTGCGAGCTGTTAGCAAGTCGTGCGGCGGCCTCTGAGCTCTGTAGCGTTCGTACCTGTCTCGCGGCTGAGAGACAACGACCCGAGCTTCTTGGTGGCGAGAGCGATGTTTGCCATGTCAGTCGACCTCTCTACTGCAAATGCAATCTTCAATGGCTCTGAAGAACAGTACGAACGATGGCGGTAACATGCAGCTCGATGAAGCCTGGTCATACGATGTTGAACCAAAAATTCGTTTTGTGATGCTGACATGTGAAAGCGAGGTGTCACGTTCATGCGCAAACGGAAGCGGTACAGCAAGGCGCACGTCGTTCACACTAGCGACTATCAGTGATTGTGGCAACGGAATACACCAAGCATACAGCAGCGGTAGGCACTTGCACAAACTGTTATGCCAATTCACGTACGCTCACTTCGCAAGCGTCGTTGAAGCAGCCACCATGTGACCCGGTGGCGTACTGAACTGACCTGCTGCTAGTAAGATATCGCCGCCGCCCATTAGGCCACCTATGCAGCCAAGTCCCACGCTGACAGGACAACCACAATCTCCCTCATAATCGTGCCCTTATCGAACTCGCGTGCACCCTGCCCCAATAACTTGCCATACCCTGAGCCATCAACGCTTGGTCCCTATCTCCTGTTCCCCGCCCTGACCGTCATCGCTGTCTGCGCTGGCAGTATGCTCTACCAACCACCGTCTAAACCTTCCTTCACCTTCCAGAAGCGACCGTCGCTGAACAATGGCCAGCCGTCAACCCGCATATCAGAGTACAATCACGCTAGGGTCTACTAACTCGCCCCAACCATTGCCTACCGGCCACCAGCGGTAGCGGAAGCGGTCTAACATCTCGCGAGTCCAGCCTTTCCAGCGACCATCAATACTGACCCCAAGACATTGTTCAGCTAACTCGCCAACTGTTGCTCCTGCGGATCGAGTGAATCGATTTTGGCTCCGTATAAGTGGAAATATGTCGCCCGAGAAATCTCTTGTGAAGTATTTTGTCGTGAATGGCTGTGTCATCTGCATCCGTTCCCAGCTCCCGTGCACCATTGCCTTTGTATCATCACACGGGCTACCATTGCTTCGCTCCCGCCCTTGAGGCTTGAGCTATGTAGAAGTACAGACACGGCCGTCCTTTGTTCAAGGGAGAGGTCGGGGCTGATGTACGAACCGTTGGAGTCGAACACTATCTGCACTGATCGGAAGAGCGGGTTGAACGTCAGGTTGTCACCCCGTTTGAAAGGTGTGGCGGTGTCTGCTGGAGCTTCCGCTTCGAAGAACAGCGCTTCCTGCAGCGCATGCGAGCCATCGATCGTGGCCTTGAACATTTTGTTCACCCGTTGGGAGAGCAGAAGTGTGCGTATATCGACATCGAATAGGATTTTTTCCAGTAGTTCGACTACATTGAGAATTGCGAGAACCGGGTCTGCCATTGTCGTCTGTCAAGCCTAGGTAACGAGTTAGCGTTATCATTGATGTTCCGAAGACAGTAATGACCGTCTCAAGAGGCCGACTCGCGCTTACGAGAAAAGGTAAAATTGTATTTGAAGGTAAGCAGGTTCTTTACTGGAACGATACAGGAGCAGTGACAAAGAGTCTGTAGCATGCAATGACTCATACTCGCTGACATTCACGTGTCAGGCTAAAGTATGTTTCAAGCACGTGCCGCTCATATCGGAGCTAATAACTACATTCGAGTGTCTCCGATGATCAATATATCGCTCTCATGAAGGTCAATAACAGAGCGAGTTTCGATACCTTCGTACCACAGCGCATTAAGCGCCATGGCCGTGTCATGCCGATTGCAACACTCTGCCAAAACGCCATCGCATCCACAATCGCTTCACGAGATTGCCCACCCCAAGGACCACCCTTGGTGTACATAACAAATCAAGCGAGAATGCCACCATGAATCATGATCAACCTTCGCTCCCACAGCTAGCATACAGTCGATCACGTCGCCGATCGTCTGACCTGCTTTCACAAACTCAGGAGCCGCTCTAGACGACCAGAAATCAACTCTTAGCCGAACAGGGGGGTTGAGGGAAAAGCATTTCTCTCCAGCTCTCATGCTCAGTGCCTTCGTGCCGGAGGAGCGGCGAGTGTTGATGCATGTACAACTGGATACCGATAGTACGAGGAAGTTTCAGCCCATCCTCGTAACGGTCCGGATCATCGAGCACGAAGCGTTGGCAGCTGAACTCCGCCCATGACTCCATCAAGTCTATGACCACGCGCCGTCCTTGCCAGAAAGGGCGGCGCCGACTTCTGGTCGCAATGTAACGAGGGCGGAGGAAAGGGTTGAGGACAGGCACTCGATCCAGATCTCCCGAGCTTTGCACTGGCGTTTCAGGTTTCAAGAAGAGCGCTTCTTGCAGCACAGGAGAGTCGTCGACAGTAGCCTTGAAGGTCTTGTTGACTCCTTGACTTAGTAGTAAAGTGCGTATGTCGAGGTGGAGTAGAACAGCTTCGAGGAGCTCAACGTGTTCAGCACGGCTGCGACTGGAGAAACCATCTGACTCAAGGTAGCCATCGAATGCTGCATGCGTAGTCGGCGGGTAGTAAAGTTGTTACTACTCCCGCTTCAGACGTATGAAAATTGGGAGCGATAAATAGTAGAGTTATAGCGAGAGCAAAAGTGCCGCTCAGGAAAGATGGATGAGTCAGATGCTTTCCCGAGTGTGGTAAGTTTCAAAGCTTGAGCGAAACGGAGCCATGAAATTCATGCGCCTATGCTCCCGTCGCTGTCGTTGCTTGATGTGCAGATGAACGTGTAGTCAGCACGATCAACCAGTGTGCTCCTAATAGATACCCGGAGGTAGCTTGTGAACTGGCTACTGCGGCTGGACCTCGAGCATGTATGAAGGCAATTCGCTCGACGTCCGATCCTCCCAGCCATCACCCCACCCAGCCCCTGCCTCGCAGCTCGCGCGTCGACGTAAGACATCCTCTACCACCTCGTCCACTCTCAAGCAGCCCTTCACTACCATCTCCTTTTCGTAGTGCATTTCAATCACAGCTTTTCTGTGGAAAGGGTGTTTTCCGGTCCGAATGTACCCCTCAACTGTGATGTAGCACATGACAAAACTGGCGCCTTCGGTCAGCGGCTGCATAACAACCATGTGTCGCCACGGATAGTGTGAGTAGTAATTCACGCCCTTTCTCCTCTGCGGAGGAATGTCGTTGAAGTAGAAGTCGATGTTCAATGGGCAATCGCTCTGGCTACTCAAGGGCCGTACGCCGCCGAGATAGACAGATGTGCCATGCTCGTCAAGGTAGAGACCGCGGTCGGGTCTAGAATCGTATTTGGAGATGTATTTGGAGTAGTTGCAAAACAGCATCGGATTAGCCACGATGTCGTCGTTCAATTCCAGCCATGGCTTAGGTTGCGGCTGCGGCTGCGCGATTGCGGGCGTGAGCCACAGCAGCTGCTGAAGCGCCGGCGAACCGTCGATGGTGGCTCTGAAGGTTTTGTTGACGCAATGTAGGCGAGAAAACGCCTGAGGACGTAGGTCGTAATGCTCACGGCTGGGATACAGATCGAGGCCGAACTGGGGGAGGATAGATTCAAGCAGCTCCGGCGTGCCGAAGACCATCTCGTTTGGGTTGTTGGTTGTTGTCATACCACCCGCCGATACTGGGCCCTGTCAGCAAGCGATCCGTACTTCATGAGATCGACACGCACCTTCTCCCGCGCCTTCGCGCACATCGCCATCCACACCCTTGTCCGGGGGGTCAGCCATCGCGCGTGCTTCGGTGACAGTCTGCCTGTAGATGCAGCGGTCTGCTATGTGCAAGGGCCGGCTAGTATGTCGGTCTCGATGAGAGTAAATCAACAAGGTACTGCACTGCGTAGCCGTTCGCAGAACCAGAGAGAAGATTCTGCGAGATCATTGACCGGTGTAGGTAGAGTTGCGTCATGCCAAGAATCACATGCAAACAGTAAAAAAGCTTTCTCTGCAGCACCGCCGTTTGCGAAGGAGCTGGCAGATGCTGCAGGGCTGATCAAGACGAGCATAAACGCCGTAGTAACCGCATGTTGTTACGCTTGTTCATGGAAAGGTAAGTCAAAACAATGAGAGGCAGGAATTGTTGTGAAGCGAGAGCATGATCGCGCCGTAAAGCTGAAAGGTCTTCACACTGATCGCTCAGATGACTGCGAATGTAGCGCCTTGTAGAAGTTTGAGGATTGAACTTCCTATGGAGGAACGCGATCAGCTGCAACCCCGTCAATACAGAGTCTTCAGCAATCGCACCTGAGCCACCCCTCGCCGCCCGTCCTTAAGCTAGGATGCCTCGGCCACCACTCCACTGAAAAGTGGGCGGTAACGTATGCCCGGCTACTCAAGATAACCCATCTTTGAACCACCGTCTAATTCCCTTCTCAGTACTCCTCTCGTACAAGACCTTCCAGCCAGCATCAGACCCCCAGCCGCCTCCATTCTCCCAACGTTTACGACGGCGCAAAAATTCGTCCACTACCTCACCAACCCTCAAGCCGTCACTAACCACGACCTGCTTTTTGCAAGCCACATTCATCTTCTCTATCCAAAGATCTTTCCTAGTCCAAACCCTGCCTTCCTCCTCAAGCTCCTCAAGCATCTCCTCTCTCACGAACAATCTGGGGTCCGGATAGAAATAGCCTTCTACCAACACATCACACGTAATGGGACGTGCACCCGTCGGCAGTGGCTGCATGAAAAGCATATTGCGCCATGGATAGGCGAACGGGTGAAAGCACTCCCTCCTCTCCTTGTCCTCCAAATCCTGGAGATGGAACCCCATATACAGTTCCAGAAACTTAACATCGTGGTCGAGCCCAAATTCGAACTTAGATCCGAAATAGTCGAGATTGATCCTCAACCCAGCACACCATCGTAAGGGTACGATCCCCCCAATCATTTTCTCTTGTATGGTGAGATCTGAAGTGAGCATCGGGTTCACAACGACCACTTCGCCGGAAGCCAGGTCGATCTGTCGGTCGCATTCTGCTTGAAATCCTGCTGACGTCAACCACAGCATTCGCTGAAGTGCCACTGAGCTGGCGATCGTGGATCTGAAGGTTCTGTTGACGCGCATAATGCGTTGGAATTCTTTAGCACGTAATCGCGGATTGTTACATTCGCGGTCGTACTCGTAGAACTTGAAGGTGTATCCGAGCTGGAGGAGGATGGTCTCAAGTAGTTCCGGTGTGCCGAAAACGGTCGTGGCAACCTCCCGAACACTCTCCTACTTGCTTGCGGACTGGCGCTGCAATTCCTCAATGTCGAGCTCCTCTGTTGGTGCTGCCGTCAAGGCTGCGGAGGCCACAGAAATGTTAGCCAGTGACTCGGGCTCGTCGCAACTGAAGGACGTGCATCCCAACGCACCTTCGCCCATGCCTTCCTTCAGAGGCTCGGTCATCTCTCATAGCGCTTGCTCGGCCTGGAGATGTAGTGATGTGCTTCAGCGTATCTCGCGTAACCGCTCGCAGTATTATTGGGATATTTCTGAAGCAAAATCCTCTAAAGGCGAATGACCGGTGTAGCCACGAGGACGTCATGCCAAGAATCACATGCTAACGCCTCGCAGCATCGTCGTTTGCATTGTGGAGATCTCGGCCAGGTGCCAGCAATGCCGATCAAAACTGAGCACTCGTTCCGCTCGCGCACTACCCAGCCTCGTTTTGTTCTCTCCGCGCCCTTTGCGACCTCGACTCGTCTTCCTTCCAGACATCACAGTATGCAGCATGCCATATCCGCCTCAATCCCGACAATTCAGATGTCTCATTGCTTAGAAGACTCAGCATTAATCGCAGTGCCGCAGGATCACATGCCAGCCTCATCAGCCGACAAGTCTTCGCTATCCTAGGATGGCTTTATTTGAGTTTCAGTTGTTGGGAATTAGCTGGTGAGGAAAGACGAAGTCGTAGTTAAAGCGTACGCGAGGATGGTGGATGCGATGTGATTCAAAAGGTTTAGTTGCCGTGTTCATTAGGTCATACATCACCAATACTATTACATCCCTCCCCATTCGATACAGAATGTCCTCACTCTACCCCCATCGCCACCATCATCACCATCTCTACTGTCATTCCGACTCCCATCCTCGTCATGCACCTTGAACTCACCACCGATGAGGAAGCCTTTTTTGACACCAGTACCCAGCCGTCCTCCTCCGACTAGGTCTAAGAGATCAAACTCCTGATCCCAGTCCATCCCACTACACAGAAAGTGACTGTGGAACCTCAACGGATCGCCCGGGTATGCCGTATACTGACATCCGAAGCGTAAGCCGGGAGTCATGAAGTAGGAGCTCTCGTGTAGGTGCTTGTAGAGTGGATAGGAAGATGGGACCTCTGGGAGGGCGGAGGGTGTATCGAGCGTGCTGTCGTTGGAGGCGGAGTCCGTCTCGCTATGCTCGGGCGGATTGGAGATGAGAGGTGGGTAGGAAGTCGTAGGTGTGATGGCGTAGGGCTCTGGTCCAAAGGAAGGATGTGCGGATCCATTTGAAGATCCTCGTGCCTGGCTAGGTTGTGATTTTGCGGAAGCAAACAGCATCTCTTCTTCATCTACCTCCTTCCCACCACCGCCATTCATCATGCCGCCGTGATTAGTTTCTTCGCTCTCCGCCGGTGTCTGCGCACCGCTGCTATCCGCCGGCGTCTGCCTCCCACCCCTCTTCTTCCTCTTACCCTCCGCCCTCGAGCCCGGTCGTGAAGAAGAAGGTGTGAACATGTCCTCGGGTATATCGTTCCAGTTCTCCGTCCCGAACCTCTTACTCAACCCCGCCTTCTTCCTCTCCTCGGCCTTCTTGCCCACGGACTCTGCTGCGGACTGTCCTTGCTTTCGCAGGCTTTCCTGGTACTTCCTTCTCTCCTCAACACTCATGCCGCCGTTCAGATATCCTCGCTTGTGCGCTTTGACGTCATCGACGACATAAGCGACACCTTTCTCGCACAGTAATCGCGCCTCCTCCGGCATCAACTCGAGAGGTATGCCTTGAAAGACATTTTGCTGTGGTGCCTGGGGCAGCGAGCCGATGAGAACGCCGCAGATGTTGTACTTGACGCGGATGTGGGTGACAATATTGGTATCGTAGAGCATGTAGCGGTGGGCGAGCTTGAAGATGGGGAAAGGTTCTTGGACGTCGGTAGAGGCCATGGTCGGTAAAAGG
>Ga0058704_10001365_pt1 | contig 11444 bp, 7 predicted proteins | sample AgamicMgSfe_FD_71363 | JGI IMG/M metagenome (GOLD analysis project Ga0058704, IMG submission 71363) | Agave microbial communities from Guanajuato, Mexico - Mg.Sf.e | ecosystem: Host-associated > Plants > Phyllosphere > Phylloplane/Leaf | place: Guanajuato, Mexico | collected 2012-05-30 | reverse complement strand
CTCTTGCTGCGATGGCTCGCGCGTGCTGAGCTCGCCGGCCGATGATGGCGTGGTGTTCGACATAATTGCTTGCTAGACTTTTCGCGCTTCTAGGCTGTAATATTAGGTAGTAAGAAGTTCTGCAGTCCAAGAGGTAAGGAGAATGTGCGAGAGCTGATAACGATCTTCATAGGCGAGCGGCTGATGATGGCATCATTGATGACGAGACGAAGACGAGAGCTACAAGAAGCAAAAGAAACAGTGTGCTTTGCTTGCCAATATAGATGATTCAAGACTCGTCCCATAGTCAAGGTCTGGTAGTGATCACAGCCTCTAGAGATCACGGGACCGCACCTGCCGTTCCGCGGATGCTCAAAGGATGCAGGGTGTCGAAGTCGAAGTGAGTTTCAGCTGCATTTTGCAGCACGCCAAACATATCTCAGCCCTTTCGGCAATTCGGCCATGGCTCTACCAGTCCAGCCACGAATCTCACATTCACATTCCTTCTCAGTAGCAATAATGCAGGACCGGTCATCTGTGATGCAGCTGTGCAGCTACGACAATGCCATTCCCTCTTCGGCCAACGCTGATCACAGTGGCAATACCCACGCGGAGCTACGGACGCTCTGCCCAGAGTTTTGAGATATCACGACAGTCACTAGCCATGTCCGTACACGGGGCATGGTATGGCGACGTGTCAAGCAAACCTGACGACTAGCGCCTTCCTGATGTGCCTCTTCGGCGCAGCAACAGGACCGGTTTGGAATGTTAAGTTTTCTGCTCGAGTAGCTGACTGCGGCACACACCTGCACACACTCAGCCTCGGATCTACAGCTCCAAGCTCTCATGCGGCTTACCTCTCCGGCTATCTACCAATGGCGGTATGCTCGTACATGCAAGCTATAAGCAATCCTCAAGCTAGCCGACGAATCCCATATTACGCTGTATAAGCCGTCAGCCGAAGCTGAACGAGCCTTGAGCCAGGCAATGCCACTATCGCGCTTGTTCCATCTTTCTCCCGTGTAACACTATCATGTTTCACTGCCGGGCTATTTCACTTCTCGTTTGTGTGTCCGTATTACTAGGTTTGGCGGACGGATTGATAGTGACAGCACCGAAAGCCGGGCAGAATGTCAGTCTGGCTGACCCCTTTATGATCGAGTGGAAGGAGGAGAGGTAAGTGACTCTACCAACCCATCACATCACACTCAACAGTCTAATTGACAGCACTATAGCGACGATGCCTCAGCTGTCTCCATCGACCTGCTCAACTCCTCGGCCACCAACCCCATGCCTATCCTTGAGAACATAGCCCACAATCTCAACACCAGCAGTGGACGGGTCAACGTTACATGGCCCTACAGTGTACCGAATGACACAGCGACGTACCAGCTGTACTTCATCGCTACGGCCTCCGGCGACGATATCGCGAACTCAGGCCTCTTCAACCTTACGTTGCCTCCAGGCGAGAACAGATCGCAAGCCGAGGGCACTGTAGGACCGTACGGCACACATCCCGATACAGACTACCCGTCCACTTCAACTGCCGCCGCCGGTCATAAGCTTCATGGTGGCGCAATCGCTGGTGTCGTCATTGGAGTCATTGCCTTCCTAGCCCTTTGCTCGCTCGGAGCAGTGCTCTACTTCCGCCGGCGCCGCATGCAGCATCGTCTCTCCGTGGAAGAGGAGGAGAAGCACGAGAAACCAGAGCTCGACGCCGTAATGACAAAGTCCCACAAGCGCAACAAGACTCTCGATACCATCACGAGCACCGAGCTCGACGCCGAGGCCTCCGACAAGAAAGACCGTATAGACTCCGGCGAGCTGGAGGGCGATACGCAGAACTACCTCCGCTACGAGCTTCCCTCAACCCCACCACCTCCTGCTGAGCTGGCTGATAATGAGATCGCGGCAGCGGAGATGGAGTCGCCTGAGCTTGCGGATGAGAGGGATACTTTTGAGGAGATGGATCGGGTTGGAGAGTGGCCATTGAGGAGTGCGACGGTGAGTCCGACGCCGAGACGGCCGGAGAGTGTGCGGTCGGCGAGGTCGGGAGCGATGAGCTTCCGATCAGGGTCATCACCGACGCTGGGAGCTAGGGAGTTGAGTTTTGCAGAGGCGTTACACGAGATTGTTAGCCAGGAGTTGAGGAGGAAGGAGGGATAACATTCTCGACGACTGTACACATGCAGCTGCCGATTTGACCATACTCTTGGAGGTTAATAATGAATGCTCACCTTCCTAGGTCGCTAACATTTGCGTTGTCAAGCTGATAACGTTTCAGACCGCTTTACGTTAGTCTATCTTTTGCCATACAAGCACTGGATGGGAGGCTTTGTGCAGCCTTGAGTAGTCTCGTGTGGCGTGAAACGAGTGGTATACGTTACTACTAGAACATCTGTGAGAGACCTCCGGCTCGCTGGCCCGACCTACATCGCTGAAAATCAAGCGCGAGAGGCTGCTCGAGCGAATGAGCTCATCATCATGCATGAGTACAATAACCAGGCTAGTTATGATAGTGGAAAACGTGATCCATTAGCTCACGGCCAAGCTCTATTGACGCCCACCATTGCTTCCCACAGCGCTTGGTCTGTCTCTCCTTCTGGTAGTTCAGGCATGTCGCTGTGAGCACTGTACCCCTGAAACGGCTTCAAGTCTGTTTCGCACAAGGCACCCATGCCCTCCCAACCCTCCAGGTGTTTGAGCCCACCTTGCTTGCCAGGAAGCTCGCCAGTCTGGAAGTACTTCCTGATAGCCTTCATGCTGCACATGCTGAAGCCAGAGTAGGTGCAATGGCCCTCACTATCTTGATGCAGCACGCCGGCTTCTTCGAAGCCTTTGGCCATCATGAAGGCGTTCGCCAGTGGTGTCACGGGATCGATGGTATTGCCAGCGAATAAGATCGGGTGAGCTGTTTGATTCTGGAAGTTGCCTTCGTATCGCCAGTGCGGTCGGGCATGCCAGGCTGTGCAGGGGAGCTGGATCGCTGCCCAGGATGCGCCGATCAGGCTTGACTGGGCAGCGATCTTGTTTGCGTACTCGCGGTATTGTTCTTTCGTCTGGTTCAGTCTGTCGCCCGGGCCGTCTGAGCAAGCAATACCATAGGTAGCGTCCCAGCTCATCGACCCACTCGCTGTGAAACATGAAGGGCTGTACGGCCCGTCTTGGCGACACTGTTCGCTGAGCGGCTCGCCGAGACCCGGCCGTTGCTCATGGACCCATGATGCGAGAGATGTGCCGTTCCGCTCACTAAGATCATGCAAGATCTCAGCCGTGAGAGGGAAGTCGCGAACAGGCCAATACACGATTTCGCGGAACAGCCGCTTGACATCGTTATAGGTCACCACAGCCGGACCGTGGCTATCGGTCGCCGGCACAGAGATAGCATCCTCGTTCAAGTCAGCGATCGTCTTCTGAACATTCTGCGCAATGACCGCTGGACCATCCTCATGCCAGATAGCACAGTGCTCTATGCCACCGTCGTAGCAGTACTCCGCCAGCCTAGCGAAAGTCAGGTCAGTGTCTTTCAGGTTTGTCGACCAGCCGCCAGCCATATAGTCGAAGCTATCTGCCACTCCATCCAGTACCGCACGGTGGATGCGCTCGGGGTACATGGCAGAAAGGGTAGCTCCAAGAATAGTTCCATAGGAGAAGCCCCAATACTGGACCATCTCTTTACCGGCATTGTAGGCCGTGCGGTCCAGTATAGCCTGCCGTTCATTCGAAGAGATAGATGGCATTGAGCGGAGAAGACGCTGCGCTTCTTTCTCCCGCCATTCGCCATGCCTTTCGAAGATCTCGATGATGTCGCGGGTTACGGATGCGGTTGACATGTGCCTCGCTATGCCCTGTTGTGTTCGTCAGCGACGGTTCTCAGTCCTTGTTGCCGGAAGTCGTTGAAACCCAGACTACGGCCAACTATCTATTCACAACCTCTGGCACATACCAGCCCAAGAAACTACTGTCGTCCACAGTAATGCCCTGCTTCGGCTAGGAATGGTCCAACGGCACCATAACGGTAGTCTTGATATAGTTAAGAAGCCAAGCCCTCTGACTGACCGCCCACTGGCATACCGAGTAGGTGTTACTGACATGTAGTCGTGCCGAACGAGGTCGCTTCGCCAACAGAAGGGGCTCAAAAGCAAGACCACCGAACGATCGACCAACGCTACCAGCGTACTATTAGAGTGTCCGGAGGCTGTCACCGACCACTCCTTCACTTGACCTACAATAAAGGACGATCTATATGGACAGGGGAATTTAAGAACGTGGCAACGTACCTCTTCCGCCGCTCGTCTACTACAGCCTTCAACTACAGCTCGCTTGCTTGCCCACAGATAGTCAAAGGATGTATCGGACGTGCCAATCATGCCGTGAGCGTCCTCATCAATGCTGTGTGCTGCGGCCTCGAGGTGATTGGGGAAACAAGTCAGTAATGGGCGGCTCGCGTTAATGCCTCGCGGGTCGAATCCGATAATGTCGAAATACTGAAGACTCATGTCAGCACGTACAAAGCTGGCCAGCGCTTGCAATACAGGTACTACTAGGGGAGCATCGTACCTTCACACTCTTGTGGTCAGTTTCCGGTCCAGCGGAAAGTATGGTGCGGACGTTGTGGCCTCCACGTAGGACTTGACCTATGCCCGAGCCTCCCGGTCCGCCTACGCAATAGCATCAGCTCACACTGAGCTTCACAGTCTGCAAAGGGTAGCGATCTAGCTTGCAACGTACCAGGATTGAGTACCACAGCCCCTCCATAGCTGGGATCTGTAACCGGCACTGTAGCTTCAACCTTGACGACCGCTAGCTCTACAGTCTTGTTCGCCTCGCCCGATGTACCTTGCCAGTCCATCGGGACTTGTAGGCGAGCGCATTGGAAGTCGCCGAAGCATGCTTGCCATTGGAGGAGTTTGGTGGGCGTAATCTGATGCCAGATTCAGCAACGTGATGTTCGAGCACAAAGATATCTCTAGCATCTTACATCGTCCCAGCTAAAGTCATTGTGTGCGATGCTAGCTGAATAGGCGGAAGGCGCCTGATTTTGAAGCCATTGAGAAGGGGATGCCTGCAGGAAGAAATTTGCGAGGCGATCGAAGTACATCTTGCGCTTCCCTTGACCTCTTACAAGTGACTTGCGATGTTGCGGTGAAGCATGCCTACTTGTACTATCACGAGAATGCCTGTCGACTAGAGGATGTCGCGCGGAGTTATCGAATATGCTACTTCTTGTACGGAATTCGCGTGCGATCGGCCTGCCTAATTCGGACTCCGACTCCGGGTATTCCGTGTCCGAAAGCCGGTATAACTTTCGTCCCCATCGCGTTTCGTTTCGTTCGGCAGCTCAACGGTACGCAGTCATTGCTTCCGTCCGGGTAAGTGAAAAACAATCATACGGTACGTTGTACGGCGTATACCCAGTACCGCTTCAAGCGGTGCTTCCGAAATGCAGATGGCAGACGGCACGATTGGCAGTGTAGGCGAGCAGCCGATGGAGTCAATACAATCTGCAAATTCGGATTATGTGGACTGGGTGGCAGTTAGAGTGATAGATATTGGACCCTTCGTCATGCTCTGACGATGTATGCATTCCTAGGCAAAGACATTCCATACAGGTACCAGCTTGTTGTCGAATGACGGAGCCCATGGATGCTAAACCTCTGTACCATGGCCTCCTCCATTACGCGCCTGGTCAACGCAGTCATTAGTATACTAGCTGCCGCATGACCAGTTCCGCTGCCAGACTCCCCTTTTGGTCTGTCCGCACCGCTCACCCTCCATATGCCCTCCAGTACTCTTCTAACGCAATCAGGCTTTGGATCACCGTAGTGATAGTGAGTGTCGTCGCCTACCGCGTCATGCTGACCACCGTTTTCATCTGCCTCACCACTGACAATCCCACTCTTTTCTTCCACCTCGCCAGAGTCGACACCAAGCTCCATCAAATCTCCAGTTGCCTTCTTCGCCACTCTCTTTTTGTCGAATCTGGAATCAAGCTGGACAGAGTTGCCCTTCTCCTCCTCTTCGCTCGCGGGTACTTCGCCTCTCAAATCCCCTGTGATCTGCTGGTCGCGTGCCTCATTCCTCTTCTTCGCGTAGATCATCTGCAGCTCATTGAGCACCGGCTTCAGCTCCTGGAATGCTTGCTGGACAGAGCCCTCGATGCTTGCACGATTTAGCAGAACCTGACGCACACCCATGATGATGGTGCTATTGACGGCTTCGACACTTTCGCTAGCAAGCTCTGTTAGATCTGTAGTGAGCTTCGCGGAGGCTTTCACGATCGTCTTCGCGCTGCGATATGCGCTTGGGTAGGACGAGGTACTGCCAACAACAATGCGTTCTTCCTTCCCGATCTCCGCGATCAGCGTGACTATCCTGCCTAGATACTTGCCATCGCCGCCGAAGAAGAGGTCAACGAGACCGTTTTGCGCGGAGAAGTAGTTCGTGTAAGGCGTGTGGACTTTTTGAACAGCTCGAGGGGGTTTGCAATGCCCTACACGACAAGGAAGGTGGTCGAGCTGTCTTGAGAGGTTGGAAAGCAGCTAATGTAGTCATCGAACGATAGGTCTCTGTCTGACATTCTGGCGACAGCTGACTATAGATAAAGCTGTAGGGTGATGTCATTGAGAAGAAGGTTGATGTATTTGCACTGCTGAGTGAAAAGGAGGACAAGGCACCAGGTCGTGGAAAGCTTGGCGTTGACGTGGGCAGGAGATACTACAACGGCGATGCCGCTTACATTCACAGCCCCGATTATCTGGCATGCTCGATCTCGGGATCCAGATGTCCAGAAATTATTGCCAAGGGAAACACAAGGTTTGCATAGCTATTAATGCTACGTGAAGAAATCCATACCCTTCTTTACGCTGACTTCGTATGCGTTACGCTGTTACCCCTTCATGACCATAGAGTGCTCACCATTGCATCTGTCTCTGCGTCTATCCTCAAATAAAGTACCGCACGCAACGTTTGTACTCCTATTTGATAGTCTGCTTAGTGCCTGTACGTACAGATGTTCTCCTAAAAGGCCGAAGAAAGCTTACCTAGACTCTGGCCCCTAAGCGGCTAGACCAAATCCTCGTCCTGTCCATCACCGTCATCGCACTTCTCCTCGGCTTCGTAGTCTTCACTCTCTTCCTCATCTGACTCGGGCTCTGGATAAGACTGGTTCGACTCGTTGCCCTCGTTGCCATTAAGAGCTTCTCCATCCTCAAGCGCATCGAGGATGCTGTAGAGAACCCACAACGAAGCCTCTGCATTCGTTGTCCATCAAACTTACCTCGTTTGCGTCACCTTTTTACGCCTTGTGCGCAAGCGTGAGGACGATGCCGTAAAGCAGTATCTGCCTCAAGCTTCCAGGCTGCGAGTCTGCCTCGGCGGAAGAGTGGTAGCTATGCGATACGGACCATCCTCTGTCGCGTTGGTCACGGTTCTGACGGCTCTGATGGCATTATATTTCATGTCTCCGGAGGAAGGGAAGTCGTCGACGGCGCGCTTGACGCCTTTGGCAAGCAATTGACAGAGGGTATTCGCCTGAAGGGCCTGGTCTGAGTGATCGAGGTAGCGAAGATACGCTTGAGCGAGGCGAGCTTGCTGAGACATTACGCCTATATACAGTAAGCGGCTTGTATAGGTTATATGACAGACAGGTGCAAAGTGTGCTGGCGTTGATGTCGAGCTTTTGTACTTACCACATGTTTGCGTCTATCGTCTCCTAGCTAGTATCTGCTTTGAGGTGGAGCTTGATGGGATGAGAGCGCTTTTTTCATTGCGATATGTTGTTTCTCAACGGGCCAGCTGTAAGCAGCGGGAAAGGCAGCGAGGATGTAGCAGCACCCGTAGACCGTGTCGAAGGCCGCGAGACAAGGTTTAGTCGGGTCCTCGTCGTTTGCTGCGCTAGACAGCCGTGAACACTACTTCAAGAAGCCGAGCTCCTATTGGCTCCCTACGCAAGCTACAAAGGTTGTTAGCTAAGCCTCAAATTTAACGTCGCTGGATGGTAGCCAGATTGTGGATACTGCCCCTCCAATGATTAACCTGCGGGTAGACGAATCACAGGGCCCAGTTCCATCCTCTACAGTCTCGTCATGCTGTGAAAAAGGAAGACCTAGACAACAATAACAACGCAGGAGCCTGTAGGCGAAGCCGCAAGCCGCAACAAGCCGGTCTAGTGCATCGGCAACCGTAGAGTTGTCAGTCGGATACCCAACATTACTGTAGTCTCCACCAGGTCGCGAGACGACTGGGGTGGTGCAGGCATTGAGGATGTACAAACTAATTCCTCCACTCGATGACGACTGGTAAAGGCTTGTGTAGCCACTAGGCACGGCATTGTAAGCTAATCAATCCGCATAGAGATATCAGCATCAACTTCTTGTATACTTGTGATGATGTGCCAGATTCTCCCAGACAAATTCGTAACCACTTCTCGTGCATATGTCCTCAATCACGTAACAGGCCCTGTAACGTGCCTGAGCAACTAGAAAAAGCTACATTCTGTGATCTGCTACGCATAATTGAAGGTTGCAGGGTGCTTGGATGTAGCTCGGTGACAACTAAATATCTTGTACGTTAGAATAGCACCTTATCCAATCTGACCCACAGTCCATCCCAACGGGGGTTCATGGGATGCACTTGTATGCTCCTTCTCTTAGATATCGCTCAGATAAGTGCACCTGTCTCGCGAAGCTCTGCGATCTCATATTTCTCGCAATAACATTATATTCTTCGAGAGCTATTGCGGCGTGAATTTTGACAGACACAGCAATCTATTTCAACCTAGCGCCCAAGGGGAAGTGAATATGACCAGGAGCTTTGACCGAGCACCAAGACATGCCTCCTTCGTACCAATGCGAAGACCAATATCAACTAACGGTCTTTCAACGCGGACAGTGGCTTCTCGAACGTACAAGAGACTACGAAAGCGCCAGGTAGCAGCAAGCAGGACCATCAAAGGACGACTTGTGAGTTTGCCACCACTACTGCCTGTGGCGTATCTCCTCGTATATAAAGCTATCCTGCTCGGAGTTCTGCCTGCCTCTCTTGTAACGTGAGCTTCCGGAAGCTGACTGCAGTGATAACAAAACGCAAGATGTCTGTTGTAGCAGGAGGAGGCTCACAGCCACCACACGGCGGAGATGGCAACGACCCTACCAAGGAGCTACCGGCCGACAAGACTGCACCTACTATTGCGTCTGGCAAAGGCAAAGGCAAGCCGAAGGGTGGTCAAAGTCGCGCGTATGACGCGGACGAGGAGCAATTCGACCGCGACACCGCCCTGGCCAACCACGACAACGGTACCTTCCCGACTCTGACTTACACCTGGCAGGATCTCACGGACGCGATTAACAACCACAATGTAGGACTCACACGTACTGCTGTGGGCGCACAGCAGTATTCGAGAGAAGAGAGGAGCGTTAACGGTGTTACGCGGCATTTCCGGGCATGGTGGAGGGAGCATACGCTTGCGCATGGCTTGATAGACGAAAATGAGGATGTGAGTTTCTCCATGTTGCTTATTTGGAGGTTAGCAGAATACTGACGTACTTCTCATAGTGGGATCCCAATCGCGATCTCGACCTCATCGCTGCGAATCCGGACAAGTGGAATGGCTCGCCTTGATCGGTGAAGTTGACGCAGGAAGAGCGGTACCTCTCTCTTCGTCTTTCGAAAGTGAGAAAAGAGGTTATTAGCAGATTAATCAGCATCGCATTGATAGCGATGTTATTTGGAGCTGCAAAGGCTCTGCGAAGGCTCGGCAGACACGCATGATGGGAAGGCTGATGGAAGGGATCCTTGAGGTGCAAACATCGTATCGCGCAGCGTCCAAAGAGATACATACACTGCACGACTGACTAGATATCTGCCAATGCCTTTTGTGCATCTTTTGAGCGACGATGTGCATCGCTAGACGGGGGCACAATACAAAGCCCAAATCTGAGGTGTGAAAAAGCTAGTGGTCCGTGCGTCGCCAACTCCACTCCGTTTCCGGCGAAAGCCGGCTGCCCCCTTCTGAAACCTTTCGTATGCATGCGATTCCGTCAGATTACGAACAACATGAATCTCATTCTTGCTAGCCTATAGTAGACTCGCACCCTTCTGGTGCCACACGGTGCGTATCAGGCGAGATGCCGGTTTACAATGCCGGCCAACTACACCCACGGGTGAGGCAAAAACGAGAAAGCAATGAACACTAACGCCAGTATGTAGCGATTCGTAGCATAGCCATGGCTATGACTGTCAATTTACGGCCGCAGCAATGACGCCTCACATCAGCCGGAGCTGTAGTGGCATCTTAGCTTAGGCCTCCGTCGCGCCCGCCCTCTCAGCGCCTCCCTCTTCAGCACCCGCCTCATCAACGCCTTCCTTCTGAGCATCTTTCATCTCAGCATGCTCCCCCAGATGACCTGCCTTTATGGCGTCCTTCTTTCCGGTACTCTGGACGGCATCACTCTCAGTAGCCATCTTCTCCGCAACATACTCGCGCATTGCCTCGCCGCCAGCAGCACAATCACCGGCCCCAACCTTCTCGCCCTCCTTGACAGTCTCGTCAGCACCCTCTGTCGTAGTTGCCTTCGCCTGAGCAGCCTCCTGCTCCTTGCGATACGTGTCCACGATCGATCTCCTCTCCCCGCGCGGGATTGCGTAGTACGCCGTGAGCTTCGCCTCCCAGCTTCCATCCCTGATCTTCTCCAACTTCTCCAGGATCCCAATGTCCTTGAATAGGTTAAGATGGTGCTGCTCGATACCGTTCCATGACCTGGTATGAAGGAAGCCGTTCTTCACCAGCCAGTCGTTGAAGTTGATCATGCGCTGGTTAGTGCTGGTCGGGAAGCCAGGACGGTCGAAGAACTCCATGAGCTCAACCTCCTCCTCGAGACTCCACTTCTTTGAGACCCTTGCAGTCGCGGTCGAGGCTGTCGGATCCGGTGTCGATGTAGGAGTGAAAGACGAGGTGCCGTTGCCTTTCGTCGCGGCGCCCGTCTTGTTTGCGGCCTTATGCTTCTTCGGAGTGGACTTAGTTGAGGAGCCGAGGGAAGTCGGACTGAGCATGCCTGAGTTGGTAGGGAAGTTGGTGAAAGAGGTCGAAGCCGGATTGATAGGCTCGGCACGAGGACTAGGCATGCGACTGCCGGTGAACCCGTTCTTTACCATGCGGCCCTGCTCTTCGCCACCCTTTGGAGGAGGCGCAAACGTCAAGGTCTGCTTCTGGCGCTTCGCAGATGTCTGGAACGCAGCGGAGGAGCTGCCGTTGATCGGTCTGAAGCCACTGCTGCCGACGGCTGCCAGAGCCTGCTGAGCCTCATAGGCTTCCGAGTTTTCGACATCTCCATTATCAGCGATCTCCTCAGCCTTCCTCTTCCTGCCGCGAGTGCTGTCGAGCGTCTGCAAGCGCGCGGCAAGGTCGTAGCGCGCCATCTTCATGCCTACCTGAACACCACGGAAAGACGTGCTCGCTAGCTCCT
>Ga0058704_10001364_pt1 | contig 11448 bp, 7 predicted proteins | sample AgamicMgSfe_FD_71363 | JGI IMG/M metagenome (GOLD analysis project Ga0058704, IMG submission 71363) | Agave microbial communities from Guanajuato, Mexico - Mg.Sf.e | ecosystem: Host-associated > Plants > Phyllosphere > Phylloplane/Leaf | place: Guanajuato, Mexico | collected 2012-05-30 | reverse complement strand
TTTGTTAGGACCTGTGTCCTAAGTGACTATCGTCAGTCCATTAACTAAGTCACGAGACTAAATGGTCGAGTTGGGACTTGGTGGAGAGGGTTCCGTCAAGCAGGAGTAAACAAGGAAGTAGGTACGATGAATAAACAGGGGTTCAGTAGTCTTGATTCCAATCAGTCACTATGAACAATGAGTTGAACACACAAACATGGCAAGCCATCTTTGTATTCTGTATACAAAGGAGATTTGTTGGTCTCGCTGTCTCAAAAGTGAGTCTGTGAGCCTGGCTCGCTGGCTCACCTGCGAGTTCGTCGAGCCTGAAGAGGCTCGCTAGCTCGCAGTCGAGTCTGTGAGCAAATCGTGTGATTTGCTCTGATTGTTATATCGGTGGCAGAGCGCGCCGTGGCTGCCCCACATCCGGCTCTTCCACGAATCACGTTGCCTGGTTATACCGATCATAACAACGTTACGCTTTTACTTATAGCCATTATGTATGCTAGTATTAGTAAATATTATAAATTTCCTATAAAAAACCTTTTGCGCTCTATCTCTAAGCTATAGGCAATAACCTCTAAGTATATAGTTTATCCTCTAGCAACGTTATTGCCCTTATTATACCCTTAAGCTCTCTAAGCTACGTTGACTACCTACTATTATCCAAATCTTCTTAATAACCCTTATGTTTATACTATAAACTATATCGTACCCTATACCAACCTCATATACCTCTAATCTACTATAGATCTGCCTCTAGACTCTTCGTAACTAGATATCTACTTATATAAGTAGCGCCGCGCTAATAAGAAGGTAGCAAAAGGTACTATAAGAGGTACTATAAGAAGAGCTCCTAGGCGACTAATGAAGAAGAAGGATACTAATACCTTACGTAGTATTCACTAGCCTCTATAGGCTCCTTAGTGATATACAGCGCTATTACTATATTTAGTAGTTACTTATAAGGCGCTAAAATTTACTATATTATAGGTTAATGTACCTACGGACCTAGACAAGCAAAAGCGGTATTTCTAAGCGGGCGTTAACGATATACTAGCTATGAGCTTCGAATTAGTTTAGATACTAGTATACTAGGTTAGTAGGCATAAAGTAGCTATAGATATATAGAGAGATATCTACGAAATAGGCTTAATAAAGGTCTTAAAGATTCTAAACCCTAATAACGACTATAAGATATTACTAGAGTAGGTAGATGCCGAGTTAAGTATAGTCTTCAGCTAGTCTAATATCTTAATAGTAGCTAGAACTAGCGCTAGTAAGATTCTTATTATCTGAGGCTTTACTATACTTACTGGCTTAACAGTAATCTATGTAGTATCTCTAAATAGGCTTAGTAAGGAGCAGAAGCACGCTATAATATAGATAAACGAGGCTATTGTCTAGTCGAACGATACTAGCTTAATTAACGCCTATAATATTACCGCTAAGTCAAAGAAGGTAGATCTAAAGATACTAGCCAAGATTAGAAGAGCCAAATATAGTCTAGTAATCTTAGGACTAGAGTAGGCCTTATTACTAGAGTTTAAAGTACTACTTCGTAATCCTAAGCTTCTTAACTACATTAGCGCGTGTTGAAGTTTGTGCAATCCTCTAAGGCTGCTAGAGGTACTACGTAACATGTGCCAAGGTTGGCAGGTCTGCTAACGTACTACTGATACCTTGCAGTGAACACTTGCACTCCTTTGGAATAATCAACCAACTCCGTATCTATCATCAGGTACCGATTGGTTCCTATAGGTATTCTACCCTTCTGGCCATACGAGGATTTCACTTTGCCAATTGCTATCTGAGTGCAATTGGTTAAAAGACCGTGAGCACCCCTAATATCAGCCCGTAGAACGGCTGTAGGAGCGTACCTTAGGGAGGTAAGTGTTAGGATTTAGGTAATAAATGAGACCTAATCCTATAAAAGATACTTCCTAAATAGGCTTAGTTCTTACTTGGCCTATAGGATAAGGTAAAAGTAGTCCTCGTGTTCTTATTAGTCGAACCACGAATGCATTATATAAACTACACACCAACCGTGGGATCGATATAAATGCCCGAGCATCCGACCGTTTCCCGTACCTACTCAGAAATCACGTGTACCACCTTACTCTCAACACTTTCACTCCGCCTCAGTCTGACGTGGGAGATAGCTTGGACAATCGTCTTCTGGTCCGTAAGCTATGATCAGAAGGCGAGTCCGATGCGTTCGATCGGCAGATTTCAAAGACGCGATGTGGTACCATGATATACGAAAGATGATATACAGTACTACGTCTGAACCAAATGCTTGAGCGATCTCCGCTTGGCAACTCCTGCAAAGACCAGCATACATGTTACTCTTCGACCTAGCCTCGCCTAGAAGCCCAAGATTCTATTGGCCTCCTCCATCACACCCTTCTGTCCCCGACTAAGCCCGGCCTCAGCACTATTCCATGCCTTAAACCCAAAAGCCCTCATGCCGTCGTTCGGGTCCACACTCACCACGTCTTCGACTCCAGGCCTACCCAAATGCTGACTCTCGCCCTTCCCGCCACCGAAATCCGGGCTGGGCGTGCCCTCGAGGAACCTCGCGCGCTGACGTGCAAGATACTCTGCATTCTGCACGGTGAGCGGGCAAGAGGGGATGTACAGGACGCTGGAGTCCTGAGAGCCTGCGTGCACGGAGTCGACGGCATGGATCGTGTCGCAATGCCAGGAGACGTAGTCACCCGGCTGCACGCGCGGCATGTGGACCATGGTGCTCGGAAGGTCGAGATGGGGGTGCAGATGATGGCGGAGTTCTTGGCCGTGGCCTGGTGTGGCGCCTTGGAGCCAGGAGTTTGAGGCGGAGAGGTCTAGGGACCAGTTCTCTGGCGCTAGGTAAGTCTCCGGATAGCTTTCGGTGGTCGTTTCGTCGGCGGCGATCTTGGGAGTAAAGAAGGGTCGGAGGAGGAAGTAGGCTGTTGCGCGGCTGAGGAGGGGGTTGACGAGGAGTGTGCCCTCGTAGGGTCCTGTGCTGCTCATGGCCATCCATCCTTGGAACATGCGGAACATGCTGCAGGCTCCTACACCCTGGTAGAGATCCGATGTGACAGGGAGTCTGCAGCTAGACTCCCAGGGGTCGTACTGCTCCCAGTTGCCTTTCCAGATCGATTCGTAGACCTCGCCCTTGCCGTAGCCTTCTGGCTCCCATCGTTCGCAGGACCCACCATCCACGTGTGGACCCAGTGCGAATCTTGCATCGCCAGGGAGACGCATCCTCAAGCGGTCTGCGTAAGCTGTGGGATGGGAGCTCGAGATCAATGCATTGGAATCCTTCGAGTGCCAGAACTCCATCAAGAATCTCTGAGCCCTGATCAGGTTCGGGTTCGATCTCGCCTTGATCTGCGCTGGCGACCAGTACAGCTCATACACCTGGGGGTTCTCCGGCGGGAATGCCTTCGTATGCGGGTTCGCCATGATGTAGTCTCTGAGCTCCTGCTTCCAGCTCAGAACCTCCTCATCATCAACCACATTCCGAATGACTGCGACGCCGCGCTTGCGGTGCTCTGCTCTGAACTCTGGACTAGCCTTATCGACGTTCTTGTAGTCGATTTCGGGGATGATACTCGAGCCTTGCTTGCGGATGAGCGGAATCTCGTCCCGCAAAGAGGCGAGTAGGCGATTCCAGGAGGCGTGAAGAGCTTCCTCGTTACCAGCAACCAGGCGGGCCTTGACGTCGGCGAAACGAGGATCTAGAGGCTTAAACTCCATACCGGAGAGCGAGGCGAAGGCATCTGAGATGTCGCCCTCGCGCTTCTCGCCAGCCTGGGTGACGGCAGTGCGTTTTGTGATGGGACTGAGAAGGCGGCGGCAGCCTGCTCGCCATGACGGAGAGACTCTCGCTGCCATATTCGAGGTTCAGTCGAGCTCCTGGAGATGTTATATTGGGTACATGAGATGTGGAAGCCTTCTCGATCAACGTTCCAGGTCTTGGTTGCCGGCCTTTGTAGAATGGATGAAGTCTGAGGGGAAAAGATACTACTCTGGCCTACCTTGTATCAACGGCCTCGCATCGCCTCACTCCACAAGTCGTCCGCGTGCTCCGCTATGGCCGCTACGTCCTACGTCGGTTGATTGGCAGTCGTAGGCATCTGGAAGAGCTGAAGTTCAGAAACCGACGACATCGAAGCGGCATTTCCCAAAGCAGTCCCGAAAGCCGCCCGCACATCACGTGTCTGCGGTAGACACTGCACTCGCATCGACGGTCCGTCCTGCCACCCACCGCCCTCCATCTTGCCCCTCATGGAGCGGCAGAACGGTACCCCACTGTCATCTTGGTCTTCACGATGCTCCACTGCCCAGATCTCGCCTATATTCGAGGCACATCACCAGGTCTCTTGATAGGCAGTACGCAGGCTGTGCAGTATGCGGCGTATTGGCAAGCCGCGAGAAGTGGACACGATGCCGCAGCAGTGTGCGTAGCAAGTAGTGCCCATTGGCAATTCTTCCGTGTCTTATAAGGCATAGCTTGCTATTATCCATGCGGCTTGAGGAAGCAGGTATTTACATCTCTTCTGTCCTCGTGGTTTCACCTGGCGATCCCTCGTATGTACGCATTGACAAGCCGCCGATATGACTGAAGCTGAACTGTGCAAGGACTTCCTCTGGGGGTTTGCAACTGCAAGGTACGCGTCCCAGAGCATCATTGGTCCTGACGCGCGCTGACAGCTTGACTAGCTACCAGATCGAGGGCGCCGTTGACAAGGATGGACGAGGCGAATCGATATGGGACACCTTCTGCCGCATACCAGGCAAAATCGCGGACGGATCGAGCGGAGAGACTGCGTGCGACTCCTACCACCAGTACAAAGCCGACGTCGCCCTGCTGAAATCGTTGGGAGCGAAGGCATACCGCTTCAGTATCTCCTGGTCCCGCGTGATCCCTCTGGGTGGCCGCAATGACCCGATCAACGAGAAAGGCCTGCAGTACTACGTCGACCTCGTGGACGAGCTCCTCGCAAACGATATCCAGCCGATGATCACGCTCTTTCACTGGGATCTGCCACAGGGTCTACATGACCGCTATGGTGGGCTTTTGAACAAGGAGGAGTATGTGCAGGACTTTGTGAACTACTCGAGGCTCATCTTCAAGACGATGGGGTCGAAGGTCAAGTTCTGGATCACGTACAACGAGCCTTGGTGCAGCTCTGTGCTCGGGTACAGCATTGGCCAATTTGCGCCTGGCCACACCAGTGACAGGAAGAAGAGCCCGGTTGGTGACAGTTCAAGGGAGACGTGGCAGGTCGGACACAACATCCTGGTTGCTCACGGTGCGGCCGTGAAGGTGTACCGTGAGGAGTTCAAGCAGAAGGATGGCGGCACGATCGGTATCACACTCAACGGTGACTGGGTCGAGCCTTGGGATGCGGATGAGCCGAAGGACGTCGAGGCCTGTGAGCGCAAGTTGGAGTTCGCCATCTCGTGGTTCGGAGACCCAATCTACCATGGCAAGTACCCGGATAGCATGCGCAAGCAGCTTGGTGACCGACTGCCTGAGTTCACCGAGGAGGACCGTAAGCTCGTGCAGGGCTCGAACGACTTCTATGGAATGTAAGTGTAAAATGATCCGTCGTCTCTGGGAAGGACTCGCAGCTGACACTTCGTCCAGGAACCACTATTGTGCCAACTACATCAAGCACAAGCCCGGTCCGGCCGAGCCAGAAGACTTCAGCGGGAACTTGGAGCTCCTTCTCCACGACAAGAACGGCAAAGAGATCGGTCCCGAGACACAGTCGCCTTGGCTGCGACCCAACGCACCCGGCTTCCGCAAGCTGATCAAATGGATCTCCGACCGCTATGGCCGTCCGATCATCTACGTGACAGAGAACGGCACGAGCTTGAAAGGCGAGAACGACATGCCGCGAGAGCAGATCCTCGAGGACGACTTTCGCGCGAAGTACTTCCAGGACTACCTCACTGCGCTAGCCGAGGCGCACACCTTCGACAATGTCGACGTCCGCGGCTACATGGCTTGGAGTCTTATGGAGTAAGTCTAGCACTCTTCCATACTTTCCTGTGTTGCTTGTTCGTCCCCACGGCGACATTGCCTTGTTCAGGGTGGCAGTCTGACGCGTGATGAACCTGCAAGCAAACAAGACCTAGAACAGCGCTGATCAGTCCGTCTTCGCAGCAACTTCGAATGGGCCGAAGGTTATGAGACGCGCTTTGGCGTCACGTTCGTCGACTACGAAGGCGGCCAGAAGAGGTATCCGAAGAAGAGCGCCAAGGAGATCGGTCAGATCTTCGACCGCTTGATCGCAAAGTAGTCAACCCTCACATCGCTGATTGCGCCTGTTCGTGGGAAGGTCAAGTGAGGCCGCTAGAGCTAGTGCCGAGGATCTCCCGATCTGTGCTGTGAAATGGTGAATGCGATCGGGTGCAGATATGCCTTTTGTGGCTGAAGTATCTGAAATGGAATGACTGTGCTGTCGTGCCTGATGCGCCTCTCAGATGCTGCGTCCCTGGTAGTCTCCAGCTTGAAGCGCTTGGATTTTAGGCAAAATGTCGATGTTTTCATGCCCGCATATCGATGGCGTTAGGCATTCGAGCAGCAACACTGCTTCCCGCGGGGAGATTGGAAGCGTTCTTAACGCAGTCGCAAATGCGTCTTGAGTGCGACATGATCACATGAACATGCTGCGCGGTGTGTTTGGTGCGCAATGCGACGAGATCCTTGCATTCGCGTAATCGCGTCAATGTGTTCCGACGTGTAGCTAGACGGCTGTCAGAGCTTCATCAACTACCGACTTCACTTCACGGAACCTCGATTTTGGCCGGGAGCTAGCATCTCGCTACCAGCGACCAAACAATTGGCAACGACCGTCAACCTATTCATAATCCTGAAGCACATGTGTGTGTTGCATCTGCCGGCCGAGTGTAGGTTTCGCAGGTCGAAGGCGTGATCGTTTCAGCGTCGCGAGTCTCCTGACGTCGCAACTCGTAAGGCTGCGTTGACAGGTGGATGATCACTGATAGCCGCCAGCCCTGCGGCATCCATGCGTGTGATAGAGTTGTTGCTGGCGATCATTAGAGCCATTGGGTACCCCATGTTTCAGGTTGTCGAAGACTCGAGTTGCGGTAGCTATGCGGGAAGCAACGACTTCGCGCTTACCGTCCGTCGAAGTTTCCTGACTTGGGCATTCGGCCGCGTGATGTTGTAGATCTTTTGACGCTCGCGTCCATTCCTCCGTGTTCTGGAGTGTTGGAGATGCGTGATATACGGAGGTACGGGCGAAGCAGCGCAGTGATGAGCAAGATGTGCAAGCCTGCAAGGGTCTTGATGATCGACGGAATGCCTGTCGAAGATCATGTTCGCACCAGCAGATCGGAGCACGTACGTAGCGCAAGACAAGCGTACTGTCTTGACTCTTGACGTCTTGAGAGACAGAAAGTGCACCTGAGATCGATTTGCACGCCTGTCATCTCTTTTTTATCTAGCAAAAGCTTCATGGCTTGCGACTGTAACATGTTGGTATGGCAAGCCTGCAATACACACCACCGTATCCCTAGGAGGCATCTCGTCCGTCAATACTGTGGAATGCTATGGAACTGGCAACTTATCGCAAGCGATAGCATATGACGATCCGGTTGGCCTGTCATGCGGCTTTGTCATCAAGCCGGCTAGGTGCTTCCGTGTATACAATGATGCGCGCTCCAGTATGATCTGCAGAAGGTTCCAATTGCAGATCCGGCACGCTGCGACCACGTCCTCTGAAGACAACTCCCAGCGCTCTTCAGGCCTATCTCCTACCTTTGACAAATCGCTCTAATGAATGCTCAACGGCCGTATCTTGTCCAAGGCCATTTCTCGGAGCATCTCGCAAGATGAGAGCGTTGCAATTTGCTCGGAAGATCTCTGGACACAGCCGGTCTGAGCTTCATCGCGGTAGAAGCATTGTGTTCCGACAAGAGGTGAAGGAAGGTTACGGCTCGTTCATACGTGATGTAAGGTTGACGCTAAATTCCTGTGTGAGTTCGGTGTCCGAAGTCAAACATATCTCCAGAAGACGGCAGTTGAAAGTGGCAGCGAAGCCGATGAGTGTCCAAGACGACAGTTTGTGCGGCTCACCGACAGTAGTAGTCACCGCCTACGATATTGAAGAGACTAGCGCGCATCGAGAGCCACAACAGTACGTTATTGTATGGCACATGCGTCCGAGTCCGCGGCTCCCGAATCGGCGGTGGACACGGCTGTGACGATCTGGTTCCCGGTCCACACTCCTGGCGCGGGCAAACACCATCTTCAATGTACAGCGCAGACCATCGCAGCTCTGCCCATACTGCTGCATCGCTTGCTACTCAGAAGTGAGGCAAGTACCAGTGATCTATATAGCCGATATATCATCTGGATCATGGCCGCCTTCCTCGTGGCTGTCAGTTCCGTTGAGAGCTCTGCAGGCGCACCAGCGTAAGCCTGGTTCGCGCCATGAAGTGAGGTCTCGCCTCTCTCGAGCATCGGGGCTGCTGAGATGAAGCGCACTTGCCAAGGTGGGAAGGTGGAGTTGTACTGGTATAAGTAGGTGCGGGTGACTATGTCGTCTGTGATCTGTATGGATGAGGAGCTGAAGTCTGGTAGGTGCGCGTCGCGGCTTATGAAGCCAGGTGCCACCATTCGCAAAATTGGCAGCCTCCGCGACGCTCTCAATACACTGCGCGGCCACCGAAAGGCAAGGTATACTCCTTGCATTGAACTGATATATTCCCTCGGACTCACTTCACTCCTACCATACATGCCCTACATCAAGTGCAACCCAACGCTTTGCTTACAGTATGCAGGCTAAATGTACGCGAAGTGAGTGCTGCAACTACGCGAGCGCCACAGGGCACGGCAATCGCACGTGGCTACCCTGCTCGGTCAGTGCTCACGGCATCAACCGTTGGCGTCTTATAGTTCGTTCTATTGTTCGAGAAGATTGACTATGGGGTGTCTTGGAAGGCGAAGGAGCGCTAACGATAGTACCAGTTCCTGCGAAGACACGAGGACATCGAGGTTCCGCCGGTCGATTGGCTAGCGAACAGCATCCGGAATGAAGCGCCTTCGTCGGTCAAGGTGCATCATTATCAATCGATATTGATGCCTGATCCAAAATCGTTATCGACGGAGCGGATTACTCGCCCTCTCAGCCCTCTGGCGAACATGTCGCAGACTGGCAGCCTGCAACGGTAACGGTCCCCAGACGCACGACACTTGTCACTCCAGACGCGCTATGTGCGAACAACGAGGGCATGCGAGGGCCACTGTTGGAACCGGCAACCGCGCCGACGTGCAGATGACTTGTGATAGCAGCATGTAGGTAATGTTAATGACATGCGAAGTGGCCAGCCCAGGTCGACTCCCAGCGGTAGAATTGCGGTTTACCGGCACGCCATTGTAGCTCGAAAAACCTTGGCCATCTCTTGGGGAAACAGAGTTCACTGCTGGCGTGCGCGAAGCGTTAACAGGCGACATCAATTTTGGACAACCACATTGGTCTTGTCTGGCGGCCAAGGTTCGAACACCTGCGCGCAGATAACGCGAGTCGTGAGCGGAGCGAAAGGGGAAACAAGGTGAGACTGTTTCTTGCGCAAACAGCCTTTTGGTGCCTGCATGATCTCCACCCTACCCGGACACACCACGTGCCATAAATTAGTCGTGCCCTCGCCGTCGCGCTTACGGAAGCCGTCTTGCTGCTGAAGCACTAGCTGACCGCTCTGTTGCCGTCACATAATGATGCGTGGTCGCGGAGCTTCGTCGTTCCGAGCAATTTGCAGGGTTACACGCGAAGACGTAGGTTTCTTGCGACAGCACGGCATCATATGAGGCTGTTGTAGATAGGCTCGAACCTACGTTGAAGCTGTAGCTGGTGATCGGTCGAACGAGAAACCACCGAGTTGTGTAACGTGTTAAAGCGTCAACCGAGCACGTCGCTGGGACAAGTTTGTTACTACTGCAGCGCAGCATGTGCAGCACTAACACTTTATACACATGGGGATAACCGGGAAATACAAGCTACCGGCTTGAGGTGCTCCTATGCAATATCGACAAAGCCCGAACAAACAAGTGGAGCAGGCTTCTTCCAATCTTCGACCGGCTCGCAACCGGATAGCTGCCGTTACGGCTCGAGCAGGGCTCTTTGCTCCACCAATCATCACCCGTCAGAGCCTTAAGAGAAACTCTATCACCTATGCGATCTGCTAGAAGGCAAGTAGGCGTGCGGGCAATCATCGTGCGTTTGTGAAGCGTGCTGCTGCGAAACCTGCACACACGCACGCCAAGCATGCGCATGCATCCTAGCCAGGCCTATCTCCTCTCGATTGGGCATGGAGCATGCACCCGCCCATCAGGCGGTCGGCGCGTTGCTGGTACACCTTTCTCTGAGCTACTGACAGCATCGTGCCCAAACGTTGCCGTCTTCGAGCCGCACAGAGCTCGTTTCACAATCAAGGTCTAATATGCTGCTAGACCATCACTAGTCATTCAATGTCTCCTTACCGCATGGACTGCTCCCGCGGCTCTTCGAACTAAAATAGTCATTAGATCTTGCCCAGCACAGCCCATGTCATCACTATAAACATATATTCGCTCCCTTCCCAGAACCCTGGCAGCTCCTTCTCGGGTAGCGTATATTCACTTACCATCAGCGACTCGGCACGCCTGCGGAAAACAGTAGCGGCGATCATTGCGGCCCATTTCGGTCCCTCCTCTGCCAGCGCCTTGTTGCTGAAGCACAGAACTTCTCCACATCCCACCACCGAGACAACACTCCGTCTTCATGACGTGCGTTCTAGCATCACCTTGGAGCCATTTCAACAACTCTTTTTCATGGTCCTCGATGAATCCTGATTCTGCAGACTCACTGTCTGGCCTTGAGCGAGCGCACTCGCATGGCTATGCATCCTCTGGTTCCGAGAACCGGAAGGCCGGCGGGTCGAGCGGGAAGAAACGCGCCTCACGCGCAGGCACGAGATCTGTGAGCACCTTGTCTGCAGCACAGCTCGAGAGGAAGCGCGCGAACGATCGAGAGGCCCAGCGAGCAATCCGTCAAAGAACGAAGGACCATATTGAGAACCTTGAGAAGAGCATCACCGACCTTCGCCAGTCTCACGATGCGAACGAGAAGCTCACGCTTGCGACTCGTCACCGCAATCGCGAGCTTGAAGATGAGAACTCGTATCTCCGAATGAAGATGAACGAAGCTGGACTTGCTGTTGATCTCCCACAGCTGCAAGGTACGTTTCATACAGCGATTACAATGATTTCCAAGGCGAACTTGGTCACAAACAGCAACTAAAGCCATTGTAGCACCGAGATCGCAAGACCCGGCCATGCTATCCGCGCATGCTTCTTCGCCCGCAACACAGGCTCCTGGACTCAACATCCAACGACCAACTTCGACCTCGACTTCCCGCAGCTTTTCCAGCGCGAATGCCCAACAAACCGCCTGGCAACAACAACAA
>Ga0058704_10001363_pt1 | contig 11451 bp, 13 predicted proteins | sample AgamicMgSfe_FD_71363 | JGI IMG/M metagenome (GOLD analysis project Ga0058704, IMG submission 71363) | Agave microbial communities from Guanajuato, Mexico - Mg.Sf.e | ecosystem: Host-associated > Plants > Phyllosphere > Phylloplane/Leaf | place: Guanajuato, Mexico | collected 2012-05-30 | reverse complement strand
CGTCCGCCACCCGATAGCAGAGTAGCACCTCAAGTCGGTATAGCTGACCTTGTCGCTGCCTTCGAATGGTCAGAGAAACACGCTGGCTCCAGCCACAACGACGAACACACCGACCCGGACTTTCATGACATAGACTACGGCGATATTGACGACGCTATCGATGAAACAGCCATCGAATCCAAACTCGCAGCTCTCATTGATCAAGGCCTTATCAATGGCTTCATCGCGCACACGAAGGGCAAATTCGCAATTACGGGCGTCAAGAGCAAAGGTGGCGATGTCCTCGCTGCCGGCTTTCCGGAACCGTGGGCGGTGTTGAAGGGTAAGGTGGAGAAATTCGGCGAAGATGAGGTGCCGGGTTGGAAGAAGCAACAAGCTGGAGCAGGTGGTGCAGTGAAGCCTGGACCGGGTATGGTTTTCAACTTTACTGGGATGAAGCCGATTGGTGCTGCTGGGTGAGACACGTGCGGGCGGTGTTGGATTCGACAGTAGTCTAGATTCGATGATGCATCTAGGGTGCATTCGGCTGGTGTAGTTCCGCGAAGTCATTTCTTTGAGATACCCGTCGCTTGCGCGACATTGATGATAGCGAGCGAAAGCAGGAAACAGATAAGTCGAGCGAGTTCATGTCACTTAACAGCATTGGAGCAGATTGACTTGAATGATCAAAGATTGGATACTAGTATCGGAGGCGAGCAGGCTGCCTCACAGATTAGCAGAGCTGACGGTGGCTTTCTTCGCCGGACACTGTTGAAGGCGTCAGGAGAGCGTATCAACACGGCGCTTACCTGGCGACATTGCAGCTCTTAGTCCTTTATGCAGTATCACATGCTTGCTTCACTTCGAATGCATTCGCTCCTTAGTAGGAGCAGCACGAGGCGGTCAAGCATCCTCGCCATGGATCAAACTCAATCCAAATCATGCAATATCAAGACTGACTCAACATCATCCACCTTCTTCTACTTACGCTGTTCATCTTGCTAACCTTCAAGCAAACCTCTGAGACCACATATGACAGCATGTCTTCACACACTTCGCCACTAGCAGACGCGCTGCCAGCAGAGCTCGCATCAGGGTCTATCGGGAGGCTCTACGAGCTGGCTACGCGCTGCTGTCGGCACATAAGCATCATCCGGATGAAATTCGGTCAGTAATTGCCCGGATCAATTGACGAAATTCATTTGCATGACACTCTTGCCCTCCAGGTTCGACGTGTCTCTTCTTACGGCATCAAATGCTGTATACGTTCAAGCCGTTGACTGCTTCTTCGAGGTCAACACCATCCGTCTCTGGCAGCATTCTGAGCTGGACTACGGCATTCGGAAAGGGCTGCGGTACACCAGTTTCGTACGGCACCTGGAGCTTGTCAACCTTGACGCTAGCCACGAGTTCCTGACCCGAGACGGAGACGGCCTGCGAGAGACAATTGAAGCGTGCAAGGCTTTCCCGAAGCTGAAATCTTTGACTACCGCGTACGACGGCCTGGTTCCTCAGGTGAGGCCGTGGCTCGAGTCGCAGAACCTGGATCAAGCAGAACCTGGATCAAGAGGTTCGGTGCGTGGACGTTGGACTCTACGAGGTAGGTCAGGATGATAAGCCCGTCAAGGTTCTGTTCAAGCATTACGGCATGCAGAGAGCCTGGAAGGCCGTCAAGATCGCCGGTCCAATCGACCTTGGTGCCGAGCTCAAGACGTGGAAGACAGGAAGGAGCAGCTATAGGGGGCCATCCTCGCTCGCCATGATCTTGTTTCTCAATGGCGCTTTTCTGCCGATCTGGTGTACATTCTACGACATTTGGCGGTCTGCAACAGGCCAAAGTGAGCGACTAACAGAGAATGGGCACTGTGAGCAAGCCTTGGCGGATGCTTTCGAGGAACACAAGTCGTACTCATCTGCGGAGCTACTGTGGGTGCCGCGGGAGCTTGACAGAAAGAAGCCACTGAGAGAGCTGAGTCGGGATCAAAGTGGTGCGACTCTGCTTCAATGGCTAAGTGAGCTGCTGGTGGAGAACGAAAAGATATTCCCTCAAATTTTCGAGCTTTCGGCGGAGTAGTGGAAGCGAATAATGATGATGGAGTGCTCCAGAGGTACTCGGATTTAAGCAAGGTGGTGGGTAGGAGCAGAGGCGTGTGCTCATGCTCGAGAGATTGATGTCTGTTTCAAGCTTGCCATATAACTCAGGTCATGTGTGAATTCAACTTTCACATGCATAGAAAAGTTTTCACTGACGTACTCCATTCCGAGAGTGAGCCTCTACGTGCTGCACCCAAGGAACATGCTTCGTTTATTACTTACCACGACCTCTCTTTGTCATACATCGACACACAATCTACCCCCATGGCGTCGCCGTTGACGGACAAGTTCCCTCCGGAGCTGCGCATCCGCATCTACAGACAAGTCCTACAATTCGACTCGCCGTTGTTGATAGCAAACAAAAGCTATCCCGAAGAGCCCAAGTAAGTGCTCCTCCATCGGCAGTAACCCCAAAAGAATGAAGCTGACGGCACACAGAGGGTCGACGTCTCCCTCCTACTAGTCTCGAAGCAGGTCTACCTCGAAGCATGCGACGCATTTTTCGAAGCGAACACTATCCGACTATGGCGCAGAATGGAGCTGAACCGCATCGTCAAGATGGACGGCAGATGCAAGGCGGACATTAAGTGCATTCAGCACGTGCGGTACCTGGAGCTCGTCAAAGTTACGGACGACAGTGAGTGGCTAGAACAGAAACGCCTGCCGAAGATGATCGGCACATGCTTGAGCTTCCCAAAGCTCAAGCGCCTTACCATCGCCTACGATTCTCTTAAGCCGTGGGCTGCGCCGACCTTGGCCGATTACCTTTATCCAGCAGTAGGCGGCAATCTCCGATGCTTGGGCGTGGGCATCTCCAAGCTAGGTGATGATGAGTACAAAGAGGTGTTCTTCAAGCACTACGGTATGGTCAGAGCTTGGCAAAGTGTCAAAGCTGCAGGTGAACTCGACGCCAAGCGTGCAATTGACGAATACACGGTGGACTTTCGTAGGAGCCAAGGACTTGGCATATGGGCGATGCTCGACTCTATGGAGCTCCCAACGTGGTCCGCTGTCTACGACCTTACACGGACACCCGCGAACGTTACCGATCCGCATGTTCAGCAGCTTATCCATAACTACAACCATGGACTCGATTTCGCCGGGCTCCGAGCGTTCCTTCCATGCTTCATGCTAAGCTGAAGTTGAAGGATATCGATATTGAGCTGCATGGCGAAGAGCTGGTGTGTTGGCTCAGCGATCTGTTGTTCGCGGTTCAGTACCAGTTCGCGAATGTTATACGGCTCGACGCAGAGTAGCTGCGGCCGGAACACGCATGTGTGAAATGGGACGATTGTCGATCTGTGCTTCCAACAGAACAGGGACACGGATCCGCATCAGAGGTAACGACCAGCGCATGGACAAGTATCGATGACAAGACTTCCAGGCCTACGGTTGCTCTAGCTGCAGCATAGGGACCCGGTGAGCTTTGATGAGTTGAAGATGCATTAGGTGATCACAAGGATACGGTCACCACCCCGAATGCATTGCAGCCGTCATCCTTTCCCAGCATAGTCCGCTTTCCATATCCGATCGAACTTCTCCTGATTCACCGCAAACCCTCTCACATACTCCCACTCCATCTCATGCATCTTCTTCCCACACAGCACCAAGCTATGCAGCGGTTTGCCAAGGTCTGCCTCGGACAGCTCCTCAAGTGTGCCGGCCACAATCTGCTGATCTTCGCTACCCAACCTCGCCACGCCCACTGCAAGACTCTCCTTCGCACAGACACTTTGCTTCCTCTCTTCTTCCACCTCGAGCATTTGGCCTGCGCATTGCGCCACTGTCATGAAGCGCGGCGGCTCGTAGATGATCTTGCCTCGCGCCATAGCCTTCAGATCTGGTTCCTTGACCTTGATGTCCAGCAACATCAACGTGTGGAAGCCGAGACTGGCATTCTCTGCAACGCGATCGTAGAAGCTGCTAGGCTTCCACGACTCGGTGAAGAAGACCATGCTCACCGTCTGCCCGAAGTTGTACAGACTCAGGCCGGTCGCTCCGACTGCGGTCAGGATAGACGCATTCGGTAGCGTGCGTGTGGGTATCGACGGCTCATGTTGTCTGCAGCGGAGCGCGAGATCTGTATGTGTTGTCGCACTGAACGGGTCACCAACTACCAGGAATGCTACGTCTTTCTCGTGCGCATCTGCGAGGATATCGTCGGATTGGGATTCGACCATTTCGCGGTCGGCGAGGATGACTGAGCGGCCATAGTAGCTTTCCTACTGTACCGCAACATGTGAGTCTTGTACCTCTTGGCGTCGAAAACGTTGTATTCGAGCTCACTCACCAATTGCTTCTGGTCAACAAGCAAGACAGCCGTGTATGCTTCGAGATACACTCGCTCGGCCTTGCGGATCACCTCCAGACCCTTGACCGACACATCCTTCTCATCAGCGAGACCGAGGCCGATGATGTAGAGCATGCTGGCGGTGTTGTATCTGCTACGCTCACACGCATGTAGATTTTCAGGGCTTTCGCATGCTCGGAGATAAGCCTTATGCACCCCGCGCGGATGTTCCTCGCTTAACAGCGGGAGATCCTCTGGGCGCCAGTGAGCATCTGGGGATGTTCGCCTTGCGCGCAGCGCGAGCGTTGGACCAACTCCTCCTCCTTCTGCTCTCCTCTTTTCCTGTCCGTAGAGTACCGTTCTACTTGCGAAATCATATCCTATCTGTACGGAGTAGCGCTCCAAGCTTTACAGCCACACCCAGTTGGAGAACCAGAGCAGCCCGGCCTTCCAAGAGAGTGACACCGCAATATGGCGGACAATCGAGCGAAGTATCGGACAGAGATCCAACAGGTAAGCTGTGCATTTTCTGGCCATACCAACTGCGTGTTCTCGCGAATTGTGCGGATGGTATGCCAATGATGAGCGGACTATGGGAAGGAAGGCGCAACACTCTTCACCATAGAATGCCTTTTGCGACAAGCATACATTACCTATGTGGCAGGGTGCGCTTTACGCCTGCCAGAATGCGCGACAACAACCCATATCATCTAGATCGATACGGCACAAAGACGATGTTTTCCATCTGTCCGCGAGGTTGTCGTTATATGCGTGCAAGTCGACGCTTCACTGTATATGTAACCTTGGGACCTTGGGTACCATTGCATACTTTCTCTCTTCACAAGGTGACAACTTCAATGGACAGCTAAAATTTCAATTCCGCAGAGTGGGAGGCTCTGTGCAGGGAGGACAGTCCATTTCAGCCCCCAGCAATCAAAGCATATCGAATAAAAGCATGGTTTTTGGACGCATACCAAATCTACCATGACGAGAGCACCAAGGTCGCTTCACCTTGCGTGAGATTGACTTGGAACGACAGAGCTCACAATTGCTAACCAAGTGCACGTAGATGATGTTCGTCTCTGGCGAAACATCAGACCCCGCTCCGGAGACCACCAGCATGATCGAGAACATTGTCCAGCAGCAGGTGATGGAGATGGTATGCCGATCATTCTAGGTGGTGTCTACGCCATGTGTACTGATATGATGATAGCTAAAGCGAGCGACGGATCTGGCTGGCCGACGTGGCGTACGGACGATCAGCACAGACGACCTTATCTTTCTGATCAGACACGACAAGGCCAAAGTATCGCGGTTACGTACATTTTTATCCTGGAAAGACGTCCGCAAAAGCGCAAAAGACAGCGATGAGAAAGGTGGCGGTGGCGCAGACGCAGGTGGTGTGGAAGACTTCGACCTAGCGGCAAACGACCCAACACTCGGCACTGGACCCAGCGTCGGCACGCGAAACAGCAAGAACAAAAAGGCCAAAGTCGGCCTGCCATGGGATGTATCAAGCTTCTACAGCGAACAGGTACCTGAGCGCGAAGACGAAGAAGATGAAGAAGAGGAAGAGATGAACGCTGCCACCCTACAGCGCCTCAAGCAAGCCGACGAACGCACCAAGGGTATGAACGCCGAAGAGTATCTCCACTTCTCCGAATGTCGGCAAGCATCCTTCACCTTCCGCAAAGGCAAGCGTTTCCGTGAATGGGCTGGTTTCGGGGTCGTCACAGACTCCAAGCCAAACGATGACATTGTTGACATCCTAGGCTTCCTGACTTACGAGATCGTCACGCTGCTTACGGAAGAAGCGTTGAAAGTCAAAGCAGCAGAAGACGCGCTCAAGCGTGATAGCGGTGGCGATGAGGAGAAGAGAGGCAGGAAGCGGAGACGGGAGCCTGGGTTGTTCGATCCGCCAGAGGAGGCGAGGACGCCGGTTGGGGCGAAGCATATTCAGGAAGCGTTCAGGAGGTTGCAAAGGCCGGATCTGAAGAGTCGGTATATGCATCATGTGCCGAAGGGGAACTGGCAAAGGCCGCTGAAGTTGATATGAAGTGATTGGCGCGTTGTGATGCTTTTGAGCGATGGTGTTGGATGGCGTTCTCGAAATACTTCATGACGATGTGGGTATCAAAGGCGGTGGCGGGTATTACTGCCACTGTCCGTCAGATTCTTGGCAAGTGTGCACACTCATGATGAGGAATGTAGGCAATAAAGTGACATAAGCTCATCTCAGTCACGAGGATCCGCGACTTTGCAATTGAACGTGGCATGTAAGGTTCAGCGCTGCCTACCACATGACGAGCGACATTTGTCACCTTTCTCTGCTATATCTCTAGCACTAAGTGCAACGATTGTCACCTAGACTTCGGAGGTCGACCCTAGCCCAGTCCTGACTGCAATTCCCGTACGCAGTCAACAAGCTGCATCCTAATGGCGTTGAGCGCATCGGCGCGACCACTTGCTGGCACGCTGCTGTCTCCCACACACGATCTACTCCCAGCAAGACACGAAGTTACCTGTCTCCTCCAAAGCCAAGTGGAAGCTCTCGAGCATGTCCCCCAAACGCTCCCACGGCAAGTCTTTGAACTTCTGCACTGCCCCGAACATGCGAGCTGCGACGTTCCTCCACGGATTATCGTATTGAGGCTTCCTGAGATCGAGGACAATCGTACCCTTCGTGTGACATCTTTTCAGCCACGTAACCAGATTGGCCCACCGATGCCTGCCGGTAGTTTGCAGATGCGAGTCCGGGCTGAATGGCCGGTAGTGGAACGCGTGCCCATACCACGAAGTCAGCGCATTGCTGTCGAAGTCGGGAACTTCGATGAGGAAGTCGTTCGCCAGGTAGTAGATCGAAGAGGCTTCTCGGCGTACCTTTGTGCAGGTTTCCAAGAGCGAGGGTTGAGCGAAACTTTGCGAGTTGACGACAACTTTCTCTGAGCTCAACAGCGCGCAGCGGTAGATGCGGTTTCGTAATTCTCCAGGCAGTGTGAAGAGTCGACAGGGGTCCTTCTTCTTGTCCTTCACCCCGTCCTCAGTCACAACCAGCATGCATGGGTGATTCCACAATATTTAACTTGGGGCCTTACCTTGCCTATGCGTATAGGCATTGCGTCCGGCTGCGGGTGTCTGCAAGCCGACCGAGTAGCAGTATTTTGCTCTAGCTTGAGTCGGCACGTGTCTCCCCCCAAAACCAACGATACTCTGCTGTTGGTGGCAGAGTTTAAGGGTGGCAGTGAGAGCAAGTGGATCTGGAAAGCGCAATGTTCGCTGTGAAGGCAAGGCGCGAACGGAGATGGGAAGGGCCCTTTCATGTGACAACAGGCATCGATTGCATCATTCCACGCTCTATGGCAAGTTCCGCAAAGTCTCTACATAGCTGGCGAGCGCTGCGCATCGGCAAACCAGTGCAGCAGGTCAATTGTCATTGGCGGGACTTTGATCTTCCATCGCGGACTTATGTACGACATTCTGTTTGCTCGTCTCGGCCTTTGTAGTTGGACGGAAAGTAGGGCCAAGGACTCTGCTGGCTCTGACTGCTACGTCAGCACCGACGAAAGCAACAAACGAAGGCAGAGACGAAACACGGCATTGGGGATGCGACCTGTGGTATGCTGCGAGGTTGACTATGAGGCTAACGTCATCTAGTCGTGTATTATTGCGCATTTTCCGGCTTTTGAGCTCTATGTAAGCACCTGTACTCGCCATCAGCAGAAGCCTGAGCTGTGAAGCTCATCGGTTTTCACTCACATCGGGTAATAGAAATGGTTGCTCTTGTCATCAACATCCTTCACACACTCTATCGTATCCGCATCCGCCTGCTCCTTCGTCCAGCCCAGGCGCCTGGTAAAAAGACCAGTAGAGATCGCCGGTATCGCATCGAGCGTATTCTGGTACAATAGCTTGCCCATGAACTTGTTCTTGTTACCTCTCGGCCATGGTCGAATCGGCCACTGCACATCCGTCTTCTCGACATTGATAAATCCAATCGCCTCAAGCTGCTCAGTGAACTTCTCGGATGCTCTGGCGTCAATACCGGCGGTTGCCGCCGCTTCGTACACATGCTCGCCCCATTTGACGAACGCGCTCTCCTTTGCTTTCTCACCCTCGGCGCGCCTCGGTGGGAACTGCGTCTCGTGCGTCTCAATCCAGCCGCCAGGTTCAAGATGCTCCCAGCACTGCTCGAAGAAGCGCGGCCAATCGTGCATGCCTAAAGTCAACATCCTGCTGTGGATGTAGTCGAACTTGTGATCGAAAGCCCAATCATCTTCCGCGTTGTCGACGATGAACTGGCAGTTATGCGGAACGAAGTCAGGCTGGATCGGAGACAGATCGGTGCCAATGACTTCGATGTTCGGGTGTGCCTCTGCGAGCTCAATGGCCCAAATACCTGGAATGTGTCATGACAGCACTCCGGGACTCCAATTTTGAGGTTACATACCTGTTCCCGTCCCTACATCAAGCACTGTTTTGACCTTATCGGTAATTGGTACTCGGCCAAAACCGCCGTCAAAGGTGACCTTCCAGGTATGGTGTTGCAAATCTGCACTAGTCAACACAATTCCCCAGGAACTTCGAAAAGTGGTATCACCTAGTCGTGCTGCTTCTATCTCCTGCTCGAAGCGTTAGCTACGGCAAACAATACTTCTTGCTAAAGGACGCACATCATTGGGCAGGAAGTAGGCGTCGTCTTCAAAGGCATGATATCTTCTGCCATTCTCATGCTTGAACTTTTTTACAGACGATGCGAGCGAGGTTGTGATCCTGCGAGCAGATAAGTCCGGTACTGGTGGCTTGCTTACTCCTAGGCGCCATACGTGTAGTGATCATCGCCCATCGCAGAATCGTCATCTCCGATCTGCTCGTCTTGATCAACATGCAAGTCCGACATGTCGCTATCTGCGTTCATGTTTGGGCGTGGCTTACATCCACCTGCAGAGGCAGGTCCTGGACCTCAGTCGCGTCCATTGTGGCCGCACTTGCCATTTCACTCAGGTCAAGCTGCCGGTACCTAGCTCTTTACCAACAGTATGGGAGACTGGTACCTCAAAAGTGAATGGAGTACAACAGTGAGATACGGAAGCACTCAGCCTTTTCTCTCCGGCAGCACAACAACTATCTCGTTGCCGATGCGGTTGGTTACTGCAGCTAAACTCGGCAGTCGCCGTTGTGTCCATAGAACAATGTGCTCCACCGCAGATCATGGATCCTACGGATAAATCATTCCTCTCGCAATGTAGACGATGTGACATGACTGAGGAACGGCATAATGGTAGATGAACGTCTGCCTGGCGGTTTGGTGTCGCACAGTAGGGAACAGGCGAGTTCGAGAGGGTGTATTTTAACGCAAGCCCGGATGTACCCTCTATTTTCCCGGTGCTCCCATTACCGCGCTGTTGGCGCCGTACAAAATCTCCGACGCGTTCACTGCACCTCTTCTCGGCCGCCAAACGCTTGAAAGACATAACTTCGAGTGCATGCAGCGCTCTCGGATTTCGGTGTCACGCGCTTGACACAGACCGTGCCTCTATCACAGGCAAGTAGTCTCTAGAGGGTACCTCTCCAAATCTGGCGAGATGTTCAACGCTATTCACGGAAATATTGGAGAGCACGTTCCTCTGTTTATTCGAAAGAGAAAGCTCCAGATACGGAAGGAGCACACAACGACTTCGAAGTTCGGACCTGGTCTAGCGTCTTGCTGACCATCTGCAGTCTTCTGGTTGTTTTGCGCAATGATAGTCAGTGCAAGTCAGGAGCCGAGAGCTTGATAACCTCAAGCGCACAGCATCGTTCGCGCTATCTCCGCCTTCTGCCGATCCTACTACTGGCAGATTGAGACACGTGTGATAGTATCGGAGCACGAACCCAAAGATAGGATGTTCGCTTGCTCAACGTTTCCAGGGAGCCATGATACATGCAAAGCCTTCGAGATACGGAGTACAGAAGCTGTCACGCGAAAACATCTCAGGCATCGCCCCCAGCAGTGGTGAACAATATGGCTCGCATTACTTGGGCTCCTCGGCCACCAGTATCTAACGGTGTGATGGGGTTGGTTCCCTAAGCCCCTTACCGGAACATACCTTACTTCTCAGCGTTGGAAACTCAAGCCACCACGTCCTGCGCTATACATGAATATCACTGACCTCTGACAGGTCAGTGGCTTTCCCCCGCCAACTGCCCTCTTTCTGTGTCTTCCCGCTGATAGTATCGCACATCGTTATTCCACTAACAGCCAGGAACATACGCTTGCCTGGCCGGAGTCGACAGAGATGCGGTTCAAGCTTCGTGCTGGAAACTCACATCTGTGAAACGCTGCCGCCACGGCATCATCATCACAGGAGTCAAGACCTCCTAGCCAGGGCGAACGGGCATAGGGCATTTGAGAGACTCTCGCATATCAGGATAGTAGCATTCCTGATTTCCATCCGTCTTGTCATCCACACTCCAGCCATCAATACCCTAACCCTTTGACCACAACAGCTCCTCTTACCACCACACCAACTCCCTTCCAACAACAGCAATCATGCGCACCTCGTCTATCTTCACCATTGTCGCTTCGGCGCTCATCTCTTCCGTCGCTGCCATGCCAGCACCGAACGCTGCGCCCGTTGCTGCGCCCCAAGCGAGCAGCACCGATGTCCTGAGCTCGATTGAGTCTTCCCTTGGCAGTATCGTGGGCAGTGCTGGTGACGATGACAGTACGTTTCAGCAACAGCGCAATCTCTGCTCTCGACATAAACTAACCATCACCCAATCGTCTAGGCGCCAGTGCCAGTGACTCAGGGAACGGCTCCCTCGATGGCAACTCAGCAGGCAACGGCTCGGGCAGCGGTGACGGTGACGGCAGTTCGGTGAGCGGGAGATCACATATCTCGAAGACATATCATCAGCTTTCTGATTGTATCAATAGGCTGGTAATGGCAATTCGGCATCGAACTCGGTGGGAAACAACGACACCGTCAACGTAAGTACACCCTCAATATTCCTGTCTCTGGCTAGTGGTAGCAAGGCTCTTCGTCTGACAGCCTTCCCGATCGATCCTACCATCGTCATCAACCTCAGACGGTAGAGATGAGCAAGGT
>Ga0058704_10001361_pt1 | contig 11457 bp, 15 predicted proteins | sample AgamicMgSfe_FD_71363 | JGI IMG/M metagenome (GOLD analysis project Ga0058704, IMG submission 71363) | Agave microbial communities from Guanajuato, Mexico - Mg.Sf.e | ecosystem: Host-associated > Plants > Phyllosphere > Phylloplane/Leaf | place: Guanajuato, Mexico | collected 2012-05-30 | reverse complement strand
GTGACAACGCTATGAATGCATTCCGTTTGCACGTGTGGTCGTTCTCGTTCTCTAGAAACGTTTCAATGAGGTCTGGTGCATCTGGAATCAATTGCTCGGCGTGCTGGAAGATCGAGGCAATGGCGAAGACGGCATTCTTGCGGACATATGCATGGCGATGTTCTAGACATGATCGGGCTGCGGAGAGTAGAGGTTCGATAAGTTCGGGCTCGCGTAGCTTGCAAAGGAAGCGCAAAGTGTTGCCTCGAATGTATTCGTTGGGATGTTGTAAGTCGTTTCTGATGCCGTTACTGGGACACCAAGTCAGCATATATTCCCAGCGATGTCTTGATGGTATGACTTTTACCAGACTAGAATCATCTCCTGCTTCAACTTCCCTTGCGCATCCAGCTTTGGACAGATCTCGTAATAGAAATATAATAGCTTCTTCAATGGCTTGTACTTTGAAGGCATAACGAATCGAATGATATGCATCAAAAGATCGGGCATCGCGTTTCCATTAAGCATGATAACCAGGATCCTCTTCATTGTTTCCACCTTGCTCTCATCTGAGCCTTTCTCTAGTTGTGTTCGTAGGTCTTGGAGGGTTGGGAGGTCCGCCAAGTTGTCTTGGTGGACCATACTGTATGCTGTCTCCAGGAAGCTCGCCATATTGCCGGGTAAAGAGGCAGTGTGCCTTGTAGTGGATGTAGGACTCTTCCAGTGAGTGGTCGCGGGGTGACTTTACGGGTCGCAGAAGCGCGCGTCAACGGTCAGCCGTGGGCGAGCTGGTCTCGAGAAGTTTGGAGGTGGAGCGATAGCAAGTGCCTAGTGGTCAATCAAGCGAGAGCCTCGTGAGCTGCTACTGCTTGATGCTGTAGGTGGGAGTAAGAGGAGGTGTATTACCATTATTATGGCCAATGCTGTTCTCTTCTAACAAGAGACATCACTGAGCCCCTTGAAATTGCGGGGAAGCCACGAAATCGCAAACATGGATCACGAAGTGCCACTTTGGATCTTCCACATTCACATCCGCCGAAACTGTGCTGCACTGCCGTCGGTCTATCGTCCTGCCTTCGTGTGCGCGTGAGATTGTCAAAAGAAGTACAGAAAGATGTCAAAAGCAGATGTGAACGAGCCGTTCTACGTGCGCTACTAGTGAGGAATCCCGAAAGAATCATGTTTCATTGAATCTAATATTGTGTCACAGCTCCGGTCATTCAGGTCGATTTGGCCATGAGTTTTTAGGTCCGTGAAATTCTCTCTTTAGTTCAAGGACCGTGCTAATTGAAGCAGAATTTGACTTCCGTGTTCTGGGTGATGGCCGAAGTGCCTCTGCACGATATGCAAACAATTCAAACTACAGAAATGACTCTCTGATCCGGAAAGAGAGTACGTGGGAGATCACGAAATGCCGTCATGGAACATCGCTGACTTTTGATGCAAGTGTGCGTGAGTTCGCTGCTCATCCAGGAGATCAAGCGTATCGTGAAGGATAGTGAAATCATGAAGTGAGTTATCGTCCTTCAGTGCATTAGGGTCTAGCCTAACACTGCCTCAGGGAGGACGACACGAAGTGGCCGCAGAAGAACAAGGATGGGCGACAAGAGTTGGAGATCCGCATGGGCAATGAACACATCTCCTTCGAGGTAGATCAATTTGAGCATCCATGACTTTCGTGCTACTAATACTTCAACAGACTGCCAAAATCGGCTCATTGGTAGACGTGACGGAATCTGAGGATCCGGAAGGTCTACGGGTCTTCTACTACTTGGTCCAGGATCTCAAAGCCTTGGTCTTCTCGTTAATATCCCTGCACTTCAAGGTATGTATTTGCACTCGCTCTAGCATGCACTCGAATCATGCTGACTGCCATGTAGATCAAGCCAATTTGAAGGGTCCCAAGCTGTTTCCAGGAGTAATGGCGCATGGTATCAGATTCAGAGTCGTAGGACGACTGCATGGGAGGAGCTTGGTGCGGCAAGTCCAGCAAGATGTTGTCTTGCATAGAGAGATGTCTTGGAAAAGGGGTGGTAATAAGGTCGGAAAAGGTGGAGAAACGGACGGCGACTCGACGGGACGACTGCATCATGGGACGATCGACAATCGCATCCGATTCACGAAACAGTCTCATCTTGAACAACAACTCGAGTTGTTGTTTACCTATGGCTGCTACCTGTGTATACCATTGCTTTTCGATCTCGTCTGTCTAGTCTTGCGGTATCCCTCCTGTTATCTTGTCCCTTCCCTGCCAAATACCCGGCGACAGGCCATCTTCAGCCGAAACATGCCAACCGAGCACGAGACACCCCCGCCATCGTCTCCGCCATCGCCTTCTTCTATCATTGCTACAGCATTACAGCGCGCCGCTCATACACATGCGCTGTGTCCACCGGATGGTCCTCCGGATGAAGACCGTTCACAAGCCCTGGCGGAAGCCTACGACGCATTGAACACAGTACCCGACGATGTGGTGCCAGCTGAGCGACTAGCAGACAACACTATCGAGGGTCTCAGTATATCTGATATGCCAGCACCGGCATCTTTATCAGATCCGGCATATCTAGCTGATCTCCTGGCTACGCAACGATTGCAGGATCCGAGGCCAGCTTCGGCCATCATAGAAGAGGAGGTATTGGTTGTGGTGGAAGAGGAGGAAGAGACGATACAGGAGAAGACGTCGGACACAGTACAACCTCTCCTGGAACCAGCGACATCGTCCAAAGCCCGCGCGCAACATCCAGAGCCGGCAATATTCAAGGTTCGACTAGATATGCACAATGCTTCGAGGCAGGCGCATGCTGATAACAAAACTTACAGACACTACCACTCTACAGCTCTTCCTTCCTACGCCCGGGCAGCAAATTCGCAGGAACGCAACAGTCAGATCGCCAACAATATAACGTGCAAGTCGAGATAAAATATGTCGATATGGCCGAGTCGTTCCTCTGCGGCTATCTCCGCATCGAAGGCCTCACAGCAGACCATCCCACCTTAACGACCTACTTCGAAGGCGAAATCATTGGCTCCAAATACACCTTTCAAACCAAAGATCCTTCCTGGGGCTCCTCCGAAACCGTCGACATGCAACACTGGAACCGCTTCCCGGCCTGGAAACCGCTGTCTCGGGAAGCGCGCCGGCCAGACTTCACTTACAAGGACTATGCGGACCGGGAACACCTGTTTATGCGGTGGAAGGAGTACTTTCTCATTCCGGATCATCGGGTTAAGGCGATTAGCGGAGCGAGCTTTGAGGGGTTCTATTATATCTGCTTTAATCAGAGGAGCGGGGATGTCAGCGGGATTTACTTTCATGCGAAGAGTGAGAAGTATGTTTTATGTTGAGCCGGACTTGGTGTATATCGATGACTAACTGTCTGCACAGGTATCAGCAATTGGAGCTGCAGCGCGTCGAGGATCGAGGCTGTATAGCTTCCATCGACTTTCGATGACGATGTCCTCTTACGACTCATGACACTCACGATGGTAGGGCACTCGATGGAGAGACGGCTAATGTTAGCCTTTGTTGGAATTGTATGAGCATGGCCAAGCGCATGGCCGATAGTGGCGCACTGTATATACTCAATGGCTTAACATGGCTACACTTCCGCAACTGCCTTCGTTCACTGCCTCGGAAGGTCTTCTTCTATGCGCACTTCATTCTCTTCCTCTCCGGGCCATGCCACCTCCTCTTTCCTTCGCCAACATGCCACAAACTTCCTCCCCTTATTCCTCTCGACCTTCTTCCCCTCCTCCGTCTCCCTCTTCATAACCGCCACAAGCTCGTCACCATCCTCCTCCTCCTTTGTCAATCTCATGAAGCTCTTATGCCCATCAAACTTCTCGCACATCCACACATGCAAATCCTCCACATCCGTAATCGTGTACACCACACCACCAGGGCTCAGCACGTACGCATACTCGGAGTTTAGAGTTGCAGATGTGATGCGCGCTTTGTGCTTGCGCGTCTTGAAGTGAGGGTCCGGGAAGCAGAGGAAGATGGCGCGGAGGGAGGAGCGCGGGAAGAAGTTGGGGAGGAATTTCATGGTGTTGGCGCGGAGGACGGAGATGTTTTGGTAGCCGCCTGAGACGGGGCCGGTGGGGAGGTCGTCGGTCGTGGGGTCGGCCATCGCTGTTGTTGTTGTGAGTGCTGCTGCAGATGTGGTGGCGTCTGCTGCCGGTGGAGATGGTATGGCTGCGGGATTGAGCTGCTGCTGGCGCACGGCTCGTATCTTATTCTCGACGAATTCGGTCACTGAGACACGGATCTCCATGCCTAAGATGAGTGTATCAGTTCCAGCTCCTAGCTGGCCAGTTGTGAGGAAAGAGCATACCCATGATCAATGTGTCTGGCATCTTCGGCGCAAGTGCGAATAGAAGGCCTCCAAAACCACATCCTATATCTGCAACCTCGACTTGTCGCGTCATTCTTTTCCTCGACGTAAGCCCTGCTACGGCTGATGTGGCTTCCAGGTGTGCTGCTTCGGCATCTTTCGTTGTGCTGCTCTGTGCATCTTGATTCGAGAATGCCGGATAGTGCACACTCCAGTCCATCTCTTCAGGTCCTATCGGGCTGCACAAAGAAGTGTGTCAGCATGGACTCTTGCGAAGTGCGCACCGGAGCTCGCAAAATGCGCAGGCATGTCTCATCTGTGTGACCTTGTGAGGACCAAGGGAAAGAAGAGCGTACGAACTAGCTTAAAGCATGATCCGAAAACGGATTTGCATGCGCTCTCTGCCTGTAGAATTTCTTCTGCGGCAAGTCGGATCCAGCATTGTCGAGACTTGCACGGTATTCCTCGCGCTTCTGGCGCTTCTTTTCTGGTCCTTTCAGCCTGGTTGCCGGCGAGCTTGTGGTTGGTTTCGATGAGATTGTGCGGGAGGGAACGGCGGAAGTGGCATCGAATGTAGGTACAGCAGCATCATTGTCATCTTCGGTATGTGGACGCTTGTTGTGGTGACCGCGGCGACCTCCCATTTTGTGTGAGTGAGTGATGACAATTTGGGAGATGATGTCGTTGTTTTAGCAGTAATTTGTTGGCCGGGTAGGGGCTGAACTTGATGCGACTCTGAAACACCAAATTGTGGTTACGGCACTCTCCTCAGGCGATCGAGGGACATATCGACAATGGATACCATACCGCCACCGAGCAGCAACTACACCTAAGGATAGCGAGACTCAGCTCACTAGGTACTAAACATTCTCATTACGTCGCACTCCATACCCAAGCAGGACCACATCATTCTATTCTACCAGCACGAACTTCCCAGGTAGAGATTCTTCGGAGTCATAAAGCATATCCCTATGTGGATACACTTTTCCTTTAGATAGGGAGAGTATCGTAGGACCTCTAAATTCGACCTAAGCAAACCGGTCTGGACATCTATCATTGAAGCCAGAGTCATATCAATCATTCAATCGTCTATCTATACACTATCTGTTTCACTCCGGGAGAGTGTCGTAGAGCTTCAGGGACCTCCCTGAAGCAAATCAAGTTGGGTATCTACCAGTAACACCAGGTCATGTCTATCATTTGAATCCAGCCGACTCGTATCTCCAGCCAGTCTTGGAGAGTACCGTGCCTAGTTTCTCGTGCACCTCACACTGAAATGGTGCAAATTCTATCCTTTCTCCATCAATGCTGATGTATTCCTCGGCTCCGGGTTTCGCGCCTTTCTTGCCCAACGGCACTATCCTGTACCCCCTAATCTTCTTGTACCCGACATGTTTCTTTGGAAACAGACCTCCACCTGGCCTCTGGACGCTTCGCAAGGTGCCCAAAGCAGACAAAGGGCCGAGATCCCCGGGAATGGTGATGAGGTCGCAACAGCCGTCGGCAGGCTGTGCAGCTGCGAAGAAAGGTGCATCAGAAGCCATCCAGGTCAGATTTCCTGCATAGAAATTGCCGAGATTGGAATAGGGCTTCATTTCAGAGAACAGACCATGAAGAGGATCGACAATCGAGCCAAGTTCGAGCTCTGGCAGCCCATCCGTGATGGGTGCTCTGTGTCTAGCGGGCGACGTACGACCGGTTGGGGTTGAGGGTCCACTAGAAGCATCAGAAGAATGTGCTGTGAAATGATTCGTCCGCCAAGCTGCGTCCATTTTCTTCTCTGCCAGGGCGTTCCTCCCACATGGGTCGGGCCAGTTCATATCACCAACACGTCTGAAGATTTCATATTTCTCTTTGATTTTTTCCTTCTCGTCCTCGACATGGCATATCGCCACCTCACATGGCCAGACTGTTTTGCCCCAGCATCGCTGTAGGAAACCAATCAGGAATCTTCCTTCACCCAGCCATCGCAGATTTTCCGTGCCAAGGTCGACTTCCGCAACAATTCCGACACTTTGACTGCAAAAGCTCAATATTCTTCGAAATCCTCCTTCTTCGCTTGGATCTTCCTGAGTTATGCTCATGAGATCAAGTGGCATGCGGATACCCTTGACGATCCCCAAAGCTGCCAGACTCATATCGCCAGTGCCGAAGCAGTTCCAGCACATGGCATTTCCACTTCCCCCTGGAAGCTGCGCAACTGCTATTGTCTTCAACATGGTGTTTGCGTCGTCTCTTCTTCCGAAACCATTAAATACTTCGTGAGGTAGTCCATCTCCACTGACGCAAACTATCGTATCAAACGTATCTACTGGTAGAGATTCTGCAATGTTACGGGCGTGGCCGTTGTACTGTGTTTCTTCGACATCGAGGCTGCATGCTGCAGCTCGTAAGATTGGTTCTGCCTCGGTTTCCCAGCGACTGACTGCATTGCCACGACCAGAATGTGGATTGACGAGGATCTTGAGTCGCTGTCTAGGTGTCATACGGGCGTGTGGGTAAGCTCGGGCGAGCAAGGACTTGAGCCATTCATCGATGGATCTCGGTGCGATTGAGAATTCGGATGAGAACGAGGTGTCTAGCTTCTCCGGCACATCATAGCTGAGACACTCTACTCTGACTCCTTTAGGGGACTTGCTTGAAGACAGTGGCTGCGCGTGCCGGATCATTAAAATCTGATCATTTTGTGTCTGTTTGATGACTCCCGCGTAGAGTATGTAGTAGTATGGGATTGTGCGCGTGTGTGGCGGGTCTATCACGATTGTCAGACATCACCCTCATGCGAAGATTGCTTCGATCGAATACCTTTGGTTGGCACGAGACCGCAGTAGGTGGAGTCATCGGTGGACTTGACAGTGTGGTCCCCATCTGTTCATGCTGTCAGTATGCCGGCTGGGACCTCTAGAAAAGCAGCCTTACCGAAGATGACAAGACCGTCGCTGCTCAGAGTGAGCGTGACCCCACGAGCGGCTTTCAAGGTGGTCTGCAGAAGTGCCATGGCACATGGTCAGAAAAGGTGTATTTGGTTCCGCTGGTTCGGAAGCTTTTGGTAGCACAAAACATGGCACGTGGAACCACTGCCAACGTCGAGTCTTGATACATCACTGCACCTGTATACACTTACGTAGTTCTTGTCGTAGCCATGGAAATCCCATTCGTCAAACTGGACACGTCAGTAAACATCTACATCGTCGCCCAACTACCGCCAAATGATTCTCATGGAAGAAATGCGAAGATATGAATAACGAGACCGCTATAACGCAATAGAACAAGACAAAATCACGCACGAATGCACCAATATTGGATACCTCCAAGAGCACGATCACGCCATATGCATGTCAGGGGACAACTGTCACGAAGCAACACTTCTCAAGCCACAAGTATATTACAGAACAAGCCCAGGAACGGGCCGTGATGGCAAGGGGGACGTCAAGAGCAGAGGATACCAGCAGTATGAGGAGGTTGCAGAAGAACTGGAAACCAGGCGGTGGTACTTACTGGAGGCCACTGTACCCAGCTATAATCTCCTCCTGGTGCAAACTTCTTGTCTGGAGAACGATCAGTATACTGCTATATGCCGGTGGAGGAGCGCGTCAATACTCTTGCGCTTATGGCGAGTGCCGTTGCGGCTTTGGCTGCTCTGCCCAGCATTCTGGATTGCCACTTGGTTAGCCTATCCTGCATAGCATTTGCCACCTGGACATGAGGTCAGTGCTGAGTCGAGCTTGAAGCGTACCGACAGCTCTCCGGCCTCGTCCTCACTCCACATCGTGGGTGGTCTGGGCGCATTGCCCTTCCCGGATCCTGATCGTGGTGCTACGCGGAAGTCAGCTCTGCACTGGGGAAGAGAGTACCGTGGAAGATGATGAGAGCTCGGTATCCAAGCGAAGGCTGTATATCACCACAGCTTTTCACGCCTGTCACCGGCCTGCACGACTGTACGGTCGTGGATGCGCGAGGCTGGAGGAGAGTACCGTGACGATGTTCTCTGCGAGCTGCGAGCTAGTTAGCACAATTCTTCCCACGAGAAGTCACACGCCTCTTCCGATGTCATTACGAATGATTCAGCCAGTGTTTCCTTGAGGGCAGTGCCGTGATGACTCGAGCCATGATCGAAGGTACGAAAAGTCAATCCAGGCTTGAGCTCTATCGAAGCCGGACACTCTTCTGCAATCCCTCAGGCAAGTACCGTGACAGCCGAAGAGAGTATCCTTCCCAAGCGATGCCTGGTGTCCAGGTATCAAACCAGTCTTTGGTGTGCTGCTAGATCGCCTGACTTGTATGAGCTTGCGCATGTCCAGGCGAGCATCGTAGCTGGGCTAGACCTGAATCACCCTCAGTATGGCGGCAGGATTATGCTGTATTTCTCCTGCGTGGCTGAGCTCCACCGAGGCTGGGTACTCGCTTTGAGACCCGCAGAACAGTATCGTGCCAGCCAGATAGCCTATCCTGTCAGAAAGGTGCTACAATCCTCAGCAACAGGCAGTCTTGGTCAAGCTGCCACATCGCCTATCTTGTATGAGCCTGCGCATGTCCAGGAGAGTGCCGTAGCAGGTCCTGCTCCGCCCGACATACATCGCGGACGTATGGCTGTACTCTAGTCGGACGCGTGGCTCTGCTGTGGTTGTCTCCAGGCTAAGCAGAGAAGCGCAGCCGAGTGTGCCGTCGTTATGAGAATAGCGTGAGTCATTTGCAACTCCAGTATCTCCAGTGCCATTACGGCCTGATTGCGCAGCAGTCTTGAGGCTCTTGTGTTATCCGAACAGGCTTGGGGAAGTGTCGTTTGCGATTCGGGAAGTCGCGTCCGAAGGTGTTGTTCTTTTCCTCAGTCCCGACCAGCGGGCAGAGACGTACTTCCATCGTCGCCGTCGTGATCGCATTGTCGGGTCCAGAAGAGTGTCGTGGGGCAAGTGCACGGCGAGGTTGAGTACTTACAGGCAGGCGCGAGGAGCGGCGCACGCTCTCCTTCCATCATCTTTCCCTTGCCTTTGTCCTGGCTTGGTCAGCTCTGTCGAGTGCCGTGGACAGCGTACCCATACCACCATGGTCGCGTCTACGACTCTGCCGGCGGCGTTGTGCTAGCTGAATGGTGTTAGATTGACGTTATCGATGTGAGCTGGTGATGCCTGTGTCGAGTACCACCGCAACACAGGCTGCTGCTACTGACAATATCGAGTCATTGTGGAGAACGAAACCCATTGAAGGTCAGAATATATTCGATCGAAAATGTCGCTTTTCTAATTCCTGGTCTATGGCCTACAAGCACGACCGCTCAAGGGGGCCAGGAAGGGCAGAGCCCAGCCGTAGCTGCCAACTGCGGCTGGGGATACAACCCTAAATTGTGTGCTTGTGAATCAGACAACAGAACATTTACTAATCAATCTTCTCTTCCTACAATAGTGACGGATCCAGGTTCGATTCCCTCCAAAGAATCACTCTTTTTTGGCCTTTTTCGACCTTACTTTTGCATGGCATGACTGGCGAGTACACTCTCGTGCGATGCATGGCAGGATTGAAGATGAGCAGAATTCCCTTTGCCACTCGCAACAATTGCTACACAAGGATCGTCTGTGTTTGACAAACATTGGAGTCAGCCACTGTTGTGCTGATGCTAAAGAGCAAGCAAGGCCTCACACTTTACACTCCGAAACTCCGAGCATCGCCAATACCATCACCAGGATGCATCATCACAACCAGCAGGCTGCAACACTATGTCGATTCTGTTTCATTCGATCATGCCATGATGATGTCGAAAAAGTCAACCACATTTCCAAATCGACTGTTTGCAGGCAGCAGTGTTGTAACGACAAGTCCAAGAATTGGAGACCATGCCAAGGTGAGACTATATAGGTATGTGCAAAAAGACCATTTCATCAACCAATACCCAAGCACACCAATCAACGACATTGGAGGGCTGCTTGGGGGCGGAGGGTCGCTACTGCTGTCTGCCTGCCGTGCCTGCCTAGATAGCTCCATTGGCGCTCTGCTAACATTCTAAATAGAGTGATCACTCTATCAATCAACAAACCCAATTGTGAGGTCCTTGGTTCCATCCCAAGACCCGACAATTCTTTTTGCACTTTTTTGCCCAGCATGCCTTTTCGCCGCTTATCTGACAGCGAGCGAGCGAGCGAGCTGGCCATCTTACTCATTGCCTTGATGAATATTTTGCTTTGATTCTCCTGGCAAGCTGATCTACTTTTAGCTTGTAAGGTATATGATGCGCTTTGTTGATGTTTCTGATGCTCTACTGACTTTACATGAATTGGTTGATGCTTCAAAATTCAGGGCTCATACCAACACATCAAACGCCTTCTCGAAGTGACAATTATCGCCAGCAAATACACTTCTCGCACCATCCTGCAACCACAATCATCGCTGCTTCTCATATTATATTGTAGTCCCATCCTGCACATTGCAGAACTCGAAACATGTATCTCCTTCGACGAAACTCGGCGTCGAGCCTCAACTCGACTCACCACAATCATCGCTGGTCGATGCTTTCTGGCTTTACTTGCGCTTTCCCGCAAGTTTCCATCATGCATTCTCCAAGGGCTGGTCAAGAAAGCTTCTCTGACGGTACTTCGCGCTGTCTCAATTCCTTCCGCATCACAATCATCGCTGGTCGATGCCTTTTTGCGCCACCTGAATTTTTCAGACATTGTCCATCAAGGATTTTCTGTCTTCTGGCACTCGTCGTCAAGATTCTCATATGTCCTCCAGACATCTCAGCTTGATACCTTAGTTGCGTGATTGTGCAGCAGCTTTCTTGACCACTGGAGCTCATCTGACGGTACTCCCCACCGAGAATTGCAAGACATTCCTTACACTGCTATCTCTGAGCTTGCCGGCTGTCTGGTGGCGAATCAGCGACATTGGCCAATGGGGCGGACAAACGGATGGCCTTGGAGCCGTGTATATGTAGGTCATGTAACGGGTGCTTCTATGTGATACACATAGAGTACATAAGAGTATACATATTTCGACCGATGGCAATAGTTCGAGTCTTCTATACATGTTTGCATCACAGCCAATCGACAAAGATGGGCTTTCATATCGTACAACAACCGCCTATCTACTCCAGCACAGTCCCTCACCCCGCCGTCGTCAACACATACCCAACCACAGCATCCATCCTCTCCTT
>Ga0058704_10001360_pt1 | contig 11461 bp, 16 predicted proteins | sample AgamicMgSfe_FD_71363 | JGI IMG/M metagenome (GOLD analysis project Ga0058704, IMG submission 71363) | Agave microbial communities from Guanajuato, Mexico - Mg.Sf.e | ecosystem: Host-associated > Plants > Phyllosphere > Phylloplane/Leaf | place: Guanajuato, Mexico | collected 2012-05-30 | reverse complement strand
CTGATGTATATAAGTGTTTTGGCGCTCCGCAAGCACTCAACAAGTCCGTTATTATCAGGCGAGAGGCTTCGTCTTGGCACATGATGCCTCCCTTGGGCTCTCTGCTAAATGGTCCCATCCTTCATCACGGGATCACTCGCACGCAATGTCCGCATACCCTGTGAGTGTGCAAGATCCCCTCCTGCGTACCCGCCGCCACTCGTTGAACGAGGCTCTGACCGGTGAACGAACGCCACCCACTCGAGTGCCCGACTAACCATTTTTGGACAGATCGCCTCTCAGCTGAAGTGCTTTCATGCACGACTGATATTGAGCAGCATATGCAAGCAGCGACTGTGCCACCTTTACGCACTGAGAGACCAGTATGAGCTTCCGGTGCCTGGCAGCGGATTGGTCAGCTTTTGCGCCGTTGGCAGACACACCTGCAGGTTTAGCGTTGCCATACACGACTACTCGACCTGTGGCCGGCATTAGATGCGTATGTTATGTATCGCAATTCATCACGTCTACATGCGATGCAGGCCGTCTCGGTCCCCGCCGTGGAGTCTGTACATGATCACTGCCACGATGTGCCAGGCAGGAACATCTCATTGGTTTCGGACACAGCCGCCACACTCCGAGGCGTTGCTCAGCCGTGCGCTGCGACCACTGGTATTTGCTGACATGCAGTACCAAGTGCAACTGGACGGAGGGTCGGCGTCCCCTATCATGATGAAGGCAGACACTCCCCGTCTGCTCAATCATTAGAGAAACGCCGCGACATCCCGAACTTCTAACGCTTCAATCCTCGCCACGTATACGGCATGCGGTGGCCACGACCTCTTCCAACATTGTGCAGCTACTTCAGAGTCTACGGCACGCGCTGACTCCTGATAGTATGGCTTCTGCATTACGGTGGACGTGCATAGCGACTTTCGCACACAGCACGTTTGCAGAATTGGTCTTTCCCCGACAAACTAGCTTCATGAACTCATCCGCTGCAGCAACACTAACATCCTCACAAACTACGATTACAGCAACGCCCACCTCTGCTTCTCTGACGACACAACCAATCTCGAAAGGCGGTGATGACTCCAGCGATGGCGCCGACGAAGGATGTGCCACTGTCTCTGGAGTTTGCTACGGATGTTACTTCATGGCCGACGGCGTCGGCCTGAATTCATGGTATATATCGGCCTACAATCTGACTGTTGGTGAGTTGACTCGAGGTCCCTTGTATGGTATAGTAACTCATCATCTGATGATGTCTTAGCAACTGTCACGGCCACCTACCTCAGGTACAGCGACACAATCGTACCAGCCAATAGCACCACACACTTTGTACCTAACGCAACTACTGTGATCAGCTCATATACCATTATGGACGCGCCACTGCTCCTCTCGGGCATCCCAACTACTCTCCTCGACGGATGGTCCCATCCCTATGACGACCCCACTTTCTACGCGGCTACTGCCCTGGAGCCGACGCCAGCAGTGACGATTGGGAGCATGACCATACACTCTCCAGAGGCCTATACCCAAGGAATTTGGGTGCTCCAGGCCGGCTGGGCCAAGTATAGCGACGGCGCGCTGATCACGGGAGGGTCTAGCACGTACTATCAAGAGATGCCAGGCACAGCGGATCCTAGTCTCCTACTTGAATCTGCCACGAATGGCGACACAACATATTCTCACATCGTCGGGAGGACCATGGGCACCCAGTACAGGTCGGCGCTCGTCGAGCTGATATCCAGTATTCCAGGTGCCGGCTTTCCACTGTCCAGCTGCTCGGCATGGGGTGAATGTTCGATCTCCGGTGAACCGACTGGTACGATTTGCAACTCTTCAGAGCAGTTTGGTACTCGCTAATCCCTATCACAGTGCACATACCTGTCAATGCCTTGACGGTTACAAGCGCGAAGACCATCACCATGGCCGGAAACCTGAACAGCCCGGAAACCTCGGGTCACAGACCTGTTGTGCCAGGTCACCCAGAGGCCCTGACATCGGTGACATTTGACAACCCTGCAAGTGCAGTGCCCGCCATTCAGCCGTCGCAGCCGTTCCTTTCTACGCCGACAATGCGACCAACTTCGGCAAACCCAGACCATCCCGTCTCGGACTTACCCGAGATCGCGAGCACAGCATTCCCGCCTCCCCCTGTTCCCACCGATCCGGCGATTAGGACCGATTCACCTCAGCCAGGCCAAGATGGCAACGGTAGTCCCCAAAGCGACGAGCCTGGACAGCAGAGCAAGAGCGCGGACAGTAGTCCAAGCCAGCAGTCTCCGGAGCCGGAGAGTCCCGCAGTGCAAACACCAGCTCACGGAACTCCTACGCCTAGCGCTCTCCCCGGTATTTCTCCCGGTCCATTATCGCCTCCGAAGTCAGATAACGTGCCAGCGCCGGTCATCGTTGTCGGCTCATCTACAATTACGCGGAACAGCGCATCGGCCTTTGTCGTGGGCTCGCAGACCCTAGCTGCTGGCGGCTCAGCTATACAACACGCAGGCACAACTCTGTCGCTTGCTCCTGGAGGCTCCGTTCTGGTCGCTAATGGTCGGACCTCTGCGGTGGCAGTCCCGGTTGCGCCGTTGATCACTGCTGCACCAGGCCTCGTAGCAACTCCGGTAGCTTCCAGCGGCTTTGTCGTTCAGGGGTCTACGCTATACGAGAGCTCATCCCTGGTGATCAGTGGCACTACCGTTGCCGTCGGCTCCTCCGGGAACCTTCTTCTTGACGGCGCGACTTTAGCTACGCCTGTGGCTCCTCTTATCACGGTAGCACCCGATGCGGTGGCTACGCCAATCGGCACAAGTGTGTTCATCATCCAGGGCTCGACGATGTCGAAAGGCTCTTCTCTGATATTGGACGGCACAACCTTTGCTGCGAGCTCATCTGGTGCCCTCGTTGTCAATGGCGCAACCTTTGCAGCACCCACAACACAGCCCAGCGCGATTGTGCCGGACGTGATCCCGACGAACATGCCCGAGCTGGTGGTCGGTAGCACTACGCTTGCTCCAGGGCAGAGTGCAGTGGTGTCTGGCACTACGTTCGTCATTCCAGTCGCTGGCGGCGGAATTGTCGTTAATGGCAAGCTTACGCTGCTTCCTTCCGGTGCGATTGGGTCGCCAGTCACTCTGGATGGTGTGGTAGTGACACCGACTGCTGCTTCCGACTACATCATCGCTGGGACCATACTTCAACTCGGCAGTGCTGTCATCGTCCAGGGCACAACTTACTCTCTCGCAAGCTCGGTTGAAGGCATTATCGTCAATGGAAAGACTGTGGCCGCACCTACCCAAGAAATGACCATCGGATCCGAAGTTACGACCATGACACCGACGCTGATCAGCGGTACAGCCGCATATATAGTGGCTGGTCAGACCTTGACGCCAGGCGGCGAGGTGAACGTCAATGGCGCAACTTTGAGAATCGCACCAAGTGGAGGGTCCATTCTGGTCGAAGGTGCTGCGGAGACAGGGCGGCCAAACATTGCGGGTGCGATCATGAGCGTTTTGGGAGTGATGACAAAGGCGGGTGAGTCGCCTACAGCGAGCGGAACGCCTGCCAGTAGCGGCTCGGCGGCAGTCCAGACGAGCTTCGCGATATCACGAGGAGTTGACGTGTCGTGGATGGTTGGCTTTATGTTGATAGCCGCATGTCTAATACACTGGGCACAGGAGGCACGAACCCTGCCATTGGCCGGTACTGCAGATTCGTGGCCGTTTGACTGGGGCCTGAAAGCATCGTAACCGCCACCGCCAATCCTTGGGCAGACACACTCTACGGCGGAGCCTGTCCTCATCCATGAAGGACACAGTTCAGGAAGAGCGCGGCTGCCAGTAATGGCTCACCAAGAACGGCACGACTATTGCTATAGTGACATTGAGGAATGGGTAGATGCCAGTCATGTAGTGCTCTCCCGTAAGCCAAGCGAGAAGCTTGATGCAGATCATCGATATGAGAGACCGGCCATACCAGATATACTCCTGGATGTTGGGATCGTTGTAGATCGTGCTGAGGTAGTAGTGTAGAAATGCGTTCAGGACGACGCTGACGACTATGTCTGTGAAGATGGCGTCTAGGCGTCGGTTCAGAGTGCTATGCGGCATGGTCCTGGGAGGCGAGGGAGAAGGGCTTTGCTGGACCTTGCTGGTCCAAGTCCTGGGCAGGACGGTAACTCCTACGCAAGTACGACCTGTCACTCTCAGGGTTGGATTGCGGGTAGAGATCCAGCAACATGTGGCGGAAGGGTAAGTGTCTTGGCTGCAAGGTTGCTGAATGGCTGTGATCGCTGGTGAGAGTGGACATCAGGGTTTCTAGAGGTCGATGCAGTGCTCCTTTGTTACTCTCAGCGTCGGCTACGCTTGTGAGAGAGTGCCATGCGAATGCGGCGCTGCTTATCTAATGCTGTGGCAAGAAGTCTCCGAGCCAGCGGGGCTGAGATGATGACATCGATGTATCTTCGCTTGTAGGGAAACATCTTGAGCATCAGCCACACACTTCCAACCTCTTAAAACATCTTTGGAATCTTGCTTCAACGAACGGCTGCATCAGACCCAAATCCACAAAACAACGCATTCAAACTGAAGCTCTCACCAACCCGAGCGCTGCTCTACCTCCTCATAACCCTCGGCGCCACCTACACCTTCACCATGACTTCGATCTTCCAGCGCCTCACGAGGCCCTTCACCTCCAGCACCATGCGTTTCGCCCCGGATCAAGCAGCTCAGATGGCCCTGCCTGAGGGCGCGCAGAAGTGCACGATCGCTGCCGGATGCTTCTGGGGCGTTGAGCACATGTACCGTAAGGACTTTGGCAAGAAGGGGCTGCTGGACGCGCGAGTAGGGTACATTGGTGGCGATTCGCAGAACCCGAGCTACAGGGCCGTGTGCAGTGGAAGGACAGGACGTGAGTACTTCGGAGGAAGCTATCTAATGGAGTGCAAGAACGCTGACAACATGCCACAGATGCCGAAGCGCTCCAAGTCGTCTACGACCCTGACCAAGTGTCCTACAAATCCCTGCTTGAGTACTTCTACAAGATGCACGACCCGACTACTGCCAACCGCCAAGGTCCAGACACTGGCTCGCAGTACCGATCAGGCATCTTCTACCACTCAGATGAACAAAAGGCTATCGCGGAGGAGGTCACGAAGAAGGCCAACGAGAAGTGGTGGAAGGGCGGTATTGTGACCGAGGTCCTGCCTGCTGGAGAGTGGTGGGATGCTGAGACATACCACCAGAAGTACCTGGATGTGAACCCGGGCGGGTATGAGTGCCCGAGTCACTTCTTGAGAAGCTTCCCGCCACTTGACTAGAGGATCGGGGAAGACATGAATGGAGTCTCTGTGTAAGATATGAAGATATGATCAATCACAAAACTACACCATGACAGCCATGTAGCATTGGAGTTGACACCATGCCGAAGCTCGAAGACTGGCGCTGCATGGCTGACGCTGTTGGTTTCATCGCTGTTGCACGGAATGTCACGCGGTTTCGTCTGTTGCGTGATCGTAATCGTGTCTATTCGATCGTTTTCCATTTGGTGCAGCCGGTATTTCCATGCAATCTCCGTTGGCCGAGCTCTCTTCGCACCCGCGACTTCAGCCCTCATCCCAATCCTCTTCCTATCTTCAATCATCTGCGTTGACTGACGGTTCTGAGTTGACTGACGGTCACAGCACCTATCACGCCGTAGACTATGCGATGCAGATGTTCATCCTCTCGGTGTAACTACACAGTATGACAAGACGACAAGTACGGCGATATATCCGACCATCCATACCCGACTGCATGCCAATCACGTGCTCGAACCTAAGCTTCCCATCACACGGCGGGGAAGCCAAGCACGCCATCAACTCAACCCGCGAGCTCACACACCAGCCCGAGCACGTATGTCTCGTTGTCGATCAAGACTGCCAGCCGCTGCGACCTCCATCAGGCCGCAGAAGATGATAGCCTCGATGTTGCCATCACAACTCGGTACTTCTCCATGCACGCTACAGGTTGGTCAGAGGTTCTTCTGTGGTTGCTCCTCGATCTTTCCCCTACTGCCCTCCTTCTCCTCTCCATCCTTGCATTGCTTGTATCCGCTGCACTCGGAAAAATGCCCTCGGTCATCGGTAACTCGCCCTTCCTGAGCCTCAGGCCGGACAACGATTGCGGTCGGTCTAAGGTACAGGAGCCAACACCTAGCGGCAAGAGCTTCAGCAGCCTGAGTCCCCAACTCAATGGCGTTAATGCCCACCAACAGCCGAGTCTCAGTGGTCTGAAGAACATTCTCACGGACAGGACGAACGGCGTCATCAATGGCACCAACGGAGCGACCGGTGTCAATGGCCATGCTCATGACGATGAGTTTTTACGTCTCGAAAGTCCTCAGCAGGACATCTTGCTTCTCCACGGCCCTCGCCAGAAATACTCGCTAGAGAAAGCCAAGAGCATACCCGAGCTTCACAAGGAAGACGAAATTCTCGTTCAGATCCTCGCCATTGGTAAGCATCATCACGTATATGCTAGCCCCGACCAGCAGCTAACACGACGCAGGCCTCAACCCGGTCGATTGGAAGGGTGCCGATTATGGCTTCAGCCAGCCCAGCTATCCTTGGGTGAACGGCAGGGACTTTGCAGGCATTGTCGTCAAGGCACCACGCAAGCACAGTCGTATCCAGCAAGGCGACATCGTATTTGGTCCTTCGACCGACTACCGCGACGTCCGCAAAGCAGCGTATCAGGAGTACGTCGTTACGACCGACAGCAATGTTGCGCGCATTCCACAGGGCGTGCAAGTGAAGGAAGGCGCCGCCCTGGGCGTTGCTTTCGTAGCGGCCGCGATCGCTCTCAGCATCAGCTTCGGCCTTGACGTCTCCAGGCTTCGAACTGGTCCAAGCGGACCCGATCTCCTCCAGACTGCTCGCAGTCTTGATCCTCGCTTCGTGCCGGACGACATCAGAGAAGAGGTCTTCAGCAGCATTTCGCAGTCAGACCGCCCGAAGCCTGGTGAGTGGATCGCTATCTGGGGCGCGAATACTACGACTGGACAATTGGCCGTCCAGCTCGCCAAGCACGCTGGTCTAAGGGTGGCTGCTGTAGCTGATCTGGCGAAAGCTGGTTCCCGCCTGACCGAGCTTGGTGCGGACTTTCAGGTCGATCGCATTGACGAGAAGCGTGCCGTTGAGATTCTCAAGGCGGTCACTGGAGGCAAGCTTCGTTTCGGCTTCGATGCGGTCGGCAAGGAGTCTGCTACAGCCTTACAAGGCGCTCTGAATCAGTCCTTTTCTGGTCCTGGCTCTCATCTGCTCGGCTTGACCGGAGTGCCAAATGAGGCTGCGCCAGGTGTTCACATCCACAAAGTGCCAATCAAGCTCTTCCACGAGTCAGCAGTTTTCGGTGAGGCGCTGGTACAGTGGCTCGAAGAGCTGCTGATCGCAAAAGCGCTGATCTTGCCCGAAGTCGATGTCGCCGAAGGTGGTTTGGCTGGTATCAATGCCGCACTCGATCGCCTGCGCTCAGGAACTGTGAGTGGCAAGCGGATCGTCGTTAGCGTTGGTGAGCGCAGCCGTAGCAATAGCGGCGCCAACACACCGGCAGCAACGTCTACACCTGAGAACGTCTTCAGCCACACCGACGACGACCTGAGCTACCATGACCGCATCAACTCCGACCCGGCTCGCGTGAAGTTCGCATACTGGGTGCCCAATGTCTCCGGTGGTCTGGTCATCAGCAAGATCCCACAACGCACAGGCTGGGATCTGAAGTCGAATGTACGCTATGCGCGTACCGCAGAGAGGGTCGGCTTCGAATTCGCCTTGTCCCAGATCCGCTTCATGGCGGGCTACGGTGCAGATAATCAGCACGAGCCTGTCAGCTTCTCGCAAGCCATTCTCGCAAAGACCGAGCGACTCAATGTCATCGCTGCATTACTACCTGGACCTTGGAATCCGGCAGTCGCTGCAAAGCAGATTGCGTCCATTGACCATTACTGTGAGGGCCGTGTGTCTGTCAATGTGGTGTCGGGATGGTTCAAGCTTGAGGTATACGCATTTCGTAAGGTATCGAGGAACCGTATTGCTGATATCGATCTAGTTTACGAGCATTGGGCAGTGGTGGCTTGACCATGTGTGTAGTCTGACGAGTTCTCTGTTACACGAGACTCATGCTGATCCCGCGACAGGCCGAGCGCTATCGTCGCAGTCGCGAATTCATCGAGTGTCTCAAGGGCATCTGGACGCAGGAGAAGTTCAACTACAAGGGAGACTTCTACCAATTCCACGATTATCCACTGAAGCCTAAGCCTCTTGTTCTACCGAACCGCCCACATCCTATCATCTTCCAAGGTGGCAACAGCGACGATGCCAAGGACAACGCAGGCGCAGTCTCAGACTTCTACTTGTAGGTGCTTGAACCGTCTGTGGAACATTGCTGACACAATCATAGCATGAACGGCAACACACTTGAAGGGTTTCAGTCCCAGATCGCCGACGTCCGCGAGCGCGCAAAGAAGTACGGCCGCGAAGGTCAGGTCAAGTTCGCTCTCAATGGTTTCGTAATCTGCCGCGATACCGAGGAGGAGGCCATTCGCGTTCTCCAAGAGATCCAAGGCAAAGCCGACAAGGAAGCAGTCGAAGGCTTCCACCAGCAAGTCCAGAACGCCGGCTCCTCGACCGCCAACAAGAGCGGCATGTGGGCGAACTCGAAGTTCGAGGATCTGGTTCAGTACAATGACGGCTTCAAGACCAAGCTCATCGGCACGAAGGAGCAGATCGCGGACCGCATCATCCTGCTCAAGTCGTTGGGCGTGGACATCATCCTTACGGCATACCTCAACTATGAGGAGGACATTGAGCAATTTGGTCGTGAGGTTTTGCCACTGGTCCGAGAGCTGGAGAGCCAAGGACGTGGCAAGGATGTGGACTACGAGATCGCACTGACTGGCGATGTCTATCGCGCGAAGCCTAAGGAGGATACCTCGACCAGGACTGGTGCCAGGCCGTGACTTGCTGACCAGGAGTAGAAGGTGAGCCAAATCCCAGGAAGATGATTGCCAAAAGCTGTATGCCTTGAGGCAACGAGTTGACTTGGTCGTGTTATGCTTCGAATGCCGTATACCATGATATTCTGTACACATTGACTTTTCGCGGTACGCATGAGGTATTAGCATGAAGTGGCTCCAGGCATACAACAGCTATCCGAGCTGCATACTCGTCGGATCGATCTTCTCGCCATCTCCCCCATTCTCTTCGTCTTCACGATGCCAGCCGTTCGTCAGAGCATTGACGTTCACATGTCGATTGACGCCATTCGTCACTCCGCCGTTCGCCTCGGCCGGTGCTCGCCAAATCATTCTCGCAGCGGGATGGTCTGCTAGCGGCTCATGCTGGCCGGGTTTCTCGTATAAGTTCTCGCGGTACGTTCCACCCGGGACCGTGAAGCCTTGCCAGAAGATACCGCGGCGCTGCAGCTCGGGGATGAGGAGCTCTATTACGTCTTCGAAGGTGCCTGGCATGACTGCGTAGGCCTGGAGATGTGGTCAGAGCTACATGACATATGCTGTCTTGTGCGCAGCGACACCACTCACAATATTGAAACCGTCCACGTCGGCATCCTCGACCCATTTCTCCATTTCATCTGCAACAATCTCTGGTGTGCCCACGCTCGTGGCACCGAGACCGCCCACTGTGCGTGCAATCAGCATGGATACAGTAAGAGCGGGCCAGAAGAGACGCAACACTTACCCATGATATGCTCCGCCAGCGTCCGTTGCGTCCACTTCCCTCCGTTCACATTGGGAGCATTCTTGATCAAGCTTTCAATGTACGACTTGATCGCGTTGGAGTCTACATACCGCAACTCCTCGTCTTCCCCATAAGGCGCCATGTCCACACCCGTCCAGCCACCGAACAGCGCGAGCGCACCGTCGTAGTCTCCGTACTTGATGTAGTCTGCGTATTTGGCATCTGCTTCCGCCTGCGTACGTCCGAGAATTGGGCAGAACTTGGCCAGTACCCTGATGCTCTTCGGATCCCGCCCGTTCTCTACGGCTTGGGCACGAATGTCTGCTATCGACTTTGCTACACCGGCGGGAGAGTGGGCGGAGACGAAGATGCCTTCTGCGTGTTTCGCTGCGAACGCTTTGCCTGCTCGACTGGTGCCGGCTTGCATGATCACCGGTGTTCGCTGTGGCGACGGCTGGCAGATATGTGGGCCGGGGACTTCGAAGTACTTTCCTTTGTGGTTGATCTCGCGCACCAGCGAAGGGTCGGTGTAGATACCGGTCTTGGTGTCTAGCTTAACAGCATCATCTCGCCACGAGGAGTTCCAGAGCTGGTACATCACCTCCATGTACTCCTCGCACATCGCATAGCGGTCGTCATGTTCAGCTTGGCCATTACCATTGGTTAAGTTCCTTGCTGCAGAGTCCAAGTAGCCGGTCACTACGTTCCAGCCAATCCTGACGAAAGGACCATTAGCACTTCTCGTAACAAGAGGCAAGGCTCACCCACCTCCCACCACTCAAATGATCAACCGTACTCAACCTCCTCGCAAGATGATACGGCTGCTCATAGCTCGCGCTCACCGTGACTCCAAACCCCAACGACTTCGTCGCAGCCGCCATCGCCGGCACCAAACTCAACGGCTCGTTCACAGGCCACTGAGCGCCAGACTTAATCGCCGGGACCAAGTTCTTCGGACCACCATAGACATCGTACCCTCCCAGCACGTCAGCGATGAACATGCCCTGAAACAGCCCACGTTCCAGAGTCTGAGCCAGCGAGATCCAGTGTTGGACGGAATTGAAGTCCTTGGAGCGGTCGTCAGGATGTTTCCAGAGGCCAGGGGATTGGTGGCCGGAGCCTAGCAAGGGCTGTGTTAGCCTTCACTAGAGCCGGGCTCGAAGAATCATGGACTCACACATTTCGACAAAGGCATTGAGTATCAACCTCTTCTTCTGCGGCTTCTGCTCGTTCGCGAAAGACACCCGTCTGCCATCCTTGCCAGCCATGGTAGGCGTAGGCTTTCGGTCTGCTGCGATGAATCCAGGAGAAAGACAACGAACCCGCCGATACGTCCGAGTCTATGTCAAGATTCAGTCTCCTAACAACAAAGGCCTCTCGCTTGCTAAATGTGCTCAAGACACCTAGAGCTGCACCATCAAATGACGTGCTCTGGCTCTCGGCTTAGCTTAAACCCGACTTCGCCATAGCCGGACAGATCAGCATAGCTGACATAACCATACACTACGGGCCACTGCTGCTAGGCATGTCTTGCCATTCTGCACATTATATACCGTGCACAGTCTCTACACAAAAGGGTATCTCAAAAGTTTCCAAGCAACATGTTCCCAAATTCCCGACCCGCCCTCGGCGTCAGTCTCCAACTCACATCACATCACAGCACACTTCCCCTCCCCCTCTCCCATCCCCGTCCTCCTCGTCCCGCCAGTCATCCAAGTCATAACGCTCCTCCCCGCCATGCTC
>Ga0058704_10001359_pt1 | contig 11463 bp, 7 predicted proteins | sample AgamicMgSfe_FD_71363 | JGI IMG/M metagenome (GOLD analysis project Ga0058704, IMG submission 71363) | Agave microbial communities from Guanajuato, Mexico - Mg.Sf.e | ecosystem: Host-associated > Plants > Phyllosphere > Phylloplane/Leaf | place: Guanajuato, Mexico | collected 2012-05-30 | reverse complement strand
AACTGCGGAGAAACGACCCATTGTTGGCATGAGGATCTGGAGCTGCCTGGACTCTCTCACCTCGCTTCATCATCGCATGCCGTGGCTTTCGGGCTGCTTGTCACTTCTACAATGGCTTTCGCTACATGGACCTGGACAGGTGTGTCGCACAAACGGTCAGGTTGACAGGTAAGCCATGTATTTCTTCTCCACTCACACATGTCGTCTGAGTTGGTACGTCACTGCTGAACAGGCAGCTGCTGCATTTGTCAAATGCGGATTATCTGTTCCAAATCTTGCTTAGGCTGAACATTGACGCCTTATTCGTCGGGGTGAGCAAGCCACGTCGGAACGGTGCATGAGCTCGCATCAGCTTCTGGTCATCTGACCCTGGTTTTCTCCAATGACATGCTGCGGCCCGCCTCTGGACGGGTGAACTTGTTTCAGCCAAAGTGCGCCTTGCATAATGGCTTGGCGAGCTTACAGCAACCCCAACCTTGACCTGAGCATCTCGGGAGCAGAACATCCACCTTTGAGCTCTTATCTTGCTCTCAACCAAGCGCCACCAACCTATTCACGTTCGGGTCGAATGGTTGCGACAGTCTCTGACCTCATTGTACTTGGCGTTGGGCATCAAGACATGGATTACTGGATTGCGAGGAGGAAGCGGGGCAAGTCCCCGGTATGATTCACAAACCCACAGGGAGCCGGACACTCCCCGATAGGGCTCGGGCCCGACCGTGGCTGCCCTTCTGCAAAGTGATCTGTGCTGCCCGTTGTCGCCGCGTGCCGTATGGCCCAGACTACTTGAAGTTGTGCGCCTCGAATGGCCGTTGAGGATATCACCGAATACGTCAGTCATCATGAAGTTCAACAACATGTTGAGCTATGTTGGCCTTATATTTAGCTCTATACCGGACTCTGACAAACGCGCCAGTCACGTCGAAGAGCAGCTCTTTCGAGTCCTTACTCGCTGGGTGCGGAGAAGCGAGCCGTTTGGAATCCAAGCCATTGTCCGGATGCGATGCGAAAGCAGCAAAGCCATTTCTTCCCGTTGCATGGATACCTCCACCACTTCCTTGTGTATCATGTATCTAGTATTGGCGAGCTATGCAGACGAAATTGTGTGTGCAGGTGACTGATTGTTCATGCAGATTAATGTCGGCTCAAGTGCATGAGAAACTGCTCAATCCGGCATTGTTACCGCCCCTCCTGCAAGCGATCAGAAGCGCGGTCTTCCCCGACAATGCTATGGCGCCACCGCGCGTGCCGCCTACAAGCGACGAAATCATCGAGACCAAGCGCGGATGTGCAAGAGCGATTGTTGAAGCGATTCCAGATATGGTCAGAACACGTTACTTTGGAACGAGGGATACCGAACTCATGAAGAAGGATGTTGAGGACACGCTGGAGCTGTTCTGCGACGGGTACATCAACAAGCATCTCATCGTTGCTGCTCTTGATTTGGTCGTCGTGCGACTGTTTCCAGAGCTTGCGATTCCGGTCTCTGGTTGAAGTCAGCGCTTGATAGGAGTTGAACATATGGCAAACTGTGATCAATATTGCTTCGTTGAATATATGCAGCCACAAGTCCAGCAGACGAAACGAAGCTTCGCCAACCCCACTGTACGAGTACCGAAAATTAATCACGACGCCTTCCTCAAGATGCCGTGGCCGCGTGAGCAGCATGTTCCGTCTTGTCCCATTTTGACACCATCTAGTGATACCCTCCCAAGCTATGCCATTAGTGAGCCATGTGCCATTCTGTACACACGCCGACCTACAAATCACCGAAATTTTCGCTGTACAACGCTCAATGCTTCGCAGTTGCGAACAGTTCAGTATAATATCACTGACTCAAGCTGTTCGATCGTGATTGCAGCTTGAGCTTCTCCATTAGCTTGCCCATCGTCACACTCTCGTCGAAATCCAAAAAGCCGTTTGGTTGCTGTTGGAAAAAACCATGTACTACCTCGAGGGCTCGGAGTGCTTCTTCAGGACTCGTTGCAGCACGTAGTGAAGAAGTAGAAGTCGAGGGCGTGAGCTCGCGCTTGCCTTCAGTGGCTAGTACGTGCGCTGGAAGTGGAGGCGGTCGCATCATCTCTGCGGAAGCGAAAGTGTGCGGACGAATGTCCACCGTAGTCGAGTGCACAGTTTCACTTATACTGGACAGTGGATCCGGAGCCTCTTCCATTGGTGAGTCCAGAGCCTCTGAAGACCCGTACTTTGGAGTGTTCGCCTCTGAAGATGCTGAAGCCGCCAGGTATTGATCCAACAAGGGAAACGTCTGGCTACGCGGCCGTTGCGAGTTGGTGCTTTCAGTCGCTGGTAGAATACGTCGCGCCGTCAGGGGCGGCGCAGGCACAAACGGACTAGGTGCTGTGCCGGAATCCGGAGTGTAAAAGGGTGAGGTCGGACTGAGCGGACCAGGGGAGAAGGACGAAGGCGCAGTGTCCGTGAATGCGCTATTGAGAGAAGTCGCACTCTGGGAATGAAAGGGGCCGTGTCTACTGGCAAAGTCAAGGTAGCTGTCCGGGCTCTCGTTCTTCAAGCTATCTTGACTCTTCGCGCTGTGCAGGTCAACAGGAGACGGCGATTCAATACCCTTCGGCGAGATTGGCGATGCGCCGCTCGGCGTGTGCGACGACGAAGTTGCAGTAGAGATGTTCTCAGCATCTTCGGGGGCTAACGACGACTTCCGTGAACGTGCACCCAACAGGTTGTTCTTCAGCTTGAATTTCTCGATCCAGGTGGAGCTCAAGACTTGATGGTTGTCAGGGGCAGTCGTTGTCGCAGCGAAAGCGCGTGCCTTGTCGCGAATGACTTCGTCGGTAAGCGGCAAGCCTTTCCTTTCCTGTGTAACGTATTAATTTCTAAAGAGACATAATTTCTCCGATGCAGCGTACCTGGTTCTTGGCCCAGACAGCCAAAGTCCGTTCAATATCTGGTGAACGACCTTTCACGCGCTTGATAGGCGATCGACTGCCATCGTCCTGGAAGAGATACTTCTCCTTTTGCCGCAAAACCTTCGATACGGTGCTGCAAGTTTGTCAGTCTCATCGGTAGAACGAGTGCTTTTCTCGATCGATGTTCACCTTCTTTCCACGCCAAAGATTGCTAGGGTGCGGTCAGCTTGATAGCGTATACATCATGCGCGTACAAACTTACCTCCGATCTCCGTCTGCTTAGCGTTGGGGTGCTCCTCTGCGTACTGACACATGCGTTTGCGATCCGAGTCTGTCAGCGTCTTGCGCGGCGTAGGTGCTGACCTCGTCGACATTGCAGATATTGGAGTATGCATTGCTCCAATCGCCATCGGCTGGATTGGCTGCACTGGCTGAGGGTACATCGGGTTAAAGGTCGGCTGCGCCTGACTGTTGAGCATTGAAGGCCATTGCGGCATGATTAACGGTTGTAACTGCTGGTGCATTGGCCGTTGCTGCATGCTGCTGCTGAATACACTCGGCTCCATGGGTACTTGTGGGCTGTTGAACTGGAAGCTTGGATATTCCTGCGCCGGAGTGCCGTGGTGCGAGTGTGGATAGACGTGCTCCCACGAGCCGATGGGCGGCGACGACTGATATTGACCTCGGTGGTCGTCGTCCGTCATGGTGGTAATGTTCATTGAAGCCTAAGGCAGACCTCTAAGTCTGCGACAGACCAGTCGAAGAGTGTGGTGCAGGAGTATGCGAGCACGCAGTGTCTACACGCTGTGGCTTGACGCTTACGGCGGTTGCACCAAGGCGCCTACAGCGTACTTGTTGCGACACCAGCGATACGCAGCATGCGGGCGAGGGTTATGCAGGAGCGGATCGGGGAGCATGCTGCCCTAGAAAGCCTTCATGTGTACACAGTCAGACAGTCGGAAGTCAAGTAGTAGGGACTAGAGATGAACAACGCAGGGTCGCCGAGCGGATCGAGTAGTTGCGGAGACGTGGATGTCTAGACGTCTAATCGGAACCGGATCGGCGCGCAGAAGGTTCAGGTGAGAGGCAGCTTGCCAGGGCAGCATGGCCATGGCACCGATGGCTTTTTGCTTGATGTAGCACCCCTGCGCGGCCGATCGCCAGTCTCCGAGGTAAACTGCTGTCTGACAGCGCGGGATGGAGGCCAACGGCAGCACCATCCGAACTAGCATACGGGAGTCACCAGCGCTAGCGTGCGGTTACCGTGGAGGGCGTTTGCGTTGACAGGTCCTTTTCACTGCTCAAGTGTCTGGGCGACGCGACAGGAGTCTCACGAGCAGCGCAGCAAAGCCGCATAGAGTGATAAGACAGCCCAGGAGCCGCAACACACTGCGGCCGCAACACAGACCGCCTCGTGGGAGTGAGCTGCAGCCTGCAGGCGCTTGGACTATAGGCGATCCGTGGACCCTCGACGTTCCTAGACTTGCACGATACTCCAATTATCTTGTGAATTGCCATATTCCCCTTCCTATTGCTCAGATACGAGAGACACCCGCACGTAGCTTCCCACGCACATCTTAGTTCCAGCAATGTTACCAGTCGCATTCCCACTTATACACGGTTGAGAACGTCGGCAATGTTTATTGACTCAGAAAACGCCCAGTAACAGAACGGAGTTGAGGCTCCCGGCTGCCATTCGGTACCGACTCCGAGACCGAATCTCACGGCTTCAGCTACCCGATACACTATCGACGAGCCTACGCGTGAGGTTTTCTCAACGCGTCGCACTTGCAATCAATTAAAGGCGCAGGTTAGCGACCGTACAAGAAGGATTCACTGAATCATCGTCAGATCGGCCTGCCGCAGCTTGGTAAATTGCGAGCCTCGAGAAAGTGGAGATATTCGAGGACGTTCATTGGCGGTTGGAATTCTAATAAGCCAATGGCATTACGGCATGACCACAGGTAATCCGCCTCGGCAAACTGCTCCAACTGCTCCAGGAACGCGCCGTGAGCGGTCGGGAGAACGCTTGGTGGGTTCGCAAGAGCGTCCGAGCTGGCGAGTCTCCGCAAAGATTAGCAGCAAGGGTATCTAATGCGCTCGACTGTTTCGAAACGACGCGTTGCAACTTTTATCGAATATTGACTGGGTGGGCACGGCCAGAGCCTATTTCGACGCCAGTCTATCCAACATCTCAGGCTTCACCAGAGTCTACGAAGGGCTCAACTTTGATATATACTCAATCTGCAGTAATCTATCCGCTACCGATGAGTGCAATATCCTCAAAGGGCGACTTCGGCGCAGCACTTTACAGCCTGCTCTGATGTAGTCCGCCTTCCCATACAAGCCCGGCTGTCAGGTGTCTCAATACCGAGCGGCTCGCATGACTGCTTGGTCACTTGACGTGGTGATCATCCGCTTGAGCCTTCACAAGCCGACAGCTGCCTCCTACTGAACCAGCTTCTGCTCAACGTTACATGCTTTTGACGGCACTCATTCATCTCGCACGACACTGGCGAATATTACTAGGCGCGCTTCGCGACAACTAGAATCGCAAATGGGAATGCTATTTGCTTCCAGGGATGCGACGCTTGCTGGGGTAGCTAGGCAGCTTCGGCTTGCGTTCTGCCATTATGTCGGGCCCGAGATGCATAACTTACAGCCTTCCGCCTCCGCCCGAGGAGAGAGCCGACTTGTGGTCTCCATTCGTTGGAGGTGTCTCTGCTTGACTGAGACTTACACACGCTATTGAAAAACGGATGTGGCATCGTCGATACCTTCACATGACCCCTACGTCGCAGAACCTGAGAGCAACTATCGTCCTGCATTACCAATCCTGAGCCGACAAGAGCGACTTCATACTCCAATAGCGTAGACCGAGAACAGTGCTGGGCTTTCGAGTCCAACAAGCGATATGGACGAACGAACGATCCCTTCATGATGTGAAGCCTGCTCCGGCATGGCTACGCCGGCAATATGGCGTGACAGTGCAACCGTACCTTGACTCCATAGTGGACACGATCGCTGTCTGCCCTTCGCGCAGCAGGCATTACGCGGTACTGTCTACCAACAGTTAGCCGGCCAAGGATGTACAAGGCCGCAACTACACACCGGCTGGACCGTCAACCAGGAAATCGGAGTGATTGCTATTCGAAGCTCCAGCCGTATGTTGATACCGTATTCTCTCGACGCCTCGCGCACCATGCTCCTTAGCCACCGAACGGGAGCAGCGCATCATGCCGCGATACCGGACTCGGACAGCGCCATGTCCACTTGGAGGTCTTCCCAAAGGGAATTACAGCCTATCTGTGACGGTTGTTGTAGGGCATGAGCATCAAGTAAATGCCTTACTTCAAGCTCGTTGGGTCTTTCCCAGTCGTGCCATAATCGATCGAGTCAGGCGTTTACATCAAGAAGTCACGCCTGAAGATCTCGTTGAACGAGGTTTAAATTTGCTCGCCGCTTCGTGCTCAGTGAGAGAGATGGTGATAGCGTCCAGCAAACAAGAACAAGGAGTCATTCGCTCGACGACATCAAACCTCAACATCGCTTGTTCATGTCAACTTTTAAGTGTACCGTCGAAATGGTCTATTCCTCAACCTTGCAGCTACAAAGGGCCTAGTGTATGTTTTTATATCAAAGCTACAAGTGTCTGGACAGTACAGCAACGCAGCGCCAGGATATCTACATCTACTTGGCGCTGTTTTCCCATCCAGTAAGCAGACGTCTGCGTCTAATGATCAGCTACCATAGGTTGTAATAGGGCGGTCGTCGTGTCCATACAGCGAGCCTTTGAACCAGCCTGTCGATAGTCGCTTTCTCACGATTTGCCTTCGGTTCCATAGCCCCTCTCCGCTCTTCATTCCGCATCACTCACTCCTGTCATCCGGCATTGTCCAGAAGACGTAGTCATACCTGAGATCTGAACAGCCTGGAAGGCAGTTGTGCAATTGTAGGTTCGAAACCCACAGGGGCCCCAGTCTTCAGTCGGCAGCACTCCCACAATTCGATATCTTTCGACGTATATGCCGCTTGCCACATCTACGCTTCAACGAAGCTATTCGCATGAAGCCCACGATGTCAAGATCCGGGGTGTGTCTGTACTCTGGGGAGCCAGCGTCGCCTCCTTCCACAATCCTTCTCGAAGGGAGCGATACTCATAGAAGGAGTAGACCTTTGGGAATGCTGCCAAGTTCTCGATGCTTGAAAGGTGTGTGCACTGCGTGCATGCACGTGAGCTATGTTGATACTCAGACATACGGACGCTACTGCTGACGGACTTGGTGAGTCTGCGGCAAGGCGGTACTGAAGGACCTGTTTGGCATGTGGCCTCTTTCGCTGCCGAATCCCCAGATAAGAAACTCAGGAGACAGTCTTTGTTGTACTTGACTGATAGAGGCAGACGTGAAGAGTGGCAGACGTGAGGTTATTGGTCACGAAGCCTGAAGAAGATCAGGTGACCTATATCTGATAGGCTTGCCGCTAGCATCTTGCCGCCTCCATGCCCGAAGGTAGGTATGGCAGCTCGCCATAACGCTCCACAGACTGGTAAGGGTCTATCAACTTTCGGTCTTTCCAGGCGGCATTTTGAGGCCTCTGATGTGACGCAGTAGAGGTTCTGCATAGTTCGGCGGAGCTATATAGTAATGGAGAGACTTACCGTAATAGTTGCACACAGAGCCGACTATTTGAGCACTTCCTCTCTCTGCACCATCATCCGGATGGACGGGAGACAAGACGCACAGGACCTTGCTATCTACCTCGCATTTCTCTCTGCACCTGCATGTTCTTGTACATCTATACCACGTCCAGCCAGACTCTCAACGCTTCCGTAGAGAATGTCAGCTCGCCGGACAAAAAGCCCATCTCAGAATGCAGACGGTGAAGCACTTGCAAGCCGTAGATTACGAAACATTGACTATCGTCTGTTGTTCGATTGCTGCAAAGCACTTTTGGTGAGTACTGGTGGGCGGATACGTTGTGCGGCTCAGCGACCAGACCATTCGGAAGGCGTCAAACACAGGGAGGATGTAGCCGGTAAACACCAGCACCGAGATTGGGTAGATACGATCAAGGTTGTACGTCCGCGGGCCGTCTGCGGCACCCGATATGCTGCCGTTGCGTCCGGGACGATGACGGGCGGCGAAGGTTCCAATTTGTGCCAGGCATGCAGACACTAACGGCTGGCTGCAGTGAGGACGTGAAGAACAACCATAGTTACACAAGCTTGTGTTGCCAAGGTGGGCCGTGGCGTTTGCAGAGCTGATTTTAAAGCGGCAAGGTGCTCTTCAACGATGTACTTGATAAGCTTCGGCCACTTGAGAATACCTCATGGCCAGCCATGTTACGTCAGGATAACTCTTGCTGCGTGGTGACAGGCGGATGTCGAGTGTGGATTCCGTCCGTGCTTCGCGTTTTGTGTTGCCGCTACTGGTAGGGACCTTCCCGTTGACTCGGTCCTGATACTTCTTGAGCCAGGCGAATTCGATCGAGTAGTGTAGTCCAGAATGCTTCTCATGCGAAGTGGTAGTCGGTTTGGACCCGGCTTCCTGAATTCAGCACTCGCGACCTTGCTTTCGGCTGAAGTGAGAGTCGACGCTTTGCTTTCGCTCATCTGGGCCTTGGCTCGAAGGCTACCTTGCAGCGGTAACTTATGCGCATGAGGGTAGCCAGAGGTTGGAGAAAGGAAGGACGTTGACAGGTCGCTTCCTTCGCACATACACCAGTCAAGCTTGTACACGCAGGTCTCAAATTGTGCGTACGCTTAGGGAGTCACGTCGGATGTTCCAACGTCAAGCAGACTACCAAGCGTGAGCAGTAAAGTGTGGTAGGTGACGGGTATAGGAGGTAGAGCGGTCGAAGTCAAACGCATGCCAGTAGGAATAGGAGTACATTCTCTTTTGATTGGATTTCAACCTTGCCGCGCTAACGGCTGGCCATTCCGTCGCGCTTCACATCTCAGCCTCATCGAACTCTCTTCGCCTTGCCCTTGTCTGCCGCTCGATGCGATGCTTAGCATGGTAACTGCGACAGGCTCCTGATAACAAGGGTCAGTTGTTCCTGTGTCGTTGAGCCCGTCGGTCACAACATGGCATCGCGATGCCAGCCCAACCGTCCCCGCCCGTGTACGCCAACTTCCCGAGCGAAAAACTCACGATTGGCGCCGGCGTAGCCATCTTTCACTTAGCCACCAAGCGTGTCGTGGTGTGCTACCACTCCAGAGATAAGTACTGGTTCTTGCCGAAGGGTAGACGCAATGCCAATGAAGAGACGACTAGAGCAGCGGAGCGTGAGGGGTTTGAGGAATCTGGGTACCGGAACAGAGTGTTGCCTCTGCCAATGAAGCATCGGCAGCCAGATCCAGATGAAGGGCATCAGCGGTTTGTGACGGAGCCGCTGTGGACGCAGTTATTACCGCTTACGGCTACGAGTCAGTATTTGCTGTTTTGGTATGCGGCGGAGACGGTGCCGAGGGAGATTGAGGAGGAGTACGCTGGTGTTCAGATTGGAAGCAGTGCTGGTCAGAATCCACGAATCTATAGCCTGCCGGCGTCTTTCCCGGCGGAGATGATGCTGCGACAGAGGATTGCTATGGACGCGGTAATGGAGCAGGATGGGAAGCAGAAGGTTTACGAGCCGGTGTGGCACGAAGGTACGGGTGTGGATGAAGAAGAGCTGCTTTACAAAAGCTATCTACTGCCGATCGGTGAAGCGATGCGAAGGCTGAAGGGTAGTGTCATGGAAGACGTGGTGCGTAAAGGCTGGGAAGGTGTGAAGGCGAGGATGGAGATAGAGGAACAGAGCGCCGCGTCGTAGTCAACACTGCCATGTCACAGAGAACCGTCTTCTCCTGTAATCCTTAGCGCTATACATAGGCGGCACCACCTCCGTTACTCAGGACAAATCGCAACCCATGACCAGTGTATCATAAGCGCGTGAGAAGGATTCGACGTTTGAGCAGCAGGGAGCTAATTGAGATTGAAGCACTGTAGACTGTTCTGCAATGGACCCCACAGGATCGGCCTGTTTACATCTCAGACATCGGATTCAGATGCGAAGCTGCTCGTCGCGCACACATCGGCCGAGATCAGTGACGAAGACGGAAATACTGCGGTACCGAACAATTACAGGTCGAAGTATAGTATACCGCCACGGTGCATCTTCGTAGGCTCCTCATCATCATCCAGATGGTCATACGGAATACGTGAGCATATGCCCGGAATTTGGGCCGAAAGGAGAAGCTAAAGCCATTCCCAAGCAGTAATTCGTCGGCACCCAGAACGCTGAGGTGAACCTGCAGGAGGAGGCAGGAGAGGCTGGAAGCGGCAATCCCCGTCGAATCGTGTAGTGACGTTTGTTCTCTATTGACATGTCAGCTTTCTCGCGAGCTTCGACAAGGACCCGAAACCTGCGCTAGATCGGTGCGCAACGGTTTAGACCTCCAGCTTTCAAAGAACACTCGTTGCGAACTTGTGACAACTTATCAACGCTTGCGACTACGACGAGAGCATTAGCCTCGCACCTTCTAGACACTGTCACGATTCCTCGGATCGCATTCATTTTTCTGGAATCGGAGAAGGTTGGCGCTGCTTGGTCGTGGGTACGGTCCCAAGCAAGCACTATCGCAATCACAGTACCCATCCGCGATAGCTGTTATTCGCAGCCAGCCGTACACTGGCAGTTTGCACGGTCTCCCGCGCGGACTTCTGTCGCAGGCTTTGGGATGGGTAGGTTTGGAAATCGCGCACCACTTACGCTACTCTCCACTAACTCCGTGCAAAGCTCGTCAGACCATCGGAAAAGGCTAGCGTAGGTAGAACCAGCAAGCACCTCTACGCTGTAACCTTACCACAACTTTACCACAAAGTGGAGCTAGACATCTCACAGTGCTGTACCACTCCAGTACTCACGCGGATGCTCAGCTCGGCTAACGGTGGGCTGGAACTGATACGACACCTCTCTCTCGTCTTACAGTGTCCGCGCGAAGAGAGCGACGACTGCGATACCCTTTTCTTTGTGATACTAAACGTGCTGCAGCAACACATCTTGCGCACTCTTTGGTGAGTCGTTGTCCACTCAGACCGGCTATCTGCCTGTTGATGCTGACTGCCCGTAGCTCCAACATCAGCCTTACGCCAGAGCAAGAACCCGAGGTCGTCAAAGTCTTAGCGAGACAGCAGCACAATCTCGAAGAATTATGTGTTCGGACTGTTGGCTACAAGCACTTGTTCTGCCCCACTGGTCCCCTACAAGAGCGGCCGCTGAGGGCTTTGGCACGTGTCGCAAACGGTCTGACTCCGCCGTCGCGCCCGTCCTCATCTTCACTGCAAAGCCTTCAGATGTGGCTTGGAGACCTAAGCGAGGGTTTGGAGCGTAACCCAAACGGTCGTGCCAAGTCCGCAGAAGCCGTATTCACGTTCCTGAAGCTCTTCGTCATGCCACCAGAGAACGGTGAGACCAAGGACGCTGATATAGCGATATCTCACCCCTTCCCAAAACTGCAGGACCTCCTGCTGGCCGAAGGAGGCCTTACGAACATCGATAAATCCCTCTTCGGCAAGGTTTTCGATACCAGTCT
>Ga0058704_10001358_pt1 | contig 11465 bp, 16 predicted proteins | sample AgamicMgSfe_FD_71363 | JGI IMG/M metagenome (GOLD analysis project Ga0058704, IMG submission 71363) | Agave microbial communities from Guanajuato, Mexico - Mg.Sf.e | ecosystem: Host-associated > Plants > Phyllosphere > Phylloplane/Leaf | place: Guanajuato, Mexico | collected 2012-05-30 | reverse complement strand
CTGCATAAGGATCGAGAGCGGAGACCCAGCGCTGGAGCTTGGAAAGCCTGGCTTGTGAACAGGGAGCTTCGCGCGTGATGTTAGACCCAGACTTGACTCCTTGGGAATCCTAGGACTGTTTGGCCAGCGGGTGTATTGAGGGGTATTGTGTGATGCCCGTTGGTTGCGTGTTGTTGATGTCGGACTAGTCTGAAGGAAAACATGCATGAGTCTGGGATACGGCTGCGCCTACTAGGGTTGCGGGCCCTTTCTTGTTACATAGCATTACCATCTACCATTTGCTATGCCGAACCTGATGAGCTGGAAGAGGCTATGCTATCAGTGCTCCTGACTGGCCGCTCCAGGTCCTTCTTACCCGCCATCACACGTTCGCACCACGAGCACCAGCTACGGTTGCTGCCATTCTGCTCCCGTACAAGAAACTTTCCATCCACACGTTCATCTTCGTACTCCTTCACGACGAAGCCTACTAAGACCCTCTTCTTGACCTTCTTCTTCACCTTACCGCCGATACCAACGACTTCCTGCGTTGTGTAGCTACTGCCGTGCCAGTGTCGGTCTTCAGGGTCATCGCTGGACATCTCACTGTCCAGAGCTACTAGCTCGTCAACGTCACATTCGATCTCATGCTCCACCTCCTTCACTGCCAAGCAATCGCTGCCCCGACCGCATTCTACACCTTCGTTGCCTTCGCCAAGACCAGCTCCCATGCCGCCACATGCTGAGTAGCGGGTGCGCCATGCCCACCCACGCGCGTATGTTATGTCAGCTGTACGTAGTGCTTGTCCGCAAGGCTGACAGATCCACACCCCATCCTGGCAAGTACAGGGTGTGCGTGCCATGTCTTTGGCCTCGAACTGCTCAGTACTGTGACCACAGTCAGTACGGTCAGCCACGGTGAACTGCCGTCTACATAGATACGACGTACTCTTCTTCCGGTGTAAAGCACCTCGTAACAACAGTTAATCGATCTAGCGGCGACTTCATGCAAGTTCGACATAGTCTTCGATGACGACCCTTCAAAGTCGCCGAAGGTGGGGCTTTTAAGATACAGTTCCGGCAAACCACATTGCCACACCTGCGGCACTCTCCCACCAAGTCCCGCGCACATGCGCCAACCTTACCTGAAGTGATGCGGCCTATTTTGACACCGTCTCGACCGTATGCTGTCCATACTCGGAGGCTAGCATGCAAAGCGCCCCCAAGCCGAGCCGCTGGGTTCGCATTCTCATTGTCGCAGTGTAGAGTCTGTACGACAAGGAGCGTCCTATACTGTAAAAGGTTCGCTCGGAATTGCCGACACGCTCGAGAGAGCTCGTGTAGCGAGGTCAGATCCAGATGGCTTGCGAGCTGGGACACAATGCTGTCCTGGTGTTAGACGTGATATGGCCTCAAGGCTGAGCCCGACATTCTTGCACAAGCATAATAGATATTGGGTTATGAAGGTCTTGTGCGCATATGCAGCATAGCAGAACATGACTCACGGATAGCATGTCAACGCAGCCGAGAAGGGCCCAATATTCGGGTTGGGTCTATCATCGTGGTCCGAGACAGCTTGAAGCTCGCCACCGCAATCAGCTTCGGGCTCGCCTTCTTCGTCCTCCGCTAGATCGATCAGCCGCGCCATTAGTCACCAGACGGTAGCTCGGTGGCAGCATTAGAGCGCTCGTCTATGAGAGATGAGCATCAATTGTTGTTGTTTTCGGCTCGTAGCTCATCGACGTCGTGGCGAAGGTGCCGGAAGCGGCGGGAGCAAAGCCGAGGTTTTACCATCTGCGCGCTCGCATGACTTTCGAACTTCCGCGCACTCACTTCGAACTCTACCTAGGGTGTCACCACGCTTTGATACAACGCCCAGTCATCCATTCTTCGTGCTAAGGATTCTGAAGTTGCGGCGCGCACAAGTGGGCGTCCTCCTCCAGGACACAACCGTGACAACCTCCGCTGTTCTCTAGTGTCAGTCGGCTACTGTACCTAGGAACGACATCCTCAACCGGGACAGGCAGATGCTTCAGAGACAGGCAGCAGCAAACAATGCGTTACGATGGCTAGTATTCTACCTGCAGCGGGCGCACAGCTCCATTAATTCGATCGAGTGACAGGATGTGATAAGAACGCTGACACGTCACTGCATTCCAATTACCATTATCCTCCCAGCTACACCTGCTCCTCGCAGACGAAGATGGTCTGGCCATCATCCGCATCGACATAGTGCCTTCAAGAAGACATATATCTGTAGGCGTTTCGCGGAAGCAAGAAGAGAGCCTCACGCAACGCGTTCTGAAATCCCACCTTTGCTATTGAATGCGGTCCAGTACTCTGATGAAACGGCCGCCTTGCTCTATCGAAAAGTAGACTTGCCTTTAACAAATCCGTTCGAGATAGAGCCTTCTTGTGAAAGAAGTCATCTCTATCACGTCTTTGCGCATGCATGGGCAAGATTCACAGTTGCCGACAACATAGCTCACATCCGCCTTGAACGGCCACCAGTTGTGCTACCAGCCTTCCAGATTGCGCACTTATGCCATGGATACTCTTCTGGAGCGGTCATGGCGTTGATGGACAGGCGAACATGTGTTCGACCGTCGCGCGAAGTGTAGTGCGATTGGGCATGTTCCGCGATATGCCACACATTACAGGCAGACAGTGGAGGTATCCCGAGCTGATATCGTGGGCATGTGCGAAACATCGAAACGCTTCTGGAGCTTTTCGTCAACGTTCTAAATTCTGGTGTCACACGTGTAACCCGTAGTCCATATTACGATCCCGCTGTGATACTCTAGTCCAAACGTGCCATAAGGCAGAGCCAGTATGCCTGAGGCCAGGTCCACGTTGCCGCCAAAACCCTTCGGTTTGGAATACACAGTACTGGCAATAACGACGAAGGCCGTCTGGCGGTCGGCCCGTGACAAGCTTCCATTTTCCATCTGAGAAGAAACGTGCTGGCGCGGGTGTCGGCACGAAGCTCTTGCCGCTTGCTGCACGTGGTACGCAAGGTACGAATCCTGCTGCCACGCCAAGATCGTCGAGCAAATCAGAGCTGTTTCTTTCGCGAAAACCAACAGCGGGACCAGAAACACCAACACGACCAATGCCTTCCCTCCCAACATGAGTTGTTCCAGCATTGGTGTTATGGAGCAAGTGGTAGCGCCCTCTGCTCGGCTGGTTCTGAGGCATTTCCAGCCCACAGCTGTATACCTTCGTAAGTGAGCAGGCAGACATCGAGCGACGTGCCTTGTGTTGCTCCATGTTGATGCGAAAGCGTATGTAAGCCCCTTAACAAATGATCAATATCGCGAACCGCGTGGAGTTGATTGTCGTGCTTGATTGTCGTGCTGATCGCGGAGTCAAGCGAAGTTGCAACGACCCGCCCGTCTGGCTCGAGGATCCCCACGTTTTTTGAAACGCTAAAGATAGACCCACGTTGCTACGGGGACGAATTGCTCCGTCTTACATGCGGTCGAGAGGACGATGATGCATCTTGTGAAGAGATGCACAAGATTGAACAATCTATCGGACTCACTGGAGCAAGGTCAAGCGACAGGTTGGAGTGGTGCAGAATGCATGGCTAAGCGCTCCATTGCCGGGACCGGTGAGACACCACTTTCGAGATCCTTGCGAGCTGAAAGATGATCGCACCGCTGGTTCGCTACGGGCATTTTGGCACAGACAACGTTCTCCGGCCGGTGGAAGGCGAGACGGATGGCTTCGGCAAAGAACATTGATCGTGGACAGTCAGCAACAATTCTCCGTCGTAGGGGCAGGTTCACTGCTGACCTGGCGTGCTTGTACAAGGACAATGATCGTGCGGAATGTTTTGGAATGCCATGCTGCGTCTCCTTCGCTATTTCAGACCTTTCCAGCATGCAAAGTGACTGCTGTTGCATGTCACCGCAGCCTCGTGGCTATGCGGTCACTGGGATTAGAAAGGGCAATGTCAGAACCTAATGCCGTTCAAGGTTAGCCGAATCCTTCCGACGCGCTAGAGGCACGTTTGGCGTGGACCTCCCCTCTCCGCGTCGTAGGTCCAGGCTCCCAGCCTTCAGCTGAACGTCTTTCCCAGCAGAGATGCATCTCGCCGTGGGCCACTTCCCTGACACCCTGAGCCGAGCACCCAGGTCGAGTACGGCGAAGGATCGCGAATGTGCCAAAGCTTGCTCAGCCATCCGTCCTCTGATCTCTGCGATATGCCAGGTCTATCTTTGAGCGGTACATGCGACTAGCACCATCTGCCTTCTTGCACTTCAGCTCGGCGATGCTTCTGCTTTGATCTCGTCATTCGCACACACGTTTTGCTGTTCCGGTGTTGGGTCGTAACATTAAACGGCTAGCGTGCATGCTCTCCTAGGACCTCTGCCTTCAGATTGGCCGGCTCCTGTTCAGGTACAGTGGTCCTGGGCTGCTTGCCCACTCATGACATCGCGATAACCACTGGTACCTTGGACCCTCGACAAGCCGTGCTGCTCCGCGTTCATCTGGAGGTCCCTTGGTCAGAGCTCGAGGCGGAGACTGGCTGCATCTGCCATCGATCTGGCTTCTGAAACCTATATCACTGGACGGTTCCCAACATGCAGTCAGAGGCGCCTCCCGAGCAGGGTCCTTCAGTAAAACACGAACAAGAAACTACTCCCTCGCCGAGAACCAAACGTCGCCGTCAGTCTGAACATTCTCCGAGAACCACTACAGAAGAACCAGAACCATCCGCCTTGCCTTCAGGTTCAGAAACAGATCGAACGTTGAAAGGCAGCCCCCAAAAGCGCGGTTCCTCCCGTGAACGCGACATGCAACGGTCCTCGACTCCTCCGGAAAGTAGTGTTAGCACGATCAGGTACACTCGGACCGGTCGTGTCAGCAAAGCCTCCAAGGGCCAACGGGTTCACAGCTGCGATGAATGTGGAAAGGTATGTCCTCACCAGCGCTCTACTATCGTACTCCCGATTCATGCTCGACGTCGGACATACTCGCACTGGCAGACGTCCCCCTGCGTCTCACCTACCGCCATATGAAGATTGCCCGCACCACTGCACTGAACGAACCACCTCCATCATACGTTCCTTTGGATGACCACGGACATTTACTTACTTAACCTTGTTAGACCTACACTCGCGCTGAGCACTTGAGGTGAGTCAAAGATGAAAAGACTGACATGGCATGTCGTGCTAATCGATCTGCGTAGACGGCACCAACAAAATCACAAACCTGGTGCATTCCCGTGCGATATCCCGGGATGCGGCAGATCGTTTTATCGTGAAGACCTCTTACTTCGGCATAAAGCTCGCCAGTAAGTTTACCTGAGTTCATACGTCGTTACAGACTGGATAAGGTCTGATGTATACGTAGCAATGACCCGCTAAATCCACCAACACGACGTCCTTCGATCAGCAGCCAAGCTTCTGCACCGGGCGTCGATGCTTCCAATACAAGCGGCGCCCAGCTACCTCCCTCACTGCCAGGTGTGGAGCGCGACGCAGACGCCGTGTCCGATGTTGTCACACAAGGCACACCTGCTACCACGACTCAACAATCGACAAGCTCTAGGTATGAGGCTCCAAAACTCTTTCGTAAACCTCAGCCTCTCGGTGGTTTTTTTTTTGACTCTCTTACTTTGTGAGTTCCTGTTTGCGTGCTGGCGATAGCGGAACAGATTAGCAATTCTCTATCGGTCGTACAGACTCTCCCTGTTTCTCTTTTTGCACTTGCTCGCATGACGTCTTATGGGTGAGCAGCCGGCTGACTCAGACACCATAGGGCACCAACCCGCAAGACCTACATCCCAATAAACGAGCTTCAGGTAGCCACAGCACCAATAGCCGCCAATACGGGCGGCTCGTATTCGGATCACCAGCTCGGTGGCCTATGGGAACCTTCGCCCCCATACTCGCCTTCAGGCTACGACTCACCTCCCAATGAGTACTCATACGGCAGTGGCCTGCCTTACTACAGTCAGCCACACTTTCCTCGCGCCCGGAATGTGTCAAGCGCGTCTTACTATGGCGCCTACGGTCCGCCTATGGCATCCAGATCACCAGTCTCAGCAGGCTCCTCTACGGCGTATATGCCGCAATGGGGCTCAAATGCACAGAGTCCGGCTCCTTTGCATTATAGCAGCTCGTCCAGCTCCGAACGCATGTACTGCGCTGCGATGCCCAACCTCTTCAGCGAGCAGCATTACATCCAAGTCGTCATAAATGGCTCTTTGAGAACGGTCACCGCGGAGCAGCGAGATAATATGGAGACTGGAGACCTTCTCATTCCCACGGCGATACCGCAAAATCTACCCTCTGACTTGGCATTCGACGAGATAGCGTTCACGAACGAACAACGATATCTGGCCGCATACTGGACGTGGTTACACCCGCTGTACCCGGTAGTACACAAGCCTACCTTCACCCTTGCAGGTGCGTCGCCACTTCTGAGAGCAGCTATGCTCGCACTGGGTGCGCACATGCTTCAAACCAGCGTTGATATGGAAAACGCAAGGATGGTCCACGAAAGATGTACAAAGATCCTCAAGAGGCGTAACATCGATGGCTCGCACACCTTCCGTGTTTGTGACATGCAAGCCATCTTATTGATTGAGATCTATTCGATCTTCAAAGCGCGACGACCGCCGTTGCAGTTCTCTAAGATCTATCTAGAGGTGTACAGCAGGCTCGCTGGTGATCATCAAGCCCTCAGTCAGGACACGGCGAATTGGTTGCACGACAACCCAATGCAAACCAATGACTTCATGGAGGAGTCTTACGAAGGTGCTTTTGGCAACCTTGACGCGAAGTGCAGGCAAAGATTATTGATCGCCTGCTACATCCTGGACCAGCAGCATGCTACTCTCTTCGGCCGTCTACGAACGACGTGCATGGTTGTACCAGGTATGAACCTACCGTTCGCTCGATCACAAGACTACTGGGACGCGCCGCCGGAGCAGCAATTGGAAATTCGATACCAACGTCAAAGCGCCGGCATTCCATGCTACGACCAAGTCTTTCAAGCCATGAGCGCTTTACCGAGCATGACTGAGACCGCTGAAGAGCCGCACGACACGTTCAGATCCTCGCTCATGCTAGCATGTTTTGCCGACCCTAACAATGATCTGGAAGCGTACGGATGCGCTCCGGATTCTGATATGGTTCCGTCGAACATCCTTCTTGCGATTGAGCAGTCGCCGTGTATGAGGTTGGCATTCCACACGCACATGTTGTGCAAGTACACGCCGATGCGGGATCTCCTCTGTGTCGCGGGAGAGAGTTGGTGTATGGCGGAGAAGCTCAGTTCGCTGGAAGAATACAGCAGAGCGCAGAAGGTAGCCTTGGACTGGGCTAAAGGTACCATCACTGAGCCAGGGTCCGATACCGCATCCGTGCAGCGCGCTCTCTATCATGCCCGCCAGATCCTCGACATTCACCGTAAGCACCCCAAAACCGGCTTGTTGTACCACGAATGGGCCATCTACCTCGCGGCGGTGGTGTTCTGGGCCCGAGCATACTGCTGCCCGCGCCGAAGACCTCGACTCTCCATTCCTAGTCCGACGGAGCCGAGGAAGTCCATGCACGAGCTGGAGAAGACCGTCTCGGTGCTGATTGATGGTGAGACGACAATGATTACCTGGAACGAAGCGGCGAGCGTTCTGCTTTGGACGAAGACGCAGATTGACAAAGTCAATGTTCCGCATAACTGTGGGCTTACGAATGGTGCTCTGGATGTGTTGGGTAGGCTTGCTACAAGGGGCAATGAGGGGAGTTTGTTTGGGGAATGATAGATATACGTTTTCTATGATCTGGGGTTTGGGCATGATGGGTGTTGCGATAGCATAGCGCTTGTGGCTGCTGGCTTCTTGTTCGCATAGATCTTACTCTCGATACCCCTTGTCTTTACCGATACAGCTTTTGGTGTATGATGAATGTTATTTAAACGCTCCCGAATGCTCATATCAGATGCTTTCAAACGAACGGGAGTCATAGCACGATGTTCATGACACATGACCAACGAAGTACTTGTGCCTAAGCTGGTATTTAGGCGTACCATATCATCATGCATTGCCTCGTCCTGCCCAAACGGAGGCTATCGCTAATTCAAGCAAGCCGTGTCCTAACTCCGGTCGCTGAAGCATGCCCTGGCATGCTCTGTGCTAGCGGACCATTCATCGTATTCTACTCGCCCAACTCACGCAGTCTCCCCCTGCCCTCTACTTCTTCTTCGGCCCCAGCATCGGCTCACCAATGTTGTTGCCCGTGAGCCTGACGTTCGCCGCCTTCTGCAGCTTCAGCACGACGTCCATGGCCGGGAAGTCCGCGCCTGTCCGCTCCAGTGCTGCGACCGCCGCGACATCCACATTCGCCTTCGCCGCCAGGTCCTTTTGTGTCATCGTTGTGCCCTTTTGGTTCTTGAGCCCGTTCCGTGCTTGCATGAGCGCCTTGGCCACCTCCTCGGGCGTCTTCTTCGTGGCGACTGGGCCGTCGGCGCGGTCGACTTTGGTTAGGCGTTGGCCTTCGGCTCCGCTGCTGGCTGCCTGTGGAATGTGTTAGTACATGGTTTGTCGCTAGAGTTGCGCGTGGTGTGTTGAGCGTACGTTTGCGGTGGAGAACTTCTTCTCTGTGCCGACGACCGCTCCACTGCGCTGAGCGGCGTTCAGTGCACTCTTGCCCTTTATGGTCGTCTCACGCTCCGCAGCACCTGGTCCGCGGACCTTGCTGCCGATTTTGGTGACACTCGCCCAGTCGTCCGACATGTCGATGGTGTATGAGGGGTGGTAAGGCTGGATAGGTTGACTCGAATTGGACTACTTTGTTGGTGTAGTCGGAGTTTGTAGTTGGAGTTTGAAGGTGCAATGTAAGGTGGAATGCTGTGAGAGTGTATGTGCAACGAGAAGTGACTACTCGCGTGACTAAGATATATATGTTGGCTTACCGCAGGCGAGGCTTGCCTAAACGGAGCCACTGCTTTGTGGCGATGTCATACTTCTTGGCAGGGTTCGATGACTTTCTACGGGTGCCGACACGTGATCAAGTCGTTCCTGCGCAAGCAGGATGTTGCCCTCCGTAATCCCGCTCAAAGTTATAATTCTGCCTGGAAGCTGATCTCCCGACTACAACAACAATGCTGATGAGAATCTTACGACAGTGTACTCCGTATCAACACAAAGCCTCGGTAAGTCTATTGAAGGGAGGGGAAATCATCTACCCATTCGGCCATCTAATGGAGCTTCTCGCCAATAATACCACCAGCCGTTATATTACATGCGATAGGACGCAAGCCGCGACACTCAGTTCCCATATCATAGACGCCTAATCTGGGGCTCTTCACGCAAGATGAATCCGTCAGATGCGACTTCCGATGCTGTTGAAAGCGTGAAGCGTTGTCGCAAGTCGCATCTCCGCCTCTCTATGCTCGGCGCAATCTAGATGGATGGAGCGAGCACTCGTGGAGCACATGCGGTTGCCTTCTAGTCATGATTCAGAGCGGAGGGAGGCACGATCCAAATGGGGGCGTCTCATAACCATGGCAACTGCCCATCACTCTTTCGCGGCCTCCTTGGACCGTAGGCGCTCACCGTACTTGTAGAAGAGCATTGGAGCGAGCACGAACGCCAGTGTGAGGAAGCCCAGCAAAGTCTGTTCAAGGTATATCAGCACCTACTCTGGTCCGTTGCACCCGACGCATACTTACGTTGCCCCATCCATAATGCAGCTTTCGATACAAGGCCGGGCCCGCTAGTGGCAAAAAGGTGCCACCTAGGTACCGGAGGAGATTGTACGCCCCAAGCGCCGAAGCGGCCGATCTGGCGCCGAACAGCTCGATGAGGTAGAGTTGGGTGGGCATCTGCAACGGGCGGCATTAGCTCGACAGCAGTAAACAGTGCCTTTAGGGTTACTCACCAGCACGAAATATGCACCTATACCAATGAAGAAGGTGCCGACGATTGGCACAATCCAGTGTACTTTGTACTGTGCTGACCACCCGTAGATAAAGAGACCCACGGCCACAAATGGGCTGAGCCAGATCATCAGCAGCAAACGGTACTCTGGCCTGGGCTGCTGCACATCATCCGCCTTCATACGAGTTGCTTGGATGCGAGGGTTCAGATAGCCGAACAGAAACACTCCCGAAACCAGTGCGATTCCCAATCCCAACCACGCCAGACCAGTCACGGACACCGCGAATCCATACTGACCCTGGAACACGTCGTTGAAAGTCGTGAACAGGAGATACATGACCCCGAACACCAACGCAGCGTATAGAGAGAGGAAAAGCAGGATAGGTGATCGCACCAGTAGCGTGCTCGGACGTACCAGTGCTCCCACAAGCACCTGCCGAGGAGTCACAGTATGCGCGAGTTTGGATCGCAGCTCTGCATTGTCTGTAGATACCCGGAGAGCAGCAGCCCTGCGCTCCAAGATGATCTTTGCTGACGTCTCGCGCATCACGATGAGGGTAGTGACTTCGACTGCACCGCCAATCATCGCAAGAATGTAGAAATTCCAGCGCCAATTCAAGCCAGCTGCGATGAAGCCTCCGATCACTGGCCCTAATACCTGCGTCAAACGCGGTCAGCACAATGTTTCCAATTTGACGCAAAAGGCTGTGAGCACTAAGCATACCGGTCCTGCAAGCGGGCCAAGACTGAACAACGCAGTCGCCAACCCCCTCTTCGCCGGAGGAGTGACATCCGCAATGGTGCCACCTCCTAGCGCCAACGGTATCCCACCAGCACATCCCGAGAAGAAGCGGCACACCATGAACTGCGCCGTGGTGTGACTCTCTGCGTTGCCGATCAGGAAAGCAATGAAGACGAGGTTCGCCGCGTGGTACACTGGCATGCGTCCGTAAACCTCACTGAACGAGGACAGAAAGAGAGGACTAAGTGCCAGCCCGAGGAGATAGATGGTCACCGCGATGGTGCTGACCGCCGGGGAGGGGAAATAGAGATCATTAGCGACGCCGCCGATGCTGGGTGCACATATGGTAGTTGCCATGTTCCTACAGCGAGCACTTCCTGTTAGTGTCTGACATGCCCGAAGTTGCATCCTGAGACGGTCTTACGGTACAAGGCCGAGAATGGCGACGACGATCACGTGGGCCCATCTCTTCCCGCCGGGCCAGTTGATGGGGTTCGCGGCATCTCCAGGGCCGTCCCAACCGACAACGTTGCTTGTGGACTCCGCTGGACTGGGAGAGCCAGCCTCGAGAACGCCGTCGCTTGGAGTCTTCTCGCGATTGGTGTCGGCTTCCGACATATTGGCGTAATTTAATTGTTGTATCGTGAACTGAAGCTATTCTTACGACGCCCTACGGTCTAGAGTTGAAGAGATGGGCTGAACAGGTACGACGGTGGTTGTTGGGTATGACAAGAAGCTGAAAAGGTAGAATCCGTTTGGAATCGCGTGCGGGTCCCTGCTGGTGGTGTGCACCTGACTAGCACACAGCATACGCACACCCGCGTCTCAAATACCACAGACCGAGATGGATTG
>Ga0058704_10001357_pt1 | contig 11468 bp, 10 predicted proteins | sample AgamicMgSfe_FD_71363 | JGI IMG/M metagenome (GOLD analysis project Ga0058704, IMG submission 71363) | Agave microbial communities from Guanajuato, Mexico - Mg.Sf.e | ecosystem: Host-associated > Plants > Phyllosphere > Phylloplane/Leaf | place: Guanajuato, Mexico | collected 2012-05-30 | reverse complement strand
ATTCTGGACAGATGCTTTGAGCGGGCACTGTTTCTTCGTGGAAGAGTAGTTATCATTCACAAACGGAGGGTTTGCCGGTTGTTTGTCGTTGTATACTGCATGAATCGGCGTCCAAGAAGTGGCTGTCAGGACTTCAGGACAGAAGACCTCCTACAAGGCTAGCGATGTCCAAGACCTTTTGTCAAGTCGATGTCGCGTCGGTGCAAATCCATGAGAGCACAGCAACAGCTTGCATTGTCTTCGAAGAAATGTTGACGCCTCATGCAGCGCTAGCCATAGCCACAGCCACAATGCCAGAGCTAAGAGGTGAGGCAGCGCACCATTCGATCTCCAATGGATAACGTGCTTCTCGTGGTATGCGGAGGCTGTCTGATGAAGGTATGTTTGAGAGGAGATGTTGGGAGTGGAGTAACATTACATACTGCATTCGGCTCCTTCGAGGAGGCCGCATTATTTGAGGAGAATGCTTTTCGAGACGCAAGAATGTCATCGGCAGCGGTAAAGTCAAGGATGCAACATAGTGATAGCGGTGGTAAGTTACAATGATGCCGTGCAATACAAGCGTTCTGTCCTTGAAACACAACCGGAGTGTACAGTAGGGGCCACACCGATTGTCGTAGGTGAAGAGTACGGCGGCGGCAGAGGAACAGCTGCAGAAGGCGGTTGCGAGAAGCGGTGGCTCCGACGGCGCTAATGACGGCTAAACCGGCATGGCCCACATGAACACATGAAGCCGGGCGCAAGGAATGTAAGGTACAATGATGGATGACTTGCGTTTCGAGTAACGACGGCAACAAGTTTCGCCGACACTCTACTCTACAAGTAAGAAGTACGTGACGGTGACGAGGCAGTGTATACGCCTGATGCGTGCTCTCGGTATACGATGCTGTCGCCGAGCTACCCCACCTCGTTGCACGAATGCGGAGGTACTCATCTTTCGTACTCTATGCCCGAGGCACCATCATTGCTGGACGTGTAGTTGTTGTACGAAACCGTCAATCGCCCAATTCCCGAACGACACTATCAAACATGGCTCCTAGCAGAAAAGAGATCGAGCAGCTGTGTTCCCATCTTGCAACTTCTGACCCATCGCCGTTCTTCGACCGCGTGTCTCCCAACGTCGAATGGGACGTATTGGGTGGGTCTGCGGACCTCCTTGACCGGTCAAACCAGAAGATTCGCCTGAGAAAACTCGCTGATGACGAAGCTAATAGGAACACATCCTGCGGCAGGGCACTTCACAGATCTCGGTACGTATAGTTAGTGACGAACGCCTGTGCAGCGATGCTCATGCATGAACCTGCCAGAATCGTGGAAGGAGGGTGCCCTTGGTGTCATCCAGAAGGTACTGCGTGAGCCCTTGGCATTCAAGGTGATCAACGTAGTCGGCGGTGGCGACCAGGATTGGGCTCTTGTCGAGCTGGAGGCCAACGCAGTATGTAAAAACGGTATGGAGACCCCGAACGAAATTGTATTGCTATGGTCTGACACGAAACCAAGGCATGCCATATCCTCAGCGGTATGCTTGGTCGATGAGATTCAATGGGGATGGCATAATCGTGCAGGTATGTGAAACCCACTGTTGCGCAGTATATCTCAAGCAACAGACGGCCTTGCGTAAGCAGATCACTGAGCATACTGACCAGGTCCGCGCATATCTTGACTCTGCGCTCGTGCAGAAGGCGGTCGAGTCGAATACTTAGAGTACCTCCGTACAAGGCAACCATTTCGTGTCCGGAAAACAGGGAGCACCTTGGCTGATGGTTGCCTGACTGTACGTATGTCCGGGCTAATCATGCGGAGACAGCACGATCTCATAGGCGTCAAGAATTAAGAATCAAGATCAACGTCTTCACTGTCGTGAGTGACTTCGGGCCCGATATATTGGTTTTCGTGCAAGCCGAATGCAGTATGCCGATCACACCGCTCATCTCCGCGTTTCTCGGCTTCGCCGCTCGCTTGTGCTGCACAATGTCGATCAGTCGCACACGGCACGTAAGAGCCCTGCGGTAAGGCTGAGAGCACCACTAGGTTGCTGATCTGTATATGTCCCCTGGCTATGTTGGTCGCAATCTAAACATGTATTTGCTCGACGATGGAGCCCTCATTGTCACCCCAAGCGACCCATCGAGAAGTAATCCATACCAGTTCCCGCAAGAGAGCCATTGGTTGTTGGCTGTACTATTGCTTGTGACAAGTGCCCATATTGCGGTCGGTCACGCTCACTGATGGCTACGTCGCTATCAGACACAGATGCATCAAGACTCCTCACTCCATTCGTGGCGTGGGAACCGACGTGCCCGTTAGGCGCATCGCGCAGCCCGGCTTCTGCAAGCGCAGCAGTCAGCGTCTCACCGGTCGCATCGATACCCACTAAGAAGCGCGCAAGCTCTCGACAGAGGTCCCAGTCTTGCTTGTGGGCTGCTCGCTGTAGTAAGCGAGCGAACTCATGCACCTGAAAGGCATCCTGCTCGAATGCATGCAAAACAAGCAAGTAGCCTGCAGCGGTCTGCAGCTTGCCCTCAACCAGGGTTTGCTCAAAAAGCTGGATAATTGGCGGTAGGTACGAGAACAGTGTCTGCCAACTGCGAAGCTCCGTCTTGCGAGTACAATTGACAACGATGTCAAGGTATGCTGGAAACGACGACAGAAACGAGATGACGGTAGGCAAGAGTGCTGTCTCGGGCGGCGAGGGCGGATTGTCGACTTCGGTATCCAGAACGTCGTGGAGTAAAACCTCAAGAGCATGCGCGAAGTAGGGCAGGTGTTGGTACGACTGCGCAAGATGCAGCGCGGCAGGCGAGTTGTATTCTGCCAAGTGGTAGCGCAGAAGTTGAGGCAGAAACAGCTGCGTCCGTGGTGTCTGCCTGTAGAACGAGAAGTTGACATCCCGGCGCTGTACTAGATCTGCGTCCAAGCCATGGACGATGCCTGTAGCGACCATGGTCGATAAAGGGTAGAAGTCCATCGACACGCGTACGGTCAAAGGTAGGTCACGGCCCAGCTCTGCTGGAGCGCAAGCCAACATGTCTTGAACGTCCGACCAGACATGGTAGCTGTCTCCATCAAAGAACCAGAGCGAGTCGCGTAGACTATGGCCAAGGTGACCTGTTACGGTGAAGCTGTTCGGCGTTCCATTCATCATATCAGGTGCTTTTAGCGAGGCGAGAGCAGCCGGTTGATCTCGCATCAAAATGTAATATTCTACATTCTGCGCAATGACGCGCATATCATACTTGAGCTCGCCATATTCATTTATAGACGGCTGCAGTAGAACAAGCTTGCCATCTACAAGGAAGAGCACAGAAGCCGTTGCGACATCCTGGGAGGGATCACCATGCTCGAGTTGGTCCTCCGGTAACATCCAGCTGATTGCTCGCACACGTGGAGGCGCCCTGATGATGCCGTGGAAGCCGATTTGCCCAACTTGTACAAGCTTGACGGAGCTGTCTCTCGCTGATATGATGTAGTGCAAGAGGGTGTTATCGTACGTATAGACGAGTAGCGAGTCGGAGCCGGAAACCGTTAACAAGATAGCAGGCGCTGTGAGCTCTTCAGAATGAACTATTCGTTCCAGCGCCTTTTCACGGGAGTAGATGCGCACTTGATGGCGATTCTCCGACTCGACAGCAGCAACAAGGTAGTGCTGATGCCAGCACATACCTCCTCTGACAGCGAAACTGTCTTCTGATGCTGGATCGTCGAAAGTCTTCCAACGGCCACTTGTTACACTATAGTGCGCTAGCCCTCGCCGCCCAGCAACCGCGACATACTTACCGTCAGCGGATATAACTGCAGACTTAATAGGCCATTGGCTGGCAAGGTAGTGGTTTGGTAGCTGAACCATCTGCCATAGCATCGCGTCGGACGGGAGGGCTGTAAGATCTGGTACTTCGTGACCCTTGTACATCAGCAAGCTGTTGCTTGACAGTAGTAGGCCCCTCGACACGTTCGCTGGCGCCAGGCAGCTCGTAGCAGCGTTGCGAGCCATTTCTATCAAAACAAGACGATCATCGGATACGCTTAGCAGAGCTAGCTCGCAGCCACCGCCGAGCCAGAAGCCGTCCTTTATGCCGTGGAGCCAGCGTTCATCGTTCGTCCATGATGAAGCAATATCGTGTCCGAAAGACGTTGCGCCCAGTTTGCCGTATACACTCCAGGTGGCCCAGCCTTTCTCATAGCCAGCAAAGAGACAGTATCCGTCAGGCGAATAGATGAGATGCGTAAGCTTGCCAGCAGTGGAAGCATCTACTGGGAGACGAAGGCTATGTGAAAGTGGAATATTTCCAGTATAGTCTTTGACTACGTATGCGTCAATACTGCCGTTGGCGCACGCTACAGCGATCAGCGAAAATCGCGCGTTAATCGCAACTTTGACGCCTTTCGCGTTCTCAATCTCTGGGTTGTGGAAGCAGAAGCCTTGGAACAGGCTTCGGGGCGCGTCGGCCTCTTCATTGCGGCGCAAACGGCGTTGTATCGCATACGCTCTACCATCGCTTGTGAGCCAGCACGCAAGGTTCATTGGTCGATCGTGTACCATCTCCACAACAACAGCCTGCGATGTAAGCCATGGCATACGACTCAGCAGCTCAGTGCTCGTCTGTGAAGTGCCGTTCTCCGCGACCCATCGAATGCATTGTACGGCTGCCGGCTTCTGCGTCGTTACCACCAGCTCGTCGTCAAGGGCCAGCGCTTTACTGATGCCGGCATCGATGCGAATTACCATTCTGAAGCGCAAGTTGACCTCTCTGATACCCTCAATCTCACCAGGTCCCGCGCTAGACACCATTGGCTTTTTGTAGCTGTTGTAGCCATCGACGCTGGTGTTGCGCGTGTGCCGAGCCGAAGGCGGAAGCTGAGTCTGGTATACGAGCGCTTGAGGGTCTGTAGCGAGTGTATAGGTGATGAAAAACCCGAGAGTGGTCTGTACAACGATGATGAAGCCATCTGGTCGCATCAGAAGCTCCGCGCTAGGACCGTAGGCCCTCAGAGACTGAGGCGACCGCACAACAGCAGCCAGAGCTACTGTAGGCTTGGTCTGCCATACAGTCAAGCTCGATCTAGTGATAGTCGCAAAGATGTTACCTCCACGCGACACCTTCGCTGCCAAAATTTCATTTTCACTTGCGATTCCACCATCTTGTCCGTCGTTTGACTCTCTACCCAGCGCTCCTCGTCCGGTCACCGCCGGCTCGGATTCATTGATGTCTTCCGTCCGCTGTGCGCGCGAGGTTTGCTCAGAGTGGTTCGGGTCATTCGCTTCTGCGGCGCTATTCCAAATTGTATTCAGACCATCGTGGGTTTGTAGGCCGTCGACTCTCGTAGTCGCTTGCTTCGAGAGTGCGTAGACTTTGGGTGCCCCAATGGGCCAGTACATGGCAAGTCTAAGGCGACGCTGTACTCCTGCATGGGCGCAGCTTCATCGTGTTGTCACATCGATCAATGGACTGTGAATGTGCTCTCAAGGTGCGCTTCTCAAAAGTGTTGATGCATGGAAGAGACATCGAATGCAGCGCGCAGCACAAGATCATGCGGCTCTGCGGCCCGGCTTCCCAACTCCACAGCAGCGGATCTCTTGAACGTAGGGCACGTGAAAGTTGGACACAACAGTATCGGTTCAAGGTTCCTCTCCAGATATCAATGCCTCAGTCAACGAATTAGCCTTCACTCGAACGAACGACGCGTACACCGAGACTCACCAACCTAACACGGAGCAATGGACGATTTCGCGAGCGACACTGATAGCGACTACACAAGCTACTGGCGAGACTGGGTAAGTGCGCCTTCCTCATTGTCTCAGCTGGGAACCAAGCCAGTTGCCACTGCTGCCCACATCATCAGCAATTCTATGTGTGCATGCTATCCAACTGTTTTTGCCGACAGCGTATCGTATGGAATGTCTCTGCGATGATTCGAACTTGGTTCCTCTCGAGGAGCAACAGTTCAAGTCGTTATTGTGCCACAACGTTCCGAAATCATCAGCATGTCTAAGGCGGAAAGATGCCAAAGTGAGCCTGAACGCCGTTTGAAAGGCCTGCACGACAATGTCATTGCAAATGAGCCGCAGACCGTCGTGGGGGACGAGGGCGTAGACGCTCATGATAGCGGTAGCTATTGGACCGACATGTCCGGCGGACTGAGATGGGAATTCTTTGTTCTGTACTTCGGAGTCATGGTAACAGCCAATGCTAATTCATGCCGTAGTTCATATCCTCAAGAGGTAACGAGTACTTCTGCGAGATTGACGAGGACTACCTGACCGACCGCTTCAACCTTACCGGGCTCAACACTGAAGTGCAGTACTACCAATATGCGCTAGACCTCGTCACAGATGTCTTCGACATGGAGGTCGACGACGATATGCGGGAACAGATCGAGAAGAGTGCACGGCATCTCTACGGTCTGGTGCATGCTCGCTACGTCGTGACGACCAGAGGGCTCGCGAAGATGGTAAGCTTGCTCACCAAACTGACTGATGTCAGCATAAGATTGACAGGCCGCAGATGGAGAAGTACAAGCAAGGAGTCTTCGGGAAATGTCCGAGAGTGATCTGTGAATCACAGCACCTGCTGCCCATGGGCCAGCATGACGTACCCAACATGTCAAATGTGAAGCTTTACTGCGCCAAGTGTGAAGATATCTACAATCCAAAGTCGTCACGGCACAACAGCATAGATGGCGCATACTTCGGCACAAGCTTCCACAACATCCTTTTCCAGGTGTATCCCGCGTTGATGCCCCAAAAGACTCAAAGGCGGTACGAACCTCGAATCTATGGGTTCCGTGTACATGCTAGTGCTGCATTGATGCGGTGGCAGGAGGAGAGACGGGAGGCATTGAAGGAGCGGTTACGGCAAAGAGGGTTAGAGACCGGCTTCGAGGATGAAGATGAAGGCGAGGAGGAGCCGGAGAGTGAAGAAGAGGAGGGCGAAGAGGCTGAAGACGGCATCGATGACATGTTCGAAGGTGCCGGTGGGCAGATGCAAGCTGTGCAATAGCTGTGCAGGGGTGTGGCTGGTGCCCAATGGCTCGTCTTGGTGTCTACGGCGTTGGCTAGCATGATACCACGAGGTTATGGGATTTCATTGCACTATGTTGGTTCCATAGAACCAACTATGAAAAGTGTTGAATGCCTTGGAGACAAGAAGGTGCGCTTATAACCTGTGACCTGGCTTTTGACATATGCGCGTGAACCCCAGCCGACTGAAGCCATCTTTGCACGTCCAGTACACCTCTTACAGCACGTACACAACGGGTCTCGTCTGTAGAAGCAAAACAATAATCCGCAAGAGCTATACAACTACTGGCAGCTTACAAACAGACTTTACGACGTCTCCGTATTTCCCATATACAGGTGGAAGAGATTCGCCACCCTCAATCAGCATCCTTACTCGGTTGCAAAGTGACCTTGGTTCACATGCATGTGATGCTGCTGCTATTGATAAGACCCCTCTTCCTATTGTTACCTTCAGCCACCTTCCTTCCACCATCATCTTTGCTCTTTGCACCCTTTGCAGCTCAGGGTGTAACACTACTTGGCGACAGCCTGCATACACACAGACGAAGCTCGTAACCAACAAGACAGACTGCCTTCCAGATACGACTACCGAGCCCGACTGTCTCAATCAGCCTGCACCATGGCAGACCAGACTCCAAATCCGTTCGACACTTTGGCTATCGAGGTGTGTTAGTGCTCGTCATCAGCGTACCATGTCCCATCCATTCTGGTCGACCCTCATGGTCAACGGTGGTGTTAGTGGTGGTAGACGCTTCTTGAACCATTGCTAACGCTTTACACAGACCTGCCAGCACGTTGCAACCTACCTCGACGACTCCGATCTTTGCCATTACCGTCTCATATGCCAATCTACTCACGATGCTGTCGATGCAGACCGTTGCTCCTTCTGGCGTAGACGCTTCCTTGCGACTTTCGAGAAGCCGACCAGCAATATTGGCAGCAATGAGAAGTACAGGATGCATTACCAGAAGCGAAAGAAGGCTCTCTTATACGGCGCCAAGTTTGAGTGGGCGTTAGGCCGGAACAAGGACAACAGGAACGTTGGCAGAGAGATCAGGAAGGGCACCAAAGCATTGGAGGTCTTGAGGGACATGATCGTCGGTGCGTCCATACATCTTCACATGGTCCGAAAGTGAGGTAGGCAAAACCAGATACTGACAGCTAGCAGACTCCTTCTCCGAAAAGAAGGAAGACACAGATGAAGCGATTTACGTTTCACCAAACATGGACCAGATCCTCAAGTTCGTCGACAACCACGACCTCCTCCAAATAGTCCTGCTCCCCGAGCGCGGTCGCAACATGGACATCCACTGCCTCCCAAAACCCCTCCTCCACACCATCTGGGTCATGCTCGCCCCAGCCATGCTCAACCTCAAGAACCAGCACCTGCAGACCTACAGCTTCCCGATCTCGCAAAGCGTGGTGTACGGTAAAGCCGAAGACCACCCGATCTTCGGCGGCTGCAACAGTCTCGACGTCAATATGGGGTGGGCTCTACATCACCTCAACTTTTGGAAGTACCATATGGTGCGGCAGGAGGAGCACACGCTGTTTGATGCTTTCAGCAACTTGGCTGAAGATGAGATCCCGCGCTTCTGGAATCAGCAGTTAAAGACTGGTGGTAGTAAGCTGGGCAAGTACTGGAAGGGCAGCTATGCTTACGTGGAGCGGAACGTCATCGCCGAGATCCGCGATGGTCGCGGCGAGGACGGCTTGATCCAAGACGAGTTCAACGGCGAGGCGGAGTCGGGTTCCTTCCAGAACATGCATCTTGAGTGGATCGGCGAGGGCAAAGCGGAATGGCCTCAAATGTTCGAAGACCACCTCCACTCCCTAACCCCACCAACCAACCGCGCTAAAACCCGCGCTCAGCACCGGTCTGCTACGCCTGAGGGTCTCACAGGCTTCAAATCCAAGAACTTCCAGTTCAGTGGCGAAGGCTACGATGCGACCGAGGACTTCTGCGCGCAGGGTTGGCTCAACGCTTTGCCGCCGCAGCAGGGTATCCCGGGCTGGCAGCGCATGACCATGATGAAGTATTTTGAGGATCCGAACACGGGCGCGATTGATGGCGATGCGCTGTGGGCGTATGAGGGGGTAGTGTTGCCGGGTGGGCAGATTATGCTGGGGAGGTGGTGGAGTCCGGGGGATGGCGTCGGCAACCAGATGTATTCTGGGCCATTCATACTGTGGTGTGTTGATGGTCCGAGGTATGCGGATGAGGAGGAGGAGGAGGACTGTGATGATGATAACTTGCCGTGAGCCATGCTGGCGCGGCAAAACAGACGCCTCACGCAGGCAACGGCTGTTGCATTACGAGCCGACGGTACTCCCACTAGCAGTCAAAGCAGGCGTGCTCAGGGTATGCTCTGCAAAGACTGCCAATGCTCTCGGAGCCAGGTCTCTTGAGCAGCCTAGAGACATCTGCCAGGTTAATGGGTGAGCAAGCATAATGATGACTTTCTTCATTTACTGCATATCAGAAACTACTTAGCAAATATATGCATTCAGGCTTCCTCGCCCTATGTTCCCGCCGCATATCACGCGGACGTTCAATCTTACACATGTTGCATGCCACAAGTTCTACGACTATGGAGGAGTGAAGTTGGTGTTTTCTGGTCTAGCGTAGACTCGTAAAGGCCTTTCGAACATCAACGCATGGCTCGGCCATGTATTGGACCTACCATCAGCGGATTCTTACCAGCTCATAATCGCTAAGCAGAAGAACTCCGAAGGCTTCAAAGCAAATCAGCATGCCAACATTCTCAATGAGCTAAGAATCCCTACCTCATCTGGCGCGCGTCTTCAGTTTTATCCCTCAAGTGCCAGCGAAGTCTTGGATCTTGCTATAACGCATTACGTTCGCGGATTTTGCAGGCTGCAATGCGGCAAATGGTGTAGTTGTTGTGGTTGACACTCTGCTTGTGTGCTGGTGTGCTTGTACAAAAGGACAGCTCTCACTTCTTGACTTTACGCTTCTTGAACACCACAGCTGGTGCAGGCTCGCCTTCTTCTTCCTTGACCGGCTTAGCAGGCGCATCGACGTCGGGCACGGCAGCTATTGACCTCTCTGCGATCGCCTGCTCCTCTTCCTTGACCGCAGGCGCATCTCCGTCTACCTCCTCCTTGATGTTGGCCGGCTTTTTCCTCGTGACACCACCTAGCAGCGCATCCAAGTCCTCTGTGTTATCCGCGCCATCAGAGCCAGGATACTGCCTGAGCTTGGTACCCCAAGCTCTCCTCCTATACGCCGCCGCCTCCTCTTCTTCGTCCTCCGCTTTCCGCTTATGCACACCTCTACTCACCGCCTCCTTGTCGTCCTCTTTACTGTCTTCGCCTGCTTCGTTCTTGATTTCTGCTAGCGACCACGGCTGCTGTTCTTCCTCTATCAGGCGCTCAGACGTGACATGCCAATTACCTACACCTGTGACCTCCCGCTTGAGCTCCTCAGGCAGCGCCACGCCCATCGCGAGGAGCTGCTCCGCATGCTTTTTCCTCTGTGCCGCCGCGCTCAGCGTCGGCGCCGGCGCGGCGGACGCTTTGCCGATGTCTTTCACCCCGAGGATCCCATTTGCGCCTCCTGGGCTTGCCTTCCCACTCCCACTAACCAGGCCATTCAGTCTAGCGACCTCATCCTTCGCGCGCTGGTGCTCGCGTTCCTCGCGCTGCTTGCCCTTCTGCAGCTCGCGCAGGTTCCGTTGGATGGAGTTCTGGTGCTTGGCGGAGGCTTCGTGGTTCTTGCGCTCGATGGTGGTGTCACGGACGTAGGTGGAGCAGAACTTGCACCAGTATGATGGTGTGGACTTCCAATGTTCGGCCATCTCTAGAGCTCCAGTCGTCTACTACGAGCTTTCAGTATGCATGAGACGTCTAGATATCATGTTACCGCGTGGTGTGACTGCTTGGTCTCAAGGTGGATTCGAGAGAAAGTGCTTGCATGTGATACGGCAACATTATTCCGCTCCCAGAGATCGGCCGCGTTGCGCTTCGCGTTCACCTTTCGAGGCTTACAGCTTGCGCACAACACTCGCCGCTGCCCCTCCTTATCCTCACCCAGGCAGGCTCGGCACTCTTCCGATATCACTCTACAGCTCCTTTGTGTCCTGAGATGCGCCATCACCCACCATGCGCTTCACCAAACCCCTCTGGCTGATCCACGGCGGGGAGAAGAAGGACCACGAAGTCTACAGCTGTCACGTCTCCCCCGACGGTATTCGATTAGCCACAGCAGCAGGAGATGGTCACGTGCGCATATGGTCGACCGAAGCTATACTGAACGCCTCCAACCCTTCCTACACCAAGCCGAAACAGCTCGCCAGCTTGTCCTACCACTCCGGCACCGTGCATAGTGTGCGCTTCAGCCCGAATGGGAAGTACCTCGCTTCGGGAGCAGATGACAAGATAGTATGTGTCTATCAGCTGGAGCCGGGACCAGTCGCGCATACAACAT
>Ga0058704_10001355_pt1 | contig 11473 bp, 17 predicted proteins | sample AgamicMgSfe_FD_71363 | JGI IMG/M metagenome (GOLD analysis project Ga0058704, IMG submission 71363) | Agave microbial communities from Guanajuato, Mexico - Mg.Sf.e | ecosystem: Host-associated > Plants > Phyllosphere > Phylloplane/Leaf | place: Guanajuato, Mexico | collected 2012-05-30 | reverse complement strand
TGCCCTGCTCTCAGCTTTCCACCAAGCCTTTCCACCATTCCAGCCCAGTCCGCCCTCCTCCATCCACTTTTCTTCCACCATTCGTTCCACCACGCTTTAACCATCTTCCCACCACGACCATTGTGCGCAACAATCATGGCGCCTAAAGCAAAAAACGCGCAACCTGCCGAGAAATCTGCAGACAACGTCACCATTGACAGAGCCGAGTTTATTAGAACTCGCGACGCGGTAAGTCGTCTTTGTTTGGATTTGGCGCATTCGAGTCGCAGAGCTCGCGGTCAAGCTTCGACTTTTGTTGACGACAAGACGCGTACGGCGCGTCGCAATGCGCGTCGACAACAAGTTTTGACCGCAGCGACGAACAAATGCTACCAATCTCGTCGCATGTAATCGAACATCATGGCTAACGTCGCGTCCAGCTTGTCACGTCATGGATGCAACTCAATGGTGCCATTGAGGGTGCGATCAAGGCATACATCACTCATTCGAACAACGTCCTTGAAGGCAAAGAAGCTCTGAACCACGAGTCCCTCAATGTTCTCAACAATGTCAGCCAACAAGTCGCCCAAGCCGGCGCAAACATCAAGGCCGAAGATGAGGTCAAGCAGAAGAGAAAGCGCATCGCCAAGCCAAAGGATCCAAATGCGCCAAAGCGTCCCTTGACTGCTTATCTTCTCTACCTTGAAGAGATGCGCCCTACGATTCAGCAAGACCTAGGTGAAGGCCAGAAACGTGGAGATATCTCTTCCGAGGGAACCAGGAGATGGCACACGCTAACACCGGAACAGCAACAGGTACGCGTGTTTCGAATGAGTGATATCACATGAATTAACTGACGGGAATGACAGGTCTACAAGGATCGCTACCAGAGTGCTTATGCCAAATACCAAACAGATATGAAAGAGTACCTTGCAAGCAATGGTGCAGAGGATGCAGATGTGGAGACAGCCGAGACCCCTGCAGCACTGGAAGAGAGCAGTGTCGTCTCGGAAGACAGCGAGGAAGATGAGCCAGTGAAGGAACCAACCCCGCCGCCTCCACCATCCAAGACCCCAAAGAGTAAGAGCAAGAAGGCGAAAGTGGATGCTGAAGCCCCCGCTTCCTCCCCAATCAAGAGCGGCAGAAAGTCAAAGGCAGGCCAAGCTTCGGCCGCCGTCGACGCTGCGAAGGAAGAGCCAAGTCCTGCCTTGAAGCGTAAGAGCGAAGCAAAGGCTGACGTACCAAAAGCCAAGAAGAGCAAGAAGGAGGTGGCCGCCGCATCCAAGGTCGAAGCCGAGGAGACGCCCAAGAAGGAGAAGAGAGAGCGCAAGAAGAGAAAGAGTGAGGCCGGCGCATGATTCAAGTGATGCTTTGAATATACTATGCGTGTTGTCTGATATTGTTGATAGGGTTGGCTCGCTGGCGACCCCGGAAGGAGAGTGACATCTGCTACAAATCGCAAATGGCGAATAGATCAATAGTAACAAGTGCTCAGGGAGGGCAGAAGGAAGAGCTTTCTTTGTATAGTTGGTCTCCGCGAGTTTACATCTTTGACCCTTTAAGCACCTTTGACCGATCGTGACCCACTCACGTCTCCAAATTGCCACTGGATTCCTTCTAGCCTTCGACCAGGCAAATGTCAGGCAATGCCTGGCTTTCAGATCCCGTTTGCCCTCTCTTCGAGCCAGTCTACAACCTCCGCAGCACTCTTATCTGGTGGGAAAACCGGATACCAGACCTTTATGATCTTCCCCTTCTCGACTGCTAGGGTCAATCGCTTGATCAAAGTCTTTCCTTCCCACTCAATCGTCGGCAACTCCATGGCCTGCTGAAACTCCAAGTCCTGATCACTAAGCAGCTCGTAAGGCAGCTCGATACGGCCCTTCGCCTCGGCTTGGTACTTGCTATCCTGCGTGCTAATACCGTAGACGGCACCCACTCCGAGCCTCTGAAGATCCGAGTATAGGTCTCGAAAAGAGCATGCTTGTGGTGTACAACCGCGGGCTCCCGGGATCGAGTTCCACGCATCAGGAATTGTTTCGCCTGGGGCGCCAGTACGAGGGTAGCAGAAGAGGATCGTCAGAGCTGACAGGGTGCTGAGATCGATCTTGGAGCTGGAAGTGGTAAATAGGGATACGGAGGGTAGAGCGTAAGGAAGGGATGATGCTATGTGCTTGCAGCCGCCATCGTCGGTCGGCACTGGCAGCAGAGAAGGAAAAGATGTGTCTGTCAAAAGTTGGTATTGAGTATACAGCGAGGGATGAGATTAGGGAAGACTCACGGGCCATCACCGAGTATTCTTCGGTACGTTTTTTTGCCGCGATGACAGAACAGCGCTCTCTATATTGTGTCAGTCAGTATATACTGATGCTAGAAGTCAATATTAGAACGCTATCGACCCGAGCTTCAGTCTGTTACCGTATGTTGATGGTGGAGGTATAGCCGACCCCACATTGTGTAAATATGGGGATCGCGGGCGGCCGCTGCGTCACAATTCAATGCAATGATGATGACATTAATTGAATAAGAGCTTCTATTGCGGGGGCAGCCAATCATTAAGACTGCTTTGTCAACTACGTAAACACTGTCTGCAGTGGAACTCCTTTCTACTCAACACCTCTCAATTGTTCTAAGAGGATCCTATGAACGTGTTACGTCCTCTACTATCTTCTGCTCTGCGTCCTCGTATCTTACAGCAGACGACGACTTTCAAGGTCACTACACAATTTCAACGAAGCAGACAACCACTTGCACAGTTCTCTACCACTATCAGAGCAATGGCTACCGAATTCAAGCTCAAGGACCTTACCAGCATTGACCTAAAAAATGGTCAGAAGCAGGAAGCCGAGGTCGAAGGTCTCGACGGGGCCAAGATTCTTCTCCTCAAGGTCAATGGAGAGGTTCACGCTATGAATGCAAACTGCACTCATTACGGTGCTCCGCTTGTCAAGGGTGTTGTGACTCCTGATGGCAGAATCACTTGCCCATGGCACGGTGGTAAGTCTTGATATCACAAACACGACAGTGCCATTGACTGACCTGATCAATCAAGCTTGCTTCAGCGTTGCGACTGGTGACGTTGAAGATGCTCCCGCCCTCGACCCGCTCCACAAGTTCAAGGTCGTCGAGAAGGATGGCGCGGTGTACATCGAGGCCAAGAAGGAGGACGTCAAGAATGGAAGAAGAAACCTTTCCATCAAATGCAAGCCAAAGGAGCAAGAGCACGTCTTGGTCATTGGAGGGTACGTCGTTAAATTTCATATATTCAAGGAACATGCTTACAAGCTCTAGTGGCTCTGGCGCTCTCGGTGCCATCGAAGGTCTCCGTGGTGGTGGTTACCAGGGAAAGATTACCTGCGTTTCGAGAGAAAACACCCCACCAATCGACCGTACCAAGCTCTCGAAGGCTCTCATCACCGACCTTTCCAAGATCCAATGGCGCTCAGAAGAGTTCTTCAAGGAGGGTGGTGTCGACCTTGTCTATGGTAACGTCACGAAAGCCGATCTCAAGAGTCGCAAGGTCACCACCGACGACGGCAAGGACCTCAGCTACACCAAGCTCATCATGGCCTCTGGCGGTACACCAAAATGGCTTCCGCTTGACGGTCTCAAGGGCGACCTTGAGAACGTCTTCGTTCTGCGTTCCCTTCCCCACACCCAGGCTATCATGAAGGCTGCTGGAAGTGATGGCGGTAAGAAGATTGTTGTCGTCGGCAGCTCTTTCATCGGTATGGAGGTTGCAAACTGCTTGGCTAGTCAAAAGCACGACGTCACCGTAATCGGTATGGAGAAGAAGCCAATGGAAAAGGTCATGGGCGAGAAGGTCGGTGCAATCTTTCAGTCTCTGTTGGAGAAGAATGGCGTCAAGTTCCATATGGAGGCTGGCGTAGAGAAGGCTTTGCCATCCAAGTCAGACAGCAAGAAGGTCGGCTCTGTACAATTGAAAGACGGAACAACTTATGAGTGCGATCTGGTTGTCGAGGGTGTTGGTGTTCGCCCATCAACGGATTACCTTCAGGATTGCCCAGAGATCAAGCTCGAAGAAGACGGCTCGGTTCGTGTCAATGAGAAATTCGCAGTCGAGAGTCTGAAGGACGTTTGGGCAATTGGCGACATCGCTACCTACCCATACCACGGTCCTGGTGGAAACGGCGGTCTCACACGCATTGAGCACTGGGATGTTGCACAGAACATGGGCCGCTCGGTCGCCAAGTCGATCAACAAGCCTGGCTCAAAGGAGAAGCAGTTTATTCCAGTCTTCTGGTCCGCTGTCGGTGCTCAGCTCCGATACTGTGGTCACCCAATCAACGGATTTGACGATGTGATCATTCAGGGAGAGACCAGCGCAGACAGCCCAAGCTGGGTTGCATACTACTGCAAGGGTGACCAGATTCAAGCTGTTGCCAGCATGATGAAGGACCCGTACATGACCCAGAGCGCCGAGTTGATGAGAAGAGGCGCCATGCCTTCCAAGAGCGAGATCCAGAAGGGTGTTGACATCATGGAGATCAGTGTGCCATCTGAGATCAAGATGTGAGGAATAACTTGTATGCGATCATGACAAATAAATTATGTATATAATTGATATATCTGATAATCAATCCAGAATGAAATGTTCAAAGAACTCCGAGGTCTTGTGACTTATTACCCCCATTTGACTGTTCTGTCTCCAAACATCGGGCAAACTCCCCGCACGACTCGGAGGAGACGACCGCATACAATTATCTTCATCCGAAGAGAACACTCGTTATTCTCAACCACATGGCTACACCGCAGACTGGACTGCATCTACTGCGGCCTCTCGGAGGTCGTTCACTACATCTACGCATATCACCACGTCCACAAAACATATCACAATCACGCGCGATCCTCGACCAGCTCAAGAAATTCGGCCAGATCGAATACTACAAGAACCTCAAATACGAGCGACTACCCTCTCCATCCAGCGCAATCGTAATTTTCAAGGAAAGAGACAGCGCAGACTCGCTACTACAGAAATCCTCCATCAATCTCACAGTCGAGGTCCCGCGCCGCAACAGCAACATCGATCTCGGCATACCCACTCCACCGCACTCGCGAGACGAATCGCCTGTCCAACAACACGAGTTCCAGATCCAGATCAATTCCTCGACGTACGCTCATCGCGATCATATCAATACTAATGCCTATCATGCTGGCTTCGCGATCGACTCCAAGAGTGCACGCCAGGAGGATTTGGCTAAGAGAGTACCGTCGATGGGATTGAGTGATATTGATCTCAGACGAAGAGAGAAGCCTTGGCGAGTCATGGCGTGGCAGAGAGCGCGTGAGATCAAGAGCAGGAAGCCGTTGAGGGAGCTGTATGAGCTGGGGTTGAGGGAGGAGAAGGAGAGGGAGGTAAAGGAAGCTGCGAGGCAAGAACGGGAGAAGCATCGGTTGGAGGCTGCGAGAAGGGATGAGGAGGCGAAGGAGAGGGCAACCTTTGAGGCTGAGAGTCAGGACGGGGAGGTGAGTGACGAGGGCACGGCCGAAGGTATGAATGATGCGCGGGTGATGGTGGAGGAGGTAGCGGAGAGTCCGACTAAGGAAAACGAAATTGCGAGTAAAGACTCCGAAGAGAGATCAGGAGAGGATTCGAACGACATGAATAAAGAGCCGTCAGGGAACGAAGGAAGAGCGGTGGGCTGAGACCGTACGAGCTAAAACAATGCGACTACTCTGGGTTGCTGTGCGGCTTTAATACCGCTCTGGATACATCTTGCAAAAGACAGATCTGATGTGATATGACTATCAGATCACCAGAGGACACTGGTCGCAGAAGAAACGATCTGGATCTCAAACTTCTATCTGCCTGGCCACCGACAACCATTAACAAGCTCAGAGTTGATTAGTCAACAATCTTAAGCAGTTCGTTCGACATCAGCTTCTCCGTCGTTTCTACCAAATCAGTACATCGCATCGATCAAACCCGGTCCTGATATATCGCTCCCGGCCTGATTCGCAGAATGGCTGTGTCTGGCCAGCCTAGTCGATTCAAGCCGCTCGCGGCTTCAAATCATCCTTGATCGCCCTCTGCTGCTCGCGAATCATGATTCAGGAAGGCTTTCCCTGTAGCGAAAGGTGGATGTACCTGAAAGTCCAACCGGCCCGGGCGATCCGGTGCATAGTCTTTAGAACATGATCGTCGACTCTTTGAGATTGAGATGGACATGGAGATAATAGACGTTGTGGATATAATCATAGAGACAATAGGTGGTATGCTCTGGGGCGTTGATGAATCTCCCGCAGCTCTCAGTCACACAAATTTCCGACCTTGAGCGCCCAGAGTGGCAATCGTTCGCCGGTCTTGAATATGGTCACGCCATCGTCTGGCTAGAGAAAGTTCCAAATTGGTACTGTCATCCGAGATTTTAATTTTGGCTATATCGGTGCTTGCATTTCGAAGAAGTTGGGCTTATCGATTTGCTTAACGCCGTTCAATATTTGATGCGTGATCTGGAGGCGACTAATCAGAGAAGCCTTCCCAATCATCGTCCCCGCCGTCGGCATTGGTTTCCTTCTTCCCCTTGTGGGTGTCCTTCTTTGATTTTGTGCTGCTAGCAGTAGTTTCATCGACTGGATTTCTTGACTTCTTCGGCTTCTTTGTCGGCTTTTCCTCCTCCTGCTGCGGCTCTTCGCGACTCATGTCTCCATCACGGATAAATCCGCAAACAAAGAATCCCATCGTGCCCTCGTCTGTCCCCTTGGCGCACCGTATACACGCCTCAGCTACCTCCTCTGCGTCAATTTCAACGTCTTCCAACTCTCCCTTTTCCGTCAGTCCTTGAAGCAGTTCCTGCGTGGATTGCAGATCACCTCTCCTTTCCCACTCTCTTAATCCTTCCACTTGTTCGCTCCGTCTCATGACTTTCCACCCTTGCCTCTTCGCCACCTCGGAGCATAGGGCGCGAAGGACGACGCTTTCGTTTTCTGTAGCATGTACGGAACAGGTCGAGTAAGTGATCCGAGTCGCTGCGGGAAAGGACATGGCGTGCTTGAGAAGCTTGAGCTGGAAAAGCGAGAGATTCTTCAGACGCTTTTGCAGTGCCTCTTCCGCTTCTGCGGCCGAGATTGATGGATCTGCAGGTGCAGATAAAGGATTCTCTTCTGTAGTGTCGGTAGCGATCTTTGGCGTCTTCTCTGGTCGTTCCGGCCTTGAGCCTGGGTTTTCGGGATCCTGACGTTTTCGTTTCTTGATCAAAGATGTCTTAGAAGGTGGGTTTGCTGCTGCTGAGGGGAGAGATGGCAGGGTAAGGACCACAGATAGTGAAGCTGCGTTCGCATCGCGGCCGACGATTCCGCTGCCGGAACAACTAGGATCAAGGAGCAAGGCCGTGACATCTTGGAAGTTCTTATCCTTCGGATCGAGCATCAAAAAGTCCTGACTCGCGCGCACATCAATCATCTTGTCACCGCCAGCAAGCTTGACCATCTTCTGTAGTGTCTCAGCTCGTTGCCTGTTACGTTCGCAGGCTGTGATACGACATTGGAACGATTTGTCTTTCAATTGTAGTGGATGCAAAATTCCCGCAAGATGTGTAGTCTTGTTTCCTGGCGCGGCACACGCATCGATGATGTGCCTGTCTTCGTAATTCGGATTGATCAGGTAGGCTGGAAAGCAAGAAGCCTTGTCTTGAAGGATGAGAGCCCCGGAAAGGTAAGCGGCATGTTTTGTGAGCTCAGTAGTTGGCGGCAGAGCAAGGAGGTTGGGAATATGAGGGTCGAGGTAGACATGCTTAGATCGTGGCGAGAAGAGGTCGCTGAGCTTGTCTGTCTGGACGTAGTCTGCAAAGTAGTCTTCCAGAGCGGCTTCGAGCGTAGCTTTGACACCGTTGACTCGGACCCATCGAGGGTGCTGGTGGGACGACGCATTGCCATTCTTCTCATCCTCGTCATTCGTCTGTCTCGCGGCTTCCTCGACCTGCTGCCTCAGATCGGCGATGGTGAAGCATCCTCGCTTGATTCGACATTTCGTGAGCTCAGCATTGAGTCTTGCTTTGTGACGGTTGACTGCTAATGCTAAGACATGTGCCTTTGGTGCGGCTACGCCTCGCTTGGCCAGTAACAGATCATGGACGAGGAGAAGAGCAAGCGTCGGTGTGAGCTATCAGAGGTTAGTACGGAAAGTGTGAAGGGGGAGTGTGGTAAATTGCGGTAGAAATTCTTTTTTGAACAGGAAACATCGCCGATGTGATCAGATCAGAGAACAATGCTCATACCTTTTTCTCCAAGGCGAGGATGCCACTTTTTTCAATCACCTCTGTAACGATGGCGCTCCATTTCGTGGCCTCGCTAGCAAGCGCATATATGGCCGCAGGCGGGCTCTTCAACGCCTTGTTACCATAGACCTTTGATTTGAGACTTTCACGATCAGATCCAGTCTGATTCAGTATCTCTGCTGTTTCAAAGTAGAGCGACATTGCTTCAGCGATTGGCAACAGAATAAATTGCGGAGAAATATAAAAGTGAAGCGGAGGTGATGCACAGTTGACCGCTTGGCCCACCGTCCTATATTGTTCTGGTATGATCAGACAGGCACTCTTCCACACACGCCATCACTGAGTGCAAGTGTCTTAAAATGAAATCTCCTAGACAGTCTCTCCTCTGTCAGCGCTTAGAATGGCCGTGGTCGCAGTTCCGAGTCCGCCGAAAAGCCAAAACAAGATGGCAAGTGCAGCGGCTCCGGTGCCTTCTACTGACCCATCAGTAAAATGATTCTCCTCAATCTTTCGCTTCTTCGTTTCCAACTCTTCGCCCATGACATCCGGAGATCGATCTCTTCTCCCCTTTCTCAGCCTCAGACCATCATTCACATCGTCTTGCGCAAGTCGGCTCCTCGATACACTTCGAGTACGGCTCTGGCTGGAGCTACGCCTTTCAGGCTTTGCTTCTTCGACTGAAGAAGGTCCTCTTGATCTCGAGCGAGAAACTCCGGCTGTACTTTGGCGAGCACTACCACGTCTAGAAGACTCTGTAGGTGCAAGTGTTGAAGCAGATGCCGGTCTGCCTGCCACACTTAATCGTGGAGATCGACGTGAGGCGCTGCGCGCTGATTTCCCGGAATCAGACACTGGCTGATCAAAGCGAAAGGACACGGCTGCGGAAATTATGTTCGACGGTAGCAGCTGAGCAGCAGATGTGAAAATGCAAAGTGCGACAAGAGTGAGTAAGCAGTCAACCGTCATAGCGGTACCATGTGGGTTTCTCATCAAGATTTCGTACAGCCTCTGCATGCCGATGTACACGCTTTGCATATGACCCTTTACATTGATGTTTCCAATGCTGTAGTAATCCTTTGTCGGAGATGCCGGCGATGCCAGCACAGCTAAGATACTGAAAGCGTGCGTTACGAGAGCAGTCCAGCAGACAGTCTGAAAGTGCCTAGACTTCTCCGATTTCTCGGATGCAAGGCCGATCATTTTCGACTTTCGGTAGATTGTTGTCGGCCACAGCCAAGTCGTGCGGGATGATGCGGTCAACGTCATCAGGAAAGGTATGATCGAGGTGATGTTCACCATTGTGATATACCTGTTGGCATTGCCTTCTTTGTACGTTCTGATCACGGACACCATTGCGAGAAGCGATAGTGAGGATATCAGGATGTTACGCAACCAGGATGCCTCTTTGATGCTTCCGATCTTACCCGTCTGCCTTGGCGAAAGAATCATTCTTATAAAGTAGAGGCTTTGCGATAGACTCAGGCTAGAATGAGCGAGTCCGAGGTATGCCAGGGTCTGGAGGGTAGTCATATGGTCGCCGAGAGGGGCTAGATGGGTCATCAGCTGATTCCAGATGGGATCAGTAGTGCGTCAACGTACCCTCGAATCCGAAATGCAAGCACCACGCGAGAAGACCAAAGTAATACTGCTGTGCCCAGAAAAATGTACCCGGGTGTTTGAGAACGTTGACCATGGGCTGCTCTGCAGACAAGAGAGTACTAAGCCAGCGGTCGACCGACTGGAGCACAGAAATCCGGTGTGTAATTGCGAACATAGAAGAACCGCTCAGACTGTAGACCTGTTAGTCGCGGACGTCCTGCGATTCTTGCGGGAACGATTCACCCTGTAGCAATCTCGGAAAGATGCAAATGGAACCCTTGGTTTGTCTGATTTACCAAGCCGAGGATGCTGAAGCCCCCAACTGTGGTCAAGGAAAAGAATGCCAATGCAGCCAGAAGCATAGCATGGTTGAGTCTGTCTCTGGAGTTCAACGAGGTCGTATAGAACAAGCTATGTTTAGAAAGGGTGAACTTCCACAGCCTTGCATATCCGACGTCGGCCCACAACTCATACACATCGAAGAACGCGACCGAGAAACTGAATAGGCAGACTGCCGCTTTTGCGAGGTTGAGCAACAAATTGATCACAAACCAATGTTGCGATACCGCGGAGTAGTCGAAGTCCATTGCGAGTGTTCGTTGCTTGTCTGGAAAACCACAAGTGCGCAGTGTGGTGTCTTGTAGGAATTTGTGTTGTTGATGACCGCGTCATGAGGAATGTTGGGGTATGAACATGCAATTAGCGCCCCTTGCTTGACGATGATTCCAGCTTATCGTCTGATCTCAAGTCGATCTGGCATTCTCAATTTCCTTTCCGACCACTTCTACGATCCTCTTAAAACTCTCCATCTCTTCTTCTACAGTGCCTCCGCCAGCAGCTCCTGTGAACGTCGCACTACTGCCAACATGAACGGCTCGTTGAGTCTTCCTCACTAGGACCTTGGCTAATCTGGTCGTAAAGTCCAAGGATGACGAGACTGGGTAAAGCGCTGTGCAGAGAGGTTGAGATGGATTATAACGCTTCGGGCTTGTCAGTGGTCTACAGGTTCAAATGAAGTTGCGTACGTACGTCTGGCATGGCATATACAAAGCTCCCCACGGATGCTCCAGATCCACTGCTCTCGTGGGTTGTACTCGTGACGAACAGTACGATACTTGTTGTGAGAATCGTCAGATGGAGGTGTATACGGGAGTCAGGCGCGTATGGCATTGGAATTGCCAGTTGAATCGGCTTTGCAGCTAGCGAATCGCCATTGATCATGCTCGTAGGATTTGATGGTCCAGCCATATTGGATATTCGTGTCGGATCCGTGTATTGGTGGGAGCTGAAATTCACGGCCGACGATGACCTCAAATAGTGCTGCGGAAATGTGCCCCGCAATTATATGAATTGACTTCACATTACAGTATGTATGAATAACTGGAGTCAGGACTTGAATGACCAAAGCTGCATATTGAACCACACTACTGGACACATAAACGTACGGTAGTCAACCATCATATCACACCGATGTACAAGTTTCTGGTAACAAGAGCTGTATCACGTGTGCGGTATACAGCTTACCAAGAACACGCAGCCGCGTCGTAGAGTACTGTAAGCGTAAATATACAAGGTTGTCACACAACCCAGGACGGGTGTAGTGACACTTCCTATAGTGTAGGAACCGCAGCTATCACCTCGCTTTCGGCGAGCACAAC
>Ga0058704_10001354_pt1 | contig 11476 bp, 6 predicted proteins | sample AgamicMgSfe_FD_71363 | JGI IMG/M metagenome (GOLD analysis project Ga0058704, IMG submission 71363) | Agave microbial communities from Guanajuato, Mexico - Mg.Sf.e | ecosystem: Host-associated > Plants > Phyllosphere > Phylloplane/Leaf | place: Guanajuato, Mexico | collected 2012-05-30 | reverse complement strand
TCTTATAAGTTGGAGAACAAGGTTGTGGAGCTTACGCAGAGTCTTGGGACTATGCGGAGTGAGAACCGCGTGCTTAAGGGCCAGGTGCAAAACTATGAGAGCCAGCTCAAGAGCTGGAGAGAGCGGCATAATGCGCTTGAGGCTCGGGCGAATGATCTCCAGCGTGAAGCGAACCAGGCCGGTATCACGGCCGCGAAGCTCACGGCTATGGAGGCAGATATGTCGAAGTTGCAAACGTCGTTTGAGGAGAGCCACGCAAACATGCGGCGATTGCAGGAGGAAGAGAAGACTCTGAAAGAGGATTTGAAGACGACCAGTCAGGAGCTTGAGCTTACTAGGCAGAGCAAGACTGTTTCGGAGACGGAGAAGCTTTCCTTACGGCAACAGTTGGCTGATTTGCAGGATCAGCTTGAGCTTGCCAAGCGTGCTGCGCCAGTCAATGGGGAGTTGGTGAATGGGAACGCGGCGCCGCAGCAGCCGTCGGGGCTCATAAATTTGGTTTCGTCGAAGAAGCCGAAGAGGAGAAGTGCTGGCCCGGAGCAAATTGCGACGGAGAGGTTCAGCGGTGCTTTCAATCCGAGACCGGTGTCGATGGCGTTTGGCGCGACTGGACACACGCAGACGTTGTCGGGCTCGACGTTCAATCCTGGATTGGAGAACGTGGAGATGGAGCTGGAGAACCTGCTTGCCGACGAGGATGGCCTGAACGATGAGGTGACGATGGGTCTGATCAGGAATCTGAAGATACCTGCACCTGGCGGCACGCCGCCGCCTACGGATAAGGAAGTCCTGTTCCCGGCGTACTTGATTAACTTGGTTACCTCCGAGATGTGGAATAACGGCTTCGTCAAGGAGTCCGAGCGCTTCTTGGCAAACGTCATGCAGTCCATCCAGCAAGAGGTCATGCAGCATGATGGCGACGAAGCAGTTAATCCAGGTGCTTTCTGGCTATCGAACGTGCACGAGATGCTATCCTTCGTCTTCCTGGCGGAGGACTGGTACGAGGCACAGAAGACGGACAACTTTGAGTACGACCGTCTTCTGGAGATCGTCAAGCACGATCTTGAGAGCCTGGAGTTCAACATCTACCACACCTGGATGAAGGTGCTGAAGAAGAAGCTACATAAGATGATCGTACCCGCCATCATCGAATCTCAATCACTGCCGGGTTTCGTGACGAACGAGAATAACCGCTTCCTCGGAAAGCTGCTGCAGTCCAGCAATGCGCCGGCCTTCAGCATGGACAACCTGCTCTCGCTCCTCAACAACGTGTACAAGGCGATGAAGGCTTACTACCTTGAGGACACCATCGTGACGCAAACAGTGACTGAGCTGCTGAGGCTCGTTGGTGTAACGGCCTTCAACGACTTGCTCATGCGGAGAAACTTCCTCTCCTGGAAGCGTGGCCTGCAGATCAACTACAACATCACGAGGATAGAGGAGTGGTGTAAGAGCCACGATATGCCGGAGGGCACCCTACAGTTGGAACACTTGATGCAGGCGACGAAGCTGCTGCAGTTGAAGAAGGCGACGTTGAATGACATCGAGATTATTCAGGATATCTGCTGGATGTGAGTGTCGTCCTCGATTCAATGTCCCGCGATTGTGTGTTAATGATGTCACAGGCTGTCACCGAATCAGATCCAGAAACTGCTGAACCAATACCTCGTCGCCGACTACGAGCAACCCATCAACGGCGAGATCATGAAGGCCGTCGCGTCACGTGTTACAGACCCGAAGTCTGATGTTCTGCTCCTACAAGCTGTCGACATGGAAGACTCAGGACCCTATGAGATCGCTGAGCCCAGAGTCATCACGGCACTGGAGACATACACGCCAAGCTGGCTACAGACGCCAAGGCTTAAGAGGCTAGCGGAGATCGTCAGCGCGCAAGCTGTAATGCAACAGCAGCTAGACGCCAGCGGCATGGGCAAGGTCGACGAAGAAGAAGGCCATGAGTGGAATCTCAACGGTCTCAATGGTCATGTGAATGGGCACGAGATGCATGGAATCATGAGCTTTGAGGATGGCGAGTTCTCACCCAGAGCTTAAGCCAGGACATGGGCTTGCTTTTGGTTCTGTGCGAATAGAGTTTTGTATGTGGAGTGTAGTATCTTCTGGGGTTCTTACGGCGCGAGATGGCGAGCGAAATGTGCATTTGGCATTGGGAGCTCATACTCTAGCATTGGCGTTTGCATGAGAGGCGAGCGTATCTGCTGGCCCTTTGTTCTGGATAAGCTTTGGTAGTGTATTGTCCGGAGCTGAAGAGCTCTGTGTACTTTTCCTTGTGAGCCTTCCCATTTTGTACATGACTTCGAAGGCAATTTAAACTGCAAAGTGAATCGAGCCTTCTCACAGATACGAGGTGCGCTGACAGCGGCTCAGGGACTGTCACATGCTTCCAGAGTGAGCTTTACTTGATGTGAGATCAGCTGCCAGCCTATAAATACCGACCCTTCCTCCCATTCAACCTCCTGCCTTCGACCTCAAACTACCACCCTTCATGGCCTACTCATCAACCCCTTAGTAACCCCCAATCCCATCCAGACACTACCCACCAGAAAGACGACATACTCATTCAACCTTGCTCCATCTTCCAACCGTCAAGAGCCTTCACACAAATCGGAGGCGCGCTGACGGAGGCTCAGGGTCTGTCACATGCTCCTCAAGTGAGCTTTGCTTGATGTGAGACCGGCTGCCAGCCTACAAATACCACACCTTCCTACCATTTAACCTCTCTCCATCTTGGGCCATTCGACATCCTACCTTCAACGACTTACCTCCATCCTCCAACCACTACTTCCCATCACCCATTTATCAACCCTCCACCACCCCCAACAAGAAATACGACAGTTTGTCCTCAATATGCCTATGACCTGGAATGCCCAGACAGATGCCCAGGTACGTCAGGCCCGGCGTATCGCTTGTGGGATACTAACAAGCAGCAGCTTCTCGCCGCAATCATCCAAGTTCACGACGTCAAAGTCACGGGCGCTAAGTTGAACGACGTTGCCGTACTCATGGGACCGGGTAAGCAATCTCCAGATCAACATCAACATCTTGAACTACTGCAGCGCCACCTCTTAGGGTTCAGACTAACCCTTCGTACAGAGTGTACCGCGAAGGCCCTCACGCATCGCCTGGCCAAGATCCGTAACGTAGCGAAGGGCGACACGACCGCCGACGCTTCAGCACAGGAGACCCGTAACGACGGCAAGTCCACGAAAGCCAAGACCGCCAAGACCTCTGGTGGCGGTAGCGGAGGAGGAAGGAAGAAAGGCGCAGGTGGAGGCAAGAAACGCGCGGCACGCACACCCTCGCCGACCGGAGACGACGAGGAGCAGCTCGGAAACGGTGCGCCGACGCCACCGCCGAGCAACCGCCCGAATCGTGCAGGGGCTAAGCGCGATTATGCGACTCTTGCGGGTGAGAATAGCGACGATAAAGAGGGAGACGGGTTGGATAAGAAGGTGAAGATTGAGGTGGGCGAGGACATTGGTGAGGGCCTGCGGCAGTCGAACGAGGAGGAGCAGGAGGATGACGATATGGATGGCGCTGGGTTCCTCACCTAGTTTAGAAGCAGAAGAAGGGTGCAGGAGGGTGTGGATGAGACTCAGATTGATCTATCTGGCGGAGAAGACTCACGAACATTCAACTGCTTACAGTGGAGAGCTTTGGTGGAGAGCCTAGGGGGAGAGCTCGACCAAGCTACGTAATCTTATCACCACTGAAACTGAGGCACAATGATACTGGAATACTCTTATGCTTGACAATTCTTAATGTTCATCCAGACTATACACACGCAGGGTTTGCAATGCTCACCAAAACGTATCCTGGCCTACCGACGCGGTGGCGGCGGGTGTCCAAAACCACCGCCAAGCGGCGTCCTTCTCGGAAACATGGCCTCATCCTGCCTGGACCGGGCGTATGCCTCCTCCTGATCTCTCCTCATAGCAGCAAATCCGTAGCGCCTTCTGTCCTCATCTTCGAGTTGTTGTTGTTGTTGTCGCCGCGCCACCTCTTGACGTACGACCTCATGACGAGCCGCTGCCTCTTGGTGTTGCTGCATCGCTAAGTCGGCCTCTCTTTGCGCCTGATCCCTTAGGCCCCCCATCCTAGTCTGGCCGAATGCAGGTGCATTGAAGGCGGGCGCTTGCATATTCTGCGGCGGAGGTCCACGTGGGTATCTCGATGATAGCTGCTCCTGCTCGAGCTGGTGTTGTCTTTGCTGCTGCACGAGAAATTGTTCACGCTGTGACAGTTCACGCCGACGGTCAATCTCATGTCGCTCCTGTTCTTGCATTCGTCTCCACTCCATCTCTTCACGATCACGACGAGCCGCCATCTCTTGCTGCTGCTGCTGTCTCACTGGATCGTGCTGTCTCATTGTCTCCTCACGGCTGGGTGCGCGGTGATGCATGCCTGGGAAGCTGCCCAGAGAACTGTTGTGCGCATGATGGGCGTGGTTATGCATATGCTGAGCCGGCGGTTGCGAGAACGGCGTGCCCGCGTTCTGCTGCTGCTGCTGTGCCTGCTGCGCATATGGATTAGCGTGCAAAGGTTGAATTGGTCCACGATGCCCATGCTGATGCTGCTGCGCTTGAATTCCAGGATGTTGTTCTCGTGGTTGCGGCTGATTTGGCTGTGTAGTGAGCGAAGGCGTCCGCGAATGACCAATCACGGTATGCGGCGGAGGAGACGGGTTGACTCTTATCGGTTGGTTCAACGCACCGAATAGCGATGGACGGTGAGATGTGAAGTATGGGCGCTGATCTTCCTTTGAGGCCGCTGCAGCGGATTGCGCGACTTGTGCAGATTGACCGCGGCCGAGCACATGAGATGCCCAATCCGGCTTCGGATGTTGATTCACAGGTGTAGAACCAGCATGAGGCTCCTGCTTGACTGACTGTGGCGGTGGAGCAGGCGTTTGGTTAGACTGACCAAGTGAGGATCGCTGAAATTGAGATTGTGGGATTGATGGCTGCCCAAACGTTTCCCGCCTTTGCGGCGGTGGCACACTTGGTTGTGGTACCGGCGTCGGGGCGGACTGAAAAGCACTTGACGCTGGGGAAGCCACCCGTTGAGGGGCGGCCAAGGTGTTTTCTTTCTTCAGCGGCTTTGGCTCCTCTGCGTCGGCATTGAGTATAGACATGAGGTTCGATCGTTTTGGTGGCTCCGGCGGCGGTGCGGGTTTGCTCACAGGTGGTGGGGTTGGCTGTACCGCAGGAACAGAGCTCGGCCGAGGCTCTTCCTTCTTTGGCGCAGACGGATTGAAAGGTGGACGTCCCATGAGTGACGCATTCAATTGCGTTGACGTCAATGGCCCGAAGGGTGCCTGATTGAAGGACGGCCGAGCGAATGGAGACTGTGCGAAATGACTTCTAGGTGGCGTGGGTGCACGCTCTTCCATCAAAGGCTTTCGCTCAGGTTGAGGCTGCTGCAACGGCTGAGTCGCCGGAGAGCCTTGGAGCGATGCACGGTGAAGGGAAGCTTGACGTTGTAATTGATCTCTGTGCTCCTGCTGACTTTGTTGATTCTGTTGCTCCTGCATCTGCAATGCGCGCTGCTGCTCTTGTTGAAGATTGCGAATGAACTGTTCTGGGACAGGACTCGCCTGAGAGGGTTGTGCCGGCTGTGGCTGGCTTCGGGGTAGATGCTCTTGGCTGACGCGGAAAGAAGAAGTTGCCGGCAAGCCTGGCCTGGACTCTGGTCTGGTCTCTTGCAGAAACGCAAGTCTTTGGCCTAGTGGATGCTGCATGGGCCTCACAGGCGCAGTAGGCTGAGCTTGCGATACGGCAGGTGACGTTGTCGCAGAACCTGGACTTGGTACGACACGGTGAGCCTGGATTGGTGTCGCCTGAGCAGAGCCCGTGAAGCGAGGTTGCGTCTGGAATTGAGACGGTGAGACATGCTTCGGCGGCGGCGGTGGTGCCGCACGCGGTTGGGGTGCGGGCTCATCGATCTCCATCACGTCTGTATGTGGAGCCAGGGCTCGAGGTGTTGCGGCAGTAGGCTGCGGATTATCGTACTTCCGTTTGACGATTGGAGTTGGCGTAGGTGGCGGACCAAGTTCTTCACCAGCCTCCTTACGTTTGTCCGCTTCTACAGCCTGATGCTGCAGCTCGGGTCGGTTGCCACTGTCAATCTGACGTTGATAATGATTCTTAATCATAGTCTGCGTCTTCGTGCCCATGTGCGCAGCAATAGCTGCAAAGTCGGTGCCGAAGTGCGCAATGTACTTAGCGAAGTCTGTTTGTTCTGGCACCGACCAATAACTTGATGCACTAGATTTCGATAATGGCGTTTGACCGATACCCTTGAGGCCTCCTGGTTCTTCAGTCTGTGGCATTGCTGGTATGAAAGGTTCCTGATGGTGGTGATGATGTTGATAAATGATCTGCGGCTCGGGATGAACGACCCCGTGATGGCCAGACTGGAAGCCCGCTAGTAGCGAGGCATCTTCCAAACTCTGCGCTCTTGTGATGTCTTCCTTGCTGTGCATCGTTTGCAAGAACGGTCTCTTCGGTGATGCAGCCACCGGTGCTGCAGCAAGTGCAGCAAGTGGTTGCTGGGCTTTGGGCTTGCGTCCTGACTTCTCACCCATACCTCTCCGCCGCTTGCCTGATTTCTCCGGGCCTGGCTCGCCATTGACTTCCGGCTTCGATGCCACCCCTAGTTTCTTTGCCGGGGATGGATTTACCATAGCAGCCTTTGCCTCTGCTTCCTTCTCTCCGAAAGTAGTTGGCGCCGCTGCTCGCTTGGGCCGTCCACTCTCGGAGACTGGTGGGGCTGCCATGATCTCCTCAGCCCTACCAAGATCTGCCATGAGAGCCGAGCCTCTGCCCCGCAAAGGCGCCTTGCCTCCTCTGCCCCTACGTCCAGTCGCCTTTAGCTTCCTCGTCCGGTTGTCCCTGAAGCGGCCATCCCACTTGTTGGCGTAGTAGTGATGAATGCAGTCCGCGGAAGTCCGGTTTGGTAAGAGCGATGCAATTTCGCCCCACTTCTTCGGCGTCTCCTTGAAGGCTGCAATGAAGATGCGCTGTTCCTCTTCAGTAAAAGTGTCAGGCTGCGGCTTGTAGGAAAAAGCCAGAGTAAGCGCAACCGGATCGCGGAGCCGATTGGCATCGACAAAAACACCACGCATGAAGCTATTTGTGTTTTGCTGATCTGGGATCTTTGCTTCCTTCTCCATATCGGCTTGCAATTTCCGCGTCTCGCGGTCTTGTCGCTCCTGCTCAAGGCGTGCCGTCTCTTCGGACTGCTTCAAGACCTGCTCAAATTCATACTCGCTATTGAACTTGTGCAAACGTCTGCCTTCCATCATCGGATTGAGCGGCAGTACAGTAGGGATATCCATTTCAGGTCCAGGCTCTGCTGATTGCTGACGCTCAAGTTTCTCCTGCTCTTCGCGCTCTCTGTCAAGATCTTCGCACTCCTCTCGCCACTTACGGTAAAGATCACGAAAACCATCCTCTGCCTCCTCATCAGCTGCCGCTTCTTCTTCTGCATCGTCCTGCAACGTAGCGAGCACGGCAGCCTTTGTCTCTTGCTGACGCCTGAGAGTTTCTTGAAAAACATCGCTATCGTGAAACGACTGAGAATCTTTGACCAGATAAGGCAGAGAGATAACCTCTGGGCTCGGTTTTCTCCTTTCACGTTGCGCCGGTTCCGGGCCGTCTCCGTCGCTACGAATCTCGACACCAGTATCTTCCTCGCCTTTCGGTGTGAAAATGTCAGGGCCTTCTTCGCTAGCCGAGGAATGGGTCGCGGGTGGGACCAGATGGTTGTTTTCAACCACTTGCGCGGGTACCGGAGCTGGCGCTTGCGCTTCGTCCACCTTCATAGCGTGACTCTCCTGCTGTTCTTGCTGTTCCTGCTGTTCCTGCAATCGTTGCAAGTCGATCTCTGAGATACGGCACAAGCGCGCAATGGACTCAAGTGGTGTGGTCGCACGATATTCTCTACTGCTCAGGTCAGCCATTCTGGACTCTAGATCTCGTTTCTGGCGCTCAAACTTGGCATTGGCTAAGGCTAAATCCTGTTCCAGATCAGCCTCGTCTTCGCTGCTTGAGACTGGCTCATCCGGCGCGTCGGACATGGACACCTCATCCTCCATCTTCTCGGCTGGCTTGCCAAAGAACGATTGAGCTGCGGAAGGACCTGGTGCCCGAGATTGCTTGAGCTGCTCGCCAGGCGGCTGATCCACATCCATCGCATCTTCGCTCTGCTCCATGCCTGCAGACAAATTCGCGTCTGGTGGCAGCCGAGTGTCTCCTATCGGTTTGCTAGTAGTAGTAGCTTCAGCGAATGGTCCGGACTGTGACAGCTCTCGCTGCATGGCATTCTCAGGCTGCCGCTCCTTCTCTTCGCCGGTGAAATCTCTCTTCGCTGGCACGATCTTGTCACCATACATAGGTGCGCCGGGCCGCCTCCACTGATTCCACTGCAAGCCTCTTGGACCAGATGGCGCAGCCCAAGGAGGCGGCGCTACAAGCCTATCCGGCGCACGGCCAGGTGCAGCCATCCCACGCTCTACAGCACGTGGAGCGATTGGTGGCCCGCGATTTCCTTTAGGTGCTGTCGGCACGGTTGAGCTCGTGACTTTCGGTGACACGCTATATGACCGATTGCGCGGCCCGGAAGGAGCGGTAGGTGGAGGTGTTTGACGTCGGGCAGGTCCTGGGAATCCCGGGAACATTCCGGTATCAGAGTGTGGTGAAGCAAAGGGTGGCCTCGGCGAGACAGACGCTTGTGCAGGCGACATGCGCGAAGCCCTTGGTCCAGTCGGCGCTGCTAATTCGCCAAAGCGTGTATTTTGCACATTGGGTGATATCGGCTGGATCAATGTGGGCAGTGCAGGCGGCGGTGGAGCTGGAGAAACAGCTTTCGGACCAGTCGGCGACGGTCTCGTGAAGGTGTCCGCTCGTGGAACGTTCGGAGCACCTGTAAGTGGATTGGCAGGGTTGAGGTGCTCCAACGACCGTACGCCTTGCAGTCTGCCGCTCGTTGAGTTCGGGTTCTCACCATCAAGTGCGCGAGGAGCTTTCGGGGCGCTTGGTGGCGGCTCTGCAAGCTCAGCCTTGGGTGCGGGTGGAGGCACGGGAATCTTGGGCGCGGTCGGTGCCTCGACTGGTGGCTCAGGCTGTTCGCTCACAGAGATAGCAGGAGGCTGAGCAGACATATCGCGAGCTAATATGTTGAAATGCTGCAAGTCTTGCGCGGCTCTGAAAGCTTGCATCGACTGTGCATTACTGGGAGCCGACGTCAACGGGCCTGATGGCGCGAACGAGAACCCAAAAGCCGGTACTGCTGGTGCGGCGTGCGTTGGCGGGGACGAACCTCGCTGGTTGTAGCGATTAGCCATAGTCTCGGCACGGCCGTTGAGGTAAGACAGGGTTTCCGGGGCATGTGCGCGTGCTTCACGCTGTGGCGGCACTGCTACGTTCTGAGCTGCTGATGGTTTCCTCATAGACACATCTGCTCCTGCTTGTTCAAGCAAAGCTAGCCTTCCTGGATCAATCTGCAAAGCCGGTGCAGCTTGAGGAGGATGAGGCGGAGCAGTAACGACAGAGTCGTTCGAGTGGCGCGCTTCAAGCCTAGGTGGTGGCGGTTGGTCACGCCTCGTTCTGTCGAGGTCACGCTCACGCTCGATCCACTCAGGTCGGCGGTCATCCTCGCGACGCTCAAATGGTGGTGGCCGCCTTTCTTCTCTTCGCTCAGGCTCCCGTACTGCTTCTCGTGAGAGATCACGAGGCCACCGCTGTGACGGCGGCGGCGGCGATCTCTCGCGTCGGAAATGATCTCGATCTTCGAAAGTTCTACGGACTCCACGACCACCTCGAAAGGAGTCGTATTCGCCTCTACCACGCCCACGTCCGCCGAAACCACCTCTGAATGGCGGTGCAAGTGCAGGTGGGAAGGGTGGATTGTCTGCAAACCCGGAAACGGCAGGAGGCGGTCCATCTCGAGATCCTCTACGTGCCCTACTAATGTCTAACTCGCGCGGTGGGTAATCGCGTGCATCCTTGAAGCTTCTCGGCGGGGATCGCTCTCGTGGCGATGGTACTCGTTCTCGACGGTCGTATTCGCGGTTCACGAATGGTCGTCCGCGGTCGCGGTCAGTGGTACCAAGGGGAGGGGCATCCCTCAATGATGAGAAACTAGGTCGTGGTGCCGCGCCGGGCCCGAGATTGCTTGGTGGTGGTGGTGGGCGTGGTCCATCAAACTGCGATCTCGGGCCGCGTGGAGCGTCTGAATTCCTTGGCGGCCCGGGCGCTCGGTTGTCGAAGTTAGAAGCCGCCGACGGCCTCCTGTCTGAGAACCGCGGCGGCGAGCGCGATCTGTCTCTAGGCACGCGATAGTCCGGTGGAGGATATCGCGACATAGCAATGTGTTTTAGTGTCTTGCTCCCATGGAGTTGAGCTTGCGAGATGGGCGGTCCACAATAGCGCCACGATACTTCCCAGCAAGATCTCGAGTGGTCACTGGTTCCGTACTACCCTTTCCGTGGAATGAAACCCAGGAGATAACGTTACGACAAGGCACGATGTTAGCACCCGCTATCCGAAGTCAGTCGAGGTCAAGGTAGTGAACAGGAACGTTGTGTTTGTGTCGCGCGTTCAATCTTTCGAGGTTCTTGACGCCAAGGCGCGAATGGGACAACGCTAAGCGACCAGATCGAAAGCTCGGTCCAGAACCTTATTTTTTGAGACTGTGCTTCGTTTCCCGTAAGTTTGTACCAGTGGAGAACGCAGCCAGCTGTTTGAGGAAAAGGAATGTCGACAACCGAATGCTTTGGAGTCCCCCGGGAGTCGTGGCAGTCAACGGAATGCCTCTGGAGGAGTCTAAGAGTCCAGGAAAGCCGTCGATGTCGTGAGATGCTGCGCGGCGTAAGGACAGGTAAGGCGGCGGTGCAGTGTGAGAGTGCCTCCTTCAATTCTGTTTCATCGGCCACAGCTCTGTGGCGCGTCGTCCGTAATCCAGGAGATGGCACAGTACTACAGAATGAAACACTCTGCAGGCTTTGAATGTAGTCTTGGTGTATTCTCACCGCAATCAGATGAAATAGAGAATCCGTGTCGTCAGTGTCTTGTAGCAAAACCGAATCCACGTAGCGAACTCCTCCACAGCGAGCCCAAAATGAGCTAAGCAAGGCCCCTTCCTCCGGCTGTAACAGACGAACCCTGTGCGCCGGAGCAGAGGTGCGTGCATGACATCGCAAAGCATGGAGCCAGGCGCGGCCGATTGCGGGAAGCAACGCATTTCTTCAATCACGCAACTAATCACAGCGTTGTACAGACCTAGTGCAATCGTTTCTGGCTGGACCGTACAGGGAGTATCTGCAGCCGCCCGCATCCTTGTTCTGGGAGTACCCAGCTCGGTTATTCTCCCGTAAATCGCCGAAGTTTCTATGGATCTGAAGGACTCCAACAAAGAGGTAAACGAGTTCTTCGCCATGAGTTCATGTCTATTGTGC
>Ga0058704_10001352_pt1 | contig 11486 bp, 10 predicted proteins | sample AgamicMgSfe_FD_71363 | JGI IMG/M metagenome (GOLD analysis project Ga0058704, IMG submission 71363) | Agave microbial communities from Guanajuato, Mexico - Mg.Sf.e | ecosystem: Host-associated > Plants > Phyllosphere > Phylloplane/Leaf | place: Guanajuato, Mexico | collected 2012-05-30 | reverse complement strand
CCTTGATCGTGTGAAAGTATGGGCAAGGGTGCTCAAGGTCTTGCCGGCTTGCCTGAAAGCTTCGGTAACGATATGCACAGTAGCCTTGAGGTATGATACGTGGCAGATCATGCGGTACATACCAGCTACAGTACACCCTACACCGGTCTCGCGTTACTGACATCAGGCACACCCCTCCCCTCCACCGCCTTCGCACCCACGATCTCAAACACAGGCAGCTCCGCCAATCTCGCAATAACATGATGCAGCGTGGGCAAAGTCTTCCAATCCCCAGCTTCGAGCTTGAACTCCGCGCTCGCAGCCGTCCTCACGCTCTCCGGCTTGGGCTTAGGATTGTCTTCCTCAAAAGGCACAAAGCAGGCATAATCCGCCTCGGCTTTGCCCTTGGCTTTTCGGCCAACGGAGGGGATGTAGCGGTGGACGATGATGCCCGCATCGGTCTCGCCGTTGGCGTCGGGTGGTGAAGGTGGCGAGAGGCCGGAGAGGGTGAAAGTGCCCCATCGCGTGCCTTGCCAACCTGCCGTGATATTCACAGAGTCCGCTGAGTGCTCGACGTCGATGCTAGAGTACAATTTCGGCATGCCCAGCTCCTCGCGGCCGGAGACGATCGGGTCCGCTAGGTTTTCAAACAAGATCGGCATATACGTGCCCGACACGACTGTCCCGTCCGGATTCGTGTACTGCGTGTCGTGGATATAAAGACCAAGGTGGTTGTAGCCTTTGCCGCCCAGCCAGTCCATGCCGTGCAGCGTAGTCTGGGAGAAAGAGGCGTAGGCGAGTGTGCCGGGACCCTGAAAGCTGTAGCCGCTGCGACCGGGTGGGAACATGTTCTGCAGCATCGTGCGCGAGGTCTTGAACTTGATGCTCGTAGTCTTGAAAGTCGAATTCTCGCCACTTCGAGCACGGCCGACGTGGTCTTGTCTAGGTCCTGGCATGAGTCCGAAAGGTAGAGGCATGCGCCAGTAGACCTGCGGGTTCTTGGCCCATTGGTGTTCGCGGAAGCGCTGGGCGGCGTTGTCGAATTCGTCGTGGCCGAAGTTGTAGTTTGTGAAGACCCGCATGTCGAAGCTGTCGTCTTTGCGGTCGGAGCCTAGGATGCGGGAGACGTGCTGGATTCTTGTGGCGCGCTCGTGTCGGATTTTGTCGTAGAGCGCCAGTCTTTCTGGGATCTCTTCGCTGGGTGTGCCTCGAGGAAGCACGCAAGCCAGAGCAGCACCGTCTTCCATGGCCACGCCCGCTCCCTGTCCCTGGTGCGGCAAGAAAGGGTGCGCTGCATCGCCGATCAATACCAAACGGTCCTTATGCCATACGGGCAGCTCCTCCATGTCCAGCAGACCCCATACTTTGATGGACTTCGGATCGGCTTGGCCCAGCAAGCCAATCACCGCCGGATCGAAGCCCTCGTAAACCTTGAGCAGCGTCTCCAAGCTGGCGCCCTCGTCCCAATCCGCATTCTGCACACTCGCGCCAGACTCTGCCGCTGGGTGCATGCAGACGAAGTTGAGCTGCGTGTTGTTGCTCGTCGGATACATGACCACTCTCCGCTGAACACCATGCCACATGATCAACTCCCCCTCCTCCTTCAAAAACCGCGCAAGCCCCGGAACCCCCAGCGCCCTCTCCTTCGGCATCAAAAACCGAAAGGCACTCTGCTCACTCGCAAATGGCTCGATATCGGTAGATATCTGCTTCCGCGTGACAGAATGCACTCCATCTGCGCCCACAACCACATCCCCCTCTACCACCTCGCCACTCTCGAGCACAAGCCTCGCAGCAGCTACATCTACATCCCTCACCGCACACCCAGTCCTCAACTCCACCGCCCTCCCCTTCCCTTTCTCAGACAAACAAGCCCTTTTCAACGCCTCATGCACCTGCACCCGATGCGCCAAGTGCCACGGATGCTGCCAGATGGCATTCATCCGCTTCGCCGGCAACTTCATGCGCACATTACACTCGGAGTCGTACTCGGTCAGCCAGTCTAGGGTATTGGCGCCGAAGTTCTCCGCATACAGACCCAGGCGTCGGAGGAGGCCATTGGCGTTGGGTGCAAGATGGATTGCTGCGCCCACTTCGCGAGCCAGTGACGAGCGCTCGAAGATGGTGATGTGGTGGCCTTGGTGGCGGAGGGCGAGGGCGGCGAATAGGCCGCCGATGCCTGCGCCGGCGATTAGAATGCGGAGAGGTGCTGGGTAGTCTGGTGTGCCATTGATGCCATTGGGAGCTGGGTGGCCATTTGTTGGCTGCGGTGGCGCGGTCTCTGCCATGCTGGTGCTCGAGGGTCTGTACGTGCTATTCGGTCCTCTCTGTTACTCCAGAAATGCTTTCTACCAGTGTGCGCGGCGAAGATACTCAATCAAATATCAAACAGAAGGAAAGCGATGTGATGAAGTGAAAGGAAGAGCTCTTAGGTACTGTACCTGGAAGACCACATATCAATGTCGCCCACTATGCTACCATGCGGCCCAGAGTACGCATCCGAAGCGAATGCGAAGACTCTGCTGTTGCAGTAGTGCCTCAAGAGCTGTCGTGCAGTTGTGTTGTTTGAGTCTTGGAGCCAAAGCGGAGCTATTCAAGACGCCCACCTTTCCGGCAAGAGCACCCCACTGTATCCGCGTGAAATCTTGTTGCTATAACGCCTCCCTTCGTCTCAATGCCAGAGCTCGTGGTCTTGCGGAATGGTTTGCCAAGATGGAGATAACGTCGAACAGTCAAGAACCAAGAGGCTACGTTCGCCAGCATGCTGCGCGAGCGCAAATAGAGCCGCATAAAATGCGATCTTGACATTGGCCACGGCCACGGGCACTCATGACTGCTACTCATAGCGATGAACACAACATCATCTCCGTCCAAACCTCCCTCCCCGTCCACTAGCCTTCGAGTTCTTGTTCTTGATCTTCAGCTTCCTGAAATTCGCATGCGCCGAAGCGCTCACCTTTCGTACGGCTTTCTTGACCACGCCTTCTTTCTCACCCTCCTTCTCCTTCTCCTTCTTCTTGGCAGGCTTCGGCTTGTTCTTTGCTTTCACCGGAGCCTCAGTCTCGCCGTCATTGCCACCGTACTCCGAGCCAGACTCGTCGCCAGCTTGGGTGCGAGTGCTCGTCGCAGCAGGCGCAGCGCCTGTCAGCTGTGTCTCCGCCACCACGTCGTCGTCTGCATCGCTTTCGCCACCATCATCGCCCGCCAAATCCTGCTCTTTCCCAGCTTTGTGCGGTCGAGCCTTCATCTTGGTCCTCTTCGTCTGCCTCTTCAGTCCCTTCTTCTTCCAAGCCTTCCTTGGTAGACCGTCTCGTCCCAAGGGCGCTTCCTCTTCGCTCTCGCTCTCTTTAGGTCCCTGATCTGGGCCGAGCGGCATTTCCACCCCTTGACTGTCTTCGACCTGCACGGTCGGCTTCTTCGGCTGCGGGACGCTTTCGCCGCGCTCTTCTGCCTCAAGCTCGTTCATGATGTCCCACTCACCTTCCATGTCTTCCTCTTCCTGCTTCTTGAGGGTCTGTATCATGTTGCTCAGGCTGCGTACCAAGCCGCGCTTGCGGAAGGGAGGAGGTATGGCCGAAGACTCGGCGACATGGGACTCCTCGATAGGCGCTAGAGTGTTGGTTCGGCGGAGGAACGATGGTGTCGCGTACATCTTCTTGATGCTGCTGGGCGTCCCTACGTCTTCCCCGTCGCGCTTGCGCTTCATCGGCGTGCCGACAAAGGCGTCCAGGTAGTAGCGCTTGCTGGAGGACTGTGGTGTTCGCGAAATTGAAGAGTCCGAAGACGCCGTCTTGATGGCCTTGCTAGGTGTGGCAGCAATTGTGTTGCCCTCTCCGGCTAGCGAGGGCTTGCTGGGCGTGTCACTAGTGAGCATGTCGAAGATCCCGAGAACATGACCATCTTTCTGCGGCGTGGGTCCCAGCGCGCTGCGAATGAATGCAGGCGTGGGCTGCTCCTCTTTGACCGGCGAAAGCCCATGTTGCTTGGGCGCGGCTGCCGTTCTGGAGTCCTTGCGAGGCGTGTTCGCGGCGATGTTCTGAGGTCTCTCCCTTAGAGCTTCATTCGAGTACTTCCGCTGCTGGGGACGCTTCTTCGGCGTCTCTGCCTGCTCACGTGCTGGTTTCGCTGGCCTCGACAGGCCGAAGAGCTTGTACTTCGCCGCAATGGCCGTGTTGCTCTTGATGTCCTCTCTCTTGGGTTTCCGGCCATTGTCCGCGATGAAGTTCTTCTCCCATGTCTTTAGCTCGACACGGAGCTGGTCGTATGAGGCAGCGTCCATAGCGTGCGGTTGTCACGTGTGTGTATGTATAGATCCAAATGGTTGATGTACAAGAGTCGAGACGGAACGGAAGAGGTTTGGATGGACATGGGGAAGACGCGTTCCGCACGCGCCTGGCTTTGTGTGACGCGACTTGGGGACGTGGGGCAATCTTGACCATCTTGACCGCGCATACACTGCAATCACGAACAACACAACTACAACTGTGATCCCTACAATCGTACTACCGCTAGCCGGAACGGTACTCAGTGCTCGTCTAACTCAACGACTGCCGGCTGATACCACCCTAGGTACGTCTTTTCCGCGCCTCCGCCATCAGCTCTGCCAGACTCTCCTCGCCCACCCACTCTTCCCATTTCTCTCGACTACGAACGTCGATAGTCTGGTCACCATACATCGTATCATCATCCAGCGCCTTCACATGAGTCCAGAAGGTCCCCAGCCTGACCCCACCTTCTTCCCTAATGTCCCTGAAAGTACACGCAGCCCTGCCGCTGGGATGCGGGCCATCAAGCTCCCACTCAATAGTGACCCGTGGCAACGGCGGCTGCGTGATGAACATACGGCGCCATGACGCCTTCCGATACGCGAACGCCGGTGGCAGCTCCAGCTCCTTGTCCCTCGACTGCTCTTCCTCGCCTTCGGCGGTCCCGAAGGCCCATTCGAACAGTGGGTTGCCGTAGACGCGTAGCTTGCTGTTGCAGACCAGGAGATCCCCGGGCAGCAGTTGGTGCTCCGTGCAGCAGGCCTTGCCCATGCGGAAGTCCTCTGCTGGGAGTGCGTAGACGGGTTTGAAGAAGAGAGCGCGTTGGAGCGGTGGCGACTCAGTGATCACGCTTTTGAGCCACTTGCATGTGCGTTGGGCCAGCAAGAGGTCGCGGATTGGCAGATGCAGGAGTATCATTTCCAGCACCTCTGGAGTCCCGAGGAGGCGATGGCTTGCAGTCGCATCGGAACCGCTGTAGCGGACCTGCAGGACGTGAGTTAGGTTCAGATCTTTGTGCTGCTTGCTCATTCCAAGGACAGGAATATAGCGCCACACATAACTCGTCACGATCGCCCCAATCGATGCTCTTCCTCACAGCCTTATATCCGCTTCCCACAAGCGCGATCACAGTTTCGCATCTGCGCACGAGCTCGAGCCGCATGTTGACCTCCATTGCGATGCGGATGCTAATAAATGTGGATCAGGAAGTGTGGCAAGCGACAACCAAAGTCTGGCAGCACGAAGCGACTTCTTGGGCGCGGCAGCTCGGCGGGCCAGGCTGACCATCGCGCACACCCAATGAGCATGGCCGCAATGGAAGTAATCATGCGTGGAGGGAGGAAGCCGACTAACTTTGTTGCCATCGGTGGTGTATGGCTGGACGAGATACACGTACCTGGCAAGCCGGTGCTCAAAGACGTGCCAGGAGGTTCAGTCGCATTCGGTAAGTATATCTCGAGAATTCTCATCGTGCGCCACACACCTTCTAACCGCCACCGCAGCGACCTTCGGCGCCCTCCTCTTCTCCCCTAACCCCTCCCTCGACATCACTCTCGTCCTCAAGCCCGGCCACGACTTCCCTCCCCAACTCCTCCGAACCTTCAAATCCTGGGCCGTAGACCTCCACACCCTCAGCTCCTCCACCGCGCCCTCAGCCCGCGGCCGCATCCTCTACGGCACCAGCGCCTCCGAACGCACCTACGAGCGCCTCACCCCGCCGCGCAATACCAGCCTAGCCGACCTGCTGATCACGGGCGCTGCGGCGGCGAAGTGCTTCCACCTTTTCGACACCGCGGCTGAGACAGTGAAATGGGTCAGTCGCTTGCTACTTGTGCAGAAGCAGCATGAGTTGACGGAGCCACCGTTGTTCGTGTGGGAGCCGCAGGCGAAGTCTTGCTCGCTGAACACGTTCGAGGAGCACAGAGCCGTGGCGGCAAAGGTGACGGTCTTTTCGCCCAATCATGCCGAGCTGGCGCAGTTCTTCCCTCGGCATGGGTCTGGTCATCCAGCGCAATTCAGCAGGGAGGTGGTGGAGGAGCAGGCGCACGCCTTCCTGCCCGCCTCGAGTGGCACATCAGATGCGGCGAAGATCGGGCCGTGCATCATCATCCGCTGCGCAGAGCAAGGCTGCTACGTCCTCCCCTCCCCAGCCACCGTCGGGACCTGGTTGCCTCCTTACCATGGCGCCGAGTCTGCTCACAAGGTAGTGGATCCTACAGGCGCAGGCAATGCTTTCCTCGGCGGTGCCGCGATGAGTCTGCTGCAGAACGGTGGCGACTTCGTGCAAGCGGCCAAGTACGGAAGCGTGAGTGCTAGCTTTGCGGTCGAGTGTGTTGGCCTGCCTGATCCGGAGAGCTGCGATGCTCGGGAAAGACTTGCTGAGATGGAGCAGAAGCATTCATGAGCCTTGATCTAAGGCCGGGACCATGGCGTCCGATCCTGGCACATGATCGATGAGCTGAGCGACTACAGTCCCTGCATCAGCATGGCGTTGCATATGGTTACACGAGCGATATCTGCATGAAGAGCGAGGCGTGCGCCAGGTAGGCTGCACTCTGATATAGCAAGAAGCATCGCTCAATCACTTCCTTCATCCCCCGAATCTCCGAAGTCCACCAGCCCTTTCGGCAACCTCCTCGTCTCCCGCGGCTTCTCCTCATCTTGCCCTTCACCCTCCTCACCCTCCTTCCCCCACTGCCCATTAAACTCCTCCACAGCCTCCAACTCCTCCCTCAACTCCCTCGCCTCCTTGATCGACCTTGCCTTCTCCACACTATACCGCCCCGTCATCCCCGTCTCACTCAACATACCCTTCAGATGCGAGATCTTCGACTTGGACGTATCGTAGGGTGCGAGTTCTTTGTGCCAGAGTTTGCGGATACCGCATTTGACGAGCCAGCCTTGGAGGCGCTTGATTTCTTCTTCGTCGGGAGTGAGGTCTTTGCCCGCGGTTTTGGGCTTGGCTGGTTTCGGCTTGCTTTTTGCTGTGGACTTCTTGGTGGCTGTGCTGGGCGATGTGGATTTCTTGCCGCGTTTTTTCTTTGGTGGTGGTGGATCGTCTATGAGGGAGGAGAGGTCGCTGTCGTCATCTTCTTCGGCTGGTTTGACGGCCTCAGAAGGCTGGGCTGGCGCGCTGGCTTCGTCTTCGTCTTCTGACTTGACAGGCGGCAAGGCCTTGGGTGCAGGCTTCTGCTCCGCCTCGTCTTCGTCTTCATCTTCTGACTTGACAGGCGGCGATGCCTTGGGAGCAGGCTTCTTCTCCTCGTCCTCGGAGTCGCTGGCAGCCTTCCGCGCAGGCGCTTTGCGAGTCTTGGCTTGCGCTTCCGATTTGGCCTTGGGCTTCTCCTCTTCTTCCTCATCCGACTCAACAACAGGCGACTTCCTCACTCGAGTCTTGGCCTGCGCTTTCGAGTTTGGCTTAGGTTTCTCCTCTTCCTCCTGGTCCTCCTCGTCTGACTCAACAACAGGAGACTTCCTCGCCCGCTTCTTCGGCTTATCCTCCGCCTCCGCTGACTTCCTCTTAGCACCCGCCTTTGCAGCCGCTTTCTTGGGTGCGGCCTTCTTTGGCTTAGCAGGCGACTCCGGCTCCTCTACAGCCGCCTTGACGATCTCACTACTGCGATCCTTCCATGTCGCGTCGCTCTTGAAGAAGCCAGCGTCCAGAACGAGCTCTTCTTCCGCTTTGCTGCGCGCGAGCTTCATCGTGATTTCTTCGTCGTTCTTGAGCGCGTCGCGGACGATGCGCCGGAGTGTGGACTCGATGGTTGAGGCATCGGGGATGGCGGTGCTTTGTGCCTCTGATAGATCGGAGTCGGACATTGTCGCTTTGGAGATGTGGTCGACTGGTCGTGTCAATGAGGGTTTCTGATACTCGAGACGCGACAATCGGACGCGCCGAGTTCCATTGTCGATCAGCTCGAGTCAGCCGGGATGCTTCCCCGCATCGACGGAGCGCTGACCGTTCCTGGCATGGTCGACGCTTCAGGCATGAAGTGTGCAACGTCACTAGCGATGCTCGAGGAGTCTCTCAAACAGCGACTGTTCTTGTAGGAACCATGCAACTCGTCTATAGCATCGATCATCATACATCGCGTACTCTGTACCTCGCACAGCAACACACCATGCCCAATCCTGCAATCGCGTTTCTGTTACCGCGCAGGCCCACAATCCTAAACACCTTTCGTCATCCGTACCTCAAAGCTGCGTAACACGGTAACAGCCGAGTCGAAGGCACAGAGCGCTGCGCAGGAAATTTCCAGGTACCGCCGAGAAACATAAGGCGGTGGACAACGTGTTCCGCATCACGCATTACTCTGCTCTGACCAGCGAAGGACAAAATCGGATGGAAGCGCTAGTGAGGAGCCCGATATATCTTCGTTGCTGTTCCTGCGCTGTTGTCGCGCTTTGAGTTTGAGAGCTTGGTGCTTGGCTTCGACCTACATCCATTCGTGCATTGCTACCACACGGCATCGATCCAGCGTACCACACCGTCAAGTATCGGTAGTGATTCCAACAACCTTCACTCGACCATTGCCATTTGTGGCATCGATCAGCAGAGCGCTGCATAGGATCGTCACTTGAAAGCACGTGGACCCCACGTTTCGAGAAGTGAAGACGAACAAGGAAGGGGCGAGTCTGTGAACCATACCACGAGGCAAGCACGGGTGAAACGTGACTGCCAGCAGACATTGGTCGCCTGATCAGGAACTAGTCGAGGTCAGTACCCCAAACTCTTTTGCACCAAACCACAACCTCAGCTTGTTCCTGCGACGACCTATCGCATATTCACAATCACACATCCTACCCACAGCGACCACGAACGCAAACATGACGAGCCTCAGCTTCAGCAAGAGCGCGCCCAATCTTGGAGTCGCCAAAGGACCTGCTCAAACACCGGGCTACAAGGGTACTTCCGACGACCGCGCGGATCCTACCTGTACTTCAACATGTGGATATGAGCGAGTGCTGACTTGGCTGAACGCAGTCCCAATTATGTCCTCCGACGAGCCAACCAAGCCTAACGGGCGCTTGCTCCTTATCTCAAACCGTCTACCCATCACCATCAAGCGAACCGAAGAAGGCCACTATGACTTCTCCATGTCCTCGGGCGGTCTGGTGTCCGGTCTGAGTGGGTTGAGCAAGAACACACAATTCAAGTGGTACGGCTGGCCTGGCACTGCGCCGCCGGAGAACGAGATCGATCATGTGAAGAAGAGGCTGTTAGAGGAGTATAATGCCGTGCCCATCTTCATGGACGAGGAGCTGAGCGATCGTCACTACAATGGCTTCTCCAACTCGATACTCTGGCCGCTGTTCCACTACCACCCCGGTGAGATCACGTTCGACGAGGCTGCCTGGGAAGGCTACGTCGAGGCCAACAAGCTGTTCGCAAAGGAGATCGCGCGCGATGTTCAGGATAACGACTTGATCTGGGTGCACGACTATCATCTGATGCTGCTTCCGGCCATGCTTCGCGAGGAGATCAACAACGGCCCAAACAAGCGCAAAAACGTTAAATTCGGCTTCTTCCTGCACACGCCTTTCCCGTCCTCCGAAATCTACCGCATCCTGCCAGTCCGTAATGCGATCCTGGAAGGTGTGCTTCACTGCGACCTGATCGGCTTCCACACCTACGACTATGCCCGTCACTTCCTCTCGTCCTGCGCCCGTATACTGGGCCTCGCGACCACCCCAAACGGCGTCGAGTTCCAGGGCAAGCTTGTCTCCGTCGGCGCATTTCCCATCGGTATCGACCCGGAGAAGTTCGAGCAAGGTCTGCAAAAGCCGAGCGTCATTGAGCGCGTGCAAAGTCTGGAGAAGCGCTTCGAGAACGTCAAGATCATTGTTGGTGTTGATCGCCTTGACTACATCAAGGGCGTACCGCAGAAGCTGCACGCTCTCGAAGTGTTCCTCACCGAGCACCCGGAGTGGATCGGCAAGGTAGTGCTGGTTCAGGTCGCAGTTCCTTCACGCCAAGACGTCGAAGAGTACCAGAACCTGCGCGCCGTCGTCAACGAGCTGGTCGGCCGCATCAACGGCAAGTTCGGCACCATCGAGTTCACCCCGATTCACTTCCTGCACAAGTCGGTGAACTTCGACGAGCTCATAGCACTGTACGCTGTGTCTGATGTTTGCCTCATCTCGTCCACCCGCGATGGCATGAACCTGGTGTCCTACGAGTACATCGCGTGCCAGCAAAAGCGCCACGGTGTGATGATCCTCTCCGAGTTCGCAGGTGCCGCGCAATCTCTCAACGGCTCCCTCATCGTCAACCCCTGGAACACCGAAGAGCTGGCCGACGCCATCCACGACTCCGTCACCATGGGCGACGAGCAGCGCGCAGTCAACTACGGCAAGCTCGCCAAATACGTCAACAAATACACCAGCGCCTGGTGGGGAGAGTCCTTTGTCGGAGAACTCACCCGCATCTCCGAGCAAGCAGAGAAGAAGCTCAAGGTCCGCAAAGAGTCGATGGTGGATCCCGCAAACACCGCGGGCCCGGCCGAAGACACACCGATCAACGGCGAGACGAACGGGGGTGATGAGCAGCAGCAAGAGTAAAGACTCCTGACTGACCCCCTATATACTTACTTCTACATATGTTTGTCATGAAGGTGAACGATACTGACATCGTGTGATTGGATAGGGACTGTGCATTGGAGAGCGATGACGAGACCGTGCCTGAGAGCTCGGACGACGAGGATGAGGGCTTGGTGATGAAGAAGACCACGCCGAAAGTGTCCTTCTCGCCGGAGGTCGAGCGTGCCCACCGAGGCAGGCTGATCTACGCTGAGGATGACGAGGGGAAGTTGGGCGTGGACTATGATGGGCGGAATGATACGTTCTAGATGGCTCTCACCTCTGAGAGAGCGTGTGGTGCGCGCAAGCGAGGAGTCACTGGGAATTATTGGGAGATCGGAAGCCGCTTAGGCAGGGCTAGATGGGCTATGCCCTGGAAGAAGAGGCTCTTGAGATTCCTATACCTTACGGGGCTGTTCCTGGCTCTACTACTGAACATGAAGACTCCCTTCAACACACAAGGGTTTTATAAAACATCCGATTCCACTTACCGCTTGGCGTGACACCTGTGCGCCGCGCCGACTAGTACCCACCAGCTCAGAAAGTCTTATGCTCGAACGTGGCATGAGCTCGCTTGCTAAATGCATTGGCATGTATATATTTGTATATTTCGATGTATACCCAAGCGCTACGCTCCTGCTCGTGACACCGGTGGCCGCAGTC
>Ga0058704_10001351_pt1 | contig 11492 bp, 13 predicted proteins | sample AgamicMgSfe_FD_71363 | JGI IMG/M metagenome (GOLD analysis project Ga0058704, IMG submission 71363) | Agave microbial communities from Guanajuato, Mexico - Mg.Sf.e | ecosystem: Host-associated > Plants > Phyllosphere > Phylloplane/Leaf | place: Guanajuato, Mexico | collected 2012-05-30 | reverse complement strand
GCCGCGTATGCACCGCCTCCCTGATACTCCCAGTCCGCCTCACCCCGACTCCCGCCCCACGTGGGGCGGGAGTCGGGGTGAGGCGGACTGGGAGTATCAGGGAGGCGGTGCATACGCGGCGGCCTTGGAGGTGAGGGGGAGGGGGAAGTGCCTCTCTTTCCTTTTATAACGAGCTCGTGTTCGGCGCTTGCACGATGTTTGGTTCGTTTGGGTGGGTTGGTAGAAGGGAGGGGGGGCGGTGGATGATGATGGGAGGGAAATAGTAGGAGGGGTTTGATTACTTTTCTCATCATGCCGACGTACACTGCACTGCACTGCACTTGGAGTGTTTCTACGGAAGTAGTGCTATAGGTCGGGATTTACTCTTCGTTCGGTGTGGGGTCTTCATCAACAGCCCTTTTGTTTGTCGAGATTGGGATGTCTATTCGGTGAGAGACGTCCGTGTGTGCTTGCTGACTGATGGGGCACGTGTGGGGATGGTGATGCGGATGTGTATGTAGGTACGGTAGCTGTAGATGCCGATGGAAGGGATGGGAGAAGTACTTTTCTTTGGAGAGGGTTGTGCCCTTTGTGGTGATGGAGCTTGAAGCTGAACGAATGCACGGATTGGGATCAGTCGGGTCTCGAAAAGGGCAAGTCCCCCGATGATCGATTCGATGCTTTGGGAAGTGTTGTTGTTGTTGTTGTTGTTGTTGTTGTTTTTCACGTTGCTGTGGTTGTTGTTTTTCGTCGTGGCTGCTCGGCCAATGGAGTGGGTGGCAGGAGACATGCTGTATGCCGGCGGGCTGCATCGTTTCTTTTCCCCCTTCCTTCCTTCCTTCCTTCCTTCCTTTCCCCTTTTCGTCGTGATCGATCGTGCTGATGATGATGGATGGAGAGATCGGGAGAGATTGCATGTCCGGGTAGTGACAAGCTTTCTCATCCCGCGCTAGACAAGCTCACGGTATCTCGGCCCGTCGCGGTAGATGAGACACGTGGGGAAATGGGGAGCTTCCAGTCGCGTGCCTGTAGGCGAGGAATTGCTTCTTTCTCGTGGATTCAACGCAGGACGGGACTATTGATTGCTTGATGGACAAAAGCCTCCAGTCAAGAGACTCAAGACTTCGGAAAGTAGGGGATGGCGCATGGGTTTAAATTTAAATCAGCCTCATAGTCATCACGACCACACCCCAAGCGAGGCCGAGAATTACAATGACGACGCGTCCAGAGCTCCACGTCGGTCGACTACATCTACAAAGCGCCCTCCCGTCCCAAATGCTTGGTGCTGCACCTCCCTCGATCATATCCAGGCACCGAAGCTGTTGATAGGACAAGTCGTGTTATTCGGAACTGTTCATCGTCATGTTGTACAAGAACTTCGCCTTGGCCGCGGCCTGCGGTAGCCTCGTCGATGCCGGTCTGGTGAAGAGGCAGAGTGCGGCGAGCGCCAGCTCCACGAGCCGTTTGCCCGACTACTACCAGACGAAGCCCGAGTTGTTCCCTGGTAAGTGTACTACAAGTCCCTCATCAACCCACGCGGCACCTCACTGACGACTTCACCCAGGCCCAACTCCCACCGGAGTCCCAGCCTTCCTGGCCCAGACCAACCCGGCTCCCTTCCCGAGCACCACCTACATCCCCAACACCCCGCTCGAGACCCAGGTCCCTATCCAAAACAACCCGAGCAATGGCAACATCTTCCAGCAGATGGGCCAGCTCTCCCACTACTTCCCCAACCCGGATGGATTCGGCGTGAACGAGTACCCGCTCCCCCAGAACGCCAGCATCGCCCAGCTGAACATGCTGTCCCGCCACGGCGCCCGCTACCCCACCACCGGCTCCGGCGCCACCACGCTGGCCCAGAAGATCGCCAACTACACCACCGGTGTGGCCGGTTACCCGCACATCACCTTCAACGGTTCTTTGGCCTTCTTGAACTCTTGGACGTACAAGCTCGGCGCGGAGATTCTCGTGCCGGTCGGCAAGCAAGAGTATGCCAGAGTCCTGTACCGTGGCAGAAATTCGTCATGCTAACAAATAGTCAGGCTCTTCGACTCCGGCGTCCTTCACCAGTACCAATACGGCCACCTATACGCCAACAACGGCACCAAGATCGTCGCCCGCTCCACCACCCAAGACCGCATGACGCAGTCGGCCGAGTACTTCCTCGCGGGCTTCTTCGGCCTCGACTGGACCTCGAACGCCACCCTCGTCCTGGCGATCGAGAACTCCACCGGCGTCTTCAACAACACCCTCGCCGGGTACGACAACTGCAAGAACTCCAACTCGTACCAGAACACGGGCGGCAACAACGCCACCCAGGCGTGGTCGAACATCTATCTTCGCAACGCCACGGCCCGCTTGAACGCCATGGCACCGGCGTTCAACTGGAGCACGACCGACACTTATAACGCGCAGTCTCTTTGCGCTTACGGTTCGTTTCCAAAGATAACGTTCGTGAGGTTGAGGCTCGGCTAATTCAAAACTACAGAGGAAGTCGCGCTCGGCTTCTCCAACTTCTGCGGCCTCTTCACCTACGACGAATGGCTCGGCTACGAATACAGCATCGACATCAACTTCGCCGGCAACAACGCCTTCCAGTCCCCGACCGGCCGCGCCGTCGGCATCGGCTACGTGCAGGAGATCATCGCCCGCCTCCAGCACCACGTCCTCACCTCCCCCGTCGCCCAAATCAACGTCACCCTCGACAACAACACCGCCACCTTCCCCATCCACCAAACCCTCAACTTCGACTTCTCCCACGACACCAACATCATGGCCATCCTCACCGCCTTCGGCTTCACCCAGTTCGCCCCCGTCCTGCCCACCGACCACATCCCCGCCAACCGCTCCCTCATCGTCTCCCACATGGAACCCTTCGGCGCCCGCCTCGACATGGAAGTCATCAACACCCCGGCTCCGCTGAACGGCTCCCGCGCCCACGGGGACTCCTACACCGCCGGTCCCCCCACGACTTACATCCACTTCATCCTGAACCAGCGCACCCTGCCCCTCGGCTCGAGCTTCCCCGCCTGCGGCAACCGCGACGACGGCTGGTGCGAGCTGACGACCTTCCTGCAGGTCCAGAGCGGCTCGTTGGCCCTGGCGCAGTACGAGTACTCGTGCAACGGGAACTATGCCGCCGTGCCGTACGGGACGCTCACGGACGGCGTGCCGTTGACGAACGAGACGTTTGTTGCTTGATTTGGGATGTTTCTTTTCTTCAGATGGGTGGAGAGAGGGGAAAAAGGAGATTTGGTTGGTGGGTGGTTGGTGAGATAAGAGATATACAGATATCGTATGTATGTAATGGTGGAGGTCAAAGGTATGAAATTCATGGTTTAATGATCGACGAGCCTTTCGTTTCGTTCTCGCTTGCGCTTTGTGGCTTTTTGAAGGTGGTGCAATTCCCTACCTTCTACTCTCAAACGAACAAGGCGTTCTATGAAATGTTTTGCACTACCTAGGAGAGGACCCGACGTCCAGGCGAGGGGGTGCAGTCTTCAGCACGGCCTTCTTCAGCCTGGTTCTTCTCTTGCCTTGCCTTCTTGTCCACACACACACACACACACACACACAGTGTCTCACACATGCTTTCAGATACCGGGTATACATACTCCTTTTCTCACGTGTAATAATAAGTGCCCAGGTATATCACTTCTATCATCGCCCATCATCACTCATGAGCCGAGGCCCCCAAGTGAGCGTCGCAGCACGATCCGTCTCCTCCAATTTTTTACTGTACAACTCAAGACTCTTCATCACCCGCGAGACCGCACTTCATGAGTTATGTGATGATTTCCTTCCTTCTTCCTACCTATGTACTATGTATGTACACAGGAAACCCTCAAGATGATTTTTCTTTTCCCGCGATCCGGCGTCACGACTCACGTCACGGTTACTTTGTCACGGAGAAAATCCCTTCCAAATCTTGCGCAAAAGACTGCACCAGCGTCGCATCAAGGGTTTTTGGTTCGGCTTTTTCCCATGGTGGACCGTGGAGCTTAGGTTTCGCCATTGCTCGGCCGAGACGGGCTTCTGGGCCTGTCCTAGAAGGGAATCTTCAACCTTAATATCATTGTTCATCGTCCTGATATCCTAAATTGTTTGGGAAGATGCGCGACTGGCTGACGTGCGACTGCGACGTGCGACTTGTGTCGTGCGACGTGCGACGACTTGAGACTCTCGTCTTGAAGGAGCGGTCAGGGTATCGAAGTGCGACCTGTCAAACGGTAGCGTGTATCGGACCTTGGTGGTCGTTTGATGAGCTGGCAGCAGTGAGGGTGATGATGGTACGACTGGGTTGGGTTGGCTACTCATGACTACCGGCCACTCACACAGATACAAACGATTTGACTCCTTCTCGAACAGGCAACATAAGAAAGGAAAGAAACCTTCTCCCGGAAAGAGACAGACGTGAAGTCGCGTTTGCAGGGCAAACGTCAATTCTACGTTGATGACCGATCAACCTCGCAGAATGGCCACGTCGACCATCCGCCGTTCAAACGGCGGATGGTTGTTGTACCTATTCGGATTCTTATTCCTGCTTTCACCATCTTTCGCCGAGAAGACCACCACCACCACCAACCCGACCGTGACAATCGCCTCGGGAACCGTCATCGGCACGGCGACCGGCGTCCTCAACCAACCGACCGTCAAGGGCCTGGCGAACGCATACCTCGGCGTCCCCTTCGCCTCGAGCCCACCTCTCCGCTTCGCCCCGCCCACGGCGCCGAAACCGTGGTCGACGCCGCTCGTCGCGCACACGCTGCCGCCGGCTTGTCTGCAGCAGTTCGCGAACGGCTCGGTCGGCGAGAAGGAGAAGGCGTACTTCAACAACCCCGGATACCCGCCGCCTCCGGAAAGCGAAGACTGCCTGTATCTCAACGTCTTCGCGCCGCAAGATGCTGGCCCGGCGAAACTCAAGAGCGTCATGTTTTTCCTGTTCGGGGGGGATTTGCAGATCGGGACCGCTTCGCTGGCGACGTACAACGGCAGCTCGTTGGCCGTCAACGAAGACGTCGTGGTCGTCGTGCCCAATTATCGCACGAACATCTTCGGCTTCTCCAATTCGCCCGAGATCCCTGTCGGCCAGCAGAACTCGGGTTTGCTCGACCAGCGGTTCGCGCTGCAATGGGTACAGGACAACATCAGAGCATTCGGTGGCGATCCGACGCAGGTCACCATTTTCGGCGAGTCGGCGGGCGCCTACTCGGTGAAACAGCTCCTCGCCAACCCACCTTCACCGCTCCCCTTCCGCGCCGCGATCCTGGAGTCCCAACAAACATCCGTTCCGGGCAACGGCTCGGAGAACTACGACAAAGTGCTGAGGAAGTTCGCTTGCGCCGACGCGCCCTCGCCCATCGGCTGTCTGCGCAAGGTCCCCGGCACGGACATCCAGGCGTACATCACCGACAACAACATTGGTTTCCCTCCCGTCGAAGGCGATGGGACGTATATGGCATCGAAGACGCTGCCGAGCATCAAGTCTGGACGATTCGCCGACGTCCCGATCCTGATCGGCACAAACGCGGACGAGTTCCAGGTCTTTCTCGCCATGACCGGGACCGGCAACGGCAGCGACGTCGTGGGCAGTGTGCTGAGTCTGACCGGTCTGGACATCTCGTTGATCAAGGACTCTCTGTTGGCGTCGTATGCAGCGTCCTCGGTGGACGGCGGTATTGACGTCGCAAGCCAGTACGTTCCGCTGTTTTCCCACCATCTCACTCTCGCAGCGACTGACCATTGCCACAGGATCGCCACCGACATCGCCTTCACCTGCACCACGCGCACCTTCGCCAACGCCATCGTCGCCGCCCGCCGCCAACCCGTCTGGCGATACCGGTACAGCGCCAGTTTCCCGGACCTCTCCTTCTTCCCCAACGCCGGCGCATACCACAGTTCGGAAATCCCGTCCGCGTGGGGCACATACCCCCTCGCCAACGCATGGGGCATCGCGACGCCGACGCAGGTCGCATTGAGCGAGTACATGCAAGGCGTCTGGGCGGGGTTTGCCAAAGATCCGAGCGCTGGGCCCGGGTGGCCGAAGCTGGGGAGCGCGCGTGGGAAGGAACTCGGCGAGCTGGGGAATCCGCAGAAGAATGCGAGGGGAGGGAAGACGATTCAGTTGAACAAAGCAGATCATGCGTGCGCGCTTCTTGATCCGTTGAATATTGCGTCGGGAAAGGCTTATTGAGAGGGCGGAAGCTCTTGTTCTCGTTGCAAACTTAGCAGCAGGTGTCTTCGCTCGGTTCCCGGTGACCATTCTCGGGGCAAGACTGCCCAAGAGCGAGAGCGTGCCCCATCCCGCAGCGTTGGCCCGAGATGGTTTTCAAACGCAGCACCTTGACGAGGCAATGGGACTGAGGACCAGCCGTTACGCGCACGATGTCGGAACCTGTGGGACATTGTTCGGACGGTGCTGGATAGCTGATCCGCCGTTGGCATGCGTGTGACCTTTCACTGGCCATCATGGGCTCGCCATCATGGGCGGCCGATAGAGATCGCTCGACGATAAAGCACGAGTCGCGGATGTCCCTGGGGGTTCCGGGTTGAAGAGCTCGAGCCGGAAATCGACGGGACAGCGGTAGTCCCGGGCCGAACCGCTACCCTACACGGGCTACGGAGATGATGTCATTGCGAGCGTTCCGCAAGTCGCCGCTTCCAACATCAACAGGACTGTTGCGGTGGTGGAAACGAACGGATAAACAGATAAACAATGTTCGCTTGGTGAAATCCTCGCGATGCCTACTCGCGAATCTCTTCGTTCTTCACGAACGAGCTTCCCGCAGGTCTCGGCTCAGCGACAAACGCCGCTGTTGTTGCTTCCGAACCGCACCGTAGCGAGCCTTCACACGGCCTTGGGAATGTAAAAGCGGTTCTTCCAGTCTGACTACACGCCGGTCCTGTCCTGTCCTTCTCTCTTCCTCCTCTCTTCTACCATCATCCTCCTTTTACGGCGCACCGACCAGCGCCATGAAAGCATTCCCTCTCTCCACGAGGATTGCGCTGGCAGTATGCCTGCGGATCACCAACGCCATAGAGCTCGACGTCAATTCCACACGCAAGTCATCCGGTCTCGACACTCTGAGACTGCATGCTGACATTCTTGTAGGGTCAATCAGGAACGCCTCGACCTCCCTCGCATACAACTTGCTCACGTACTATCAAAACAACCAGACCTCGACCGCATCGACCGCAATCGGCACGCTCCCGGCTCCCTTATACTGGTGGGAAGCAGGCGCTGTCTGGGGAGGCATGATCGATTACTGGTCTTACACGGACGACACCAGCTATGTGCGCACGGTGCAGCAGGCGTTGCTGGCCCAGGTCGGCCCGGACAACAACTACATGCCGCCGGCATACTTTGCGTCTTTGGGGAACGACGACCAAGCGTTCTGGGCATTGGCGGCACTCTCTGCGGTCGAATACGGATTCCCGGTCCCCGCCGGTAATGCCTCGACGGTCTGGCTGGATTTGGCAGAGGCCGTCTTCAATACGCAGTGGCCGCGCTGGGACAATACGTCGTGCGGAGGAGGTCTGAAGTGGCAGATCTTCCAGTCCAACGCCGGCTACGACTACAAGAACAGCATCTCGAACGGCGCATTCTTCCACATGGCTGCTCGTCTCGCGCGGTATACCGGTAACCAGACGTACGTCCAGTGGGCGGAAAGGAGCTGGGACTGGATGGCGGGCGTCGGCTTGATAGACGACCAATACAACGTCTTTGATGGGACCGACGATCTCCTCAATTGCTCCGAGGTCGATCATACAAGATGGACCTACAACCCCTCCATGCTGCTCTACGGCACGGCGATGCTGTACAACCACACCAACGGCAGCCAGCTCTGGGAGGACAGGACTACAGGTTTATTGACGAATTGCGCCAACAACTTTTTCTCCCCTTTCCCGAACGCCACCAACATGTAAGCGAAGCTGTCTCTCCACCTATGACCAATTGGTTTCACCCGTACGAATACACGCAAACTGACACGCTCACAGAATGTACGAACCCTCCTGCGAGCCCCAAGGGAACTGCAACCCCGACCAATTCTCCTTCAAAGCCTATCTCGCCCGCTGGATGGCCAAAGCCTCCATCGTCGCACCCTACATCGCCCCCACCGTCCTCCCGCTCCTCGAGCGTTCGGCGCAAGCGGCCGCGCAAGCCTGCAGTAGCGGCACCGACGGCACCTCTTGCGGCCAGAAATGGTACGTCGGCGGCTCCGACGGCGTCTCCGGCGTCGGGCAACAGCTCAGCGCGCTCGAGACCGTACAGGCTTTATTGCTGTTACGTGAGGATTTCGATGGCGTCCGGCGGTATCCCGCGACGCAGGGCGACGTGCACGTTGCCGTTAGTCAGGGCGAGTCGAGCAGTACGTTGTCTTTACCGCCGAGGACGTCTGCGACATCGTCGTCTGCTTCGACGGCGGGCGCGGCGACGCATTCGAGTACGCCCAAGTCTGCTGCTGGGAGTGGGGGGGAGGTTGGGTGGGTGGTGGTGCTACTGCCGGTTTGTGCGGGTGTGGCTTTCGGTGGTGGGTTTGGGTTTCTAAAGGGGGTGAGGTAGCATTGGCGATGATCACGGGGTATCTTGTACAGGGCGTTCACGGATCGGGGCATGCAAGATGTGATATGGTTGTGATACCCATGGGATGGAAGCCTTGCGGTGTGTGTTCAGGGCGTTGCTCGTCGACCGGTCCGATCGTGGTCGAGACGGCATTGTCGTCTCTATTGGTTGGTTTTATACACAGTTTGTGGTGGTCACGTGCTAGTCTATAAAAGACGGTATCGGATCACCGACTCTCATCGCAGGGGATTTTGTTCAGCTCTTGCGTGGTCCCACCATAGGTATATGGTAATGATGGTAGAGCGATTTCACGTTCCCGTAGATCTAATAAATGCCCTTGTTGTCAGGCCTCGGAGGCCGAGGTCCAGGGTCTCGAACCGTAACCGGAATTCTGTAGACATCATCAATCAATATGACAAAACGTTTGATGCTTCATCGCAGCAATAACGATAAATCTCGACATCGCAATGGCGAAAGAAAACGAAATGTTGGCAAAGCGAGGAAAAGTGCTGTTCGAACTACCCATCGGTAAAGATGGGAGTCTCGTCTGCACGGAGCCGAAAGAGAAGGTGTACCTCATCACCTTCACCAGTCCTCCGGACAACCGTCTCGTCACAGTAATAACATGTCTCCCTCTTCAACCCACCTCACGCCCCAATACTAACGAAAGAAACAAAGCCCTTCTGTCAAGCGATCCTCTTCGCCCTCGACATCCTCGAAACCCGACACCAGCCGGGCGTCGTGATCACGACGAGCGGCATCGAGAAATTCTACTCCAACGGCCTCGACCTCGAGCACGCCTCCTTCACCCCGGGCTTCTTCCCGGACGTCTTGTACGCCCTCTGGCGCCGCGTGCTGACCTACCCCATGCCCACGATCGCGCTGCTCAACGGGCACGCGTTCGCCGGCGCCCTCATGCTGGCCATGATGCACGACTATCGCATCATGAACCCGCATCGGGGGTACGTGTGCCTGAACGAAGTCGAACTCGGCGTCCCGCTGCGGCCGCCCATGACGTCGGTGTTTCGGCAGAAGGTGGCGCCGCAGACTTATCGTCGCATGGTGCTGGAGGCGGCGAGGTTCAAGGTAAGGTTTGATTGAAGCAGATGGTCTCCACGGAGCTTTTCCCTTACTTATGGTGCTGCGCAGGCCCTCGATGCGCTCAAGGAAGGCATCGTCGACTGGGTGGGCGGGCTGGACGAGGTGCTCGCGCACATCGACGAGCTCAAGCTCGCGAGCAAGGCGGGCGCGGGCGCGAACGGCCGCGCGGTGTACGGCATGCTGAAGCGGGAGATGTGGCGGGAGACGGTCGGGTACTTGGAGCACTTCGGGGCGGAAGATGGGCGGGATTTCGTGGTGGAGGCGAGGAAGGGGGACGAACGACGGAAGGCCGAGGAGAAGGTGAGGGCGTGGGAGGCCAAGGCTAAGTTGTAGAAATGACCTGTACATTTTACGGATGATGCTGACTTTCTGGGCCGATGTCGCGGCTGTCGCTGGGGAGTGTTTGGGCTACGATTATCAGCATTGCATGTTTCCTGTACATCAAGCTCGTTGAGCAGCCACCACACCGGCCTTTGGAACAGGTTCGAAGCACATCAGATCAGGAGAGGTACGCGCAATCGGTGGATTTGAGCATCGCCCCTAGTCTCATATGTAGCAAGCATGTTCTGATCATGTGATCGGGCCTATGGCTTCATAAGATGGAGGCGGACGGCGGAGAAGTGCTCGAGACGACGTCTGATCGAACAAAAAGCACAGCCCGTCGGGTTACGTAGGGTTTGCTCGCCATCTGACGCTCATCACAGTATCCTAGACGAAATGTGAAGGTTTGTACGGGCGCGTCGAAGGATATGTTGTGGCGGAGAAACACGTTCTGCTCCCTGGCTGTGTATCAGACAAGTGGAGTTTTGGATTACCACTCCTCGCTGTTCGAGGCGTATGCCTCTCCTCAAGCAGCATAAGCGTTGACGGAATGAAGCAACTTCTCTTCTTCATCCTTCTATGCCCACTGAACAACCGGGTATCACAGGCTTCCACACTCTCAATGAGCTCGCAGAGCCACGAGCATCCCCTTTATCATAAGATCTCCCGCCTATTTGGCATGCTCCAGGTACTGCGACCCGCCCCCGAGCTCCGACTTGCCCATGACACCGGCGTCCCGCTCTTGCTTGGCGATCTCCTGCGCGCTTTCGTCCAGGTGCGAGCTCGGCTGCCATTTGCTGCCGGGCACGAACGTCGGGCTGTCGCGGAACATTTCGTCCTGGAAAGGAGAATGTTAGCGGGAAGGGATCGGGCGGGTGAGGGAGTGAGATGTAGACGTACCATGTCTTCCAAACTGAGGCCTTTGCTCTCGGGCTGGAAGCACCAGAAGAAGAGGGCGTTGAGCAAGTTGCAGACGATGAAGACGATGTAGAATTTCCAGCCGATGGCGGTGATGGCGATAGGAGTAACCTGAAGGGGAGAAGATCAGCGCATGGTCTTTTTGTTTGTGTGTTGGGTGCGAGTGGTTGTGACTCACCTGTCCGATCATGGTGTTGAATGCAAAGCTGGTCATGGCGCCGACAGAGACACCCTTCAAGCGCATGGCCGTGCCGAAAAGCTCGGCGGGAATCGACCAACTCAAGGGACCGCTGGAGATGAAGAAGACGAAGTTGAAGAGCCAAGTGACGACGACGAAAGCCCAATGGGCGCCGGTGTTCTGCGATGTCGTCGGGAAGACCTTGATGATGATGGCGTTGATGATGAAGGTGAGGGAGAGGAACAAGCATCCGTAAATCTCCAACGGTCTCCGGCCGACCTTGTCGATGGTGAGGATGCAAACGGTGGTGCCGAGGAAGGCGATGATGGCGTTGACGGCCTGGAACAGGAGCGAGAGGGACGTGGAGATACCGATCTGGGCGAAAATCTGCGGCGAGAAGTACTGAATCGCGCTGACACCGGTCTAGAT
>Ga0058704_10001350_pt1 | contig 11515 bp, 8 predicted proteins | sample AgamicMgSfe_FD_71363 | JGI IMG/M metagenome (GOLD analysis project Ga0058704, IMG submission 71363) | Agave microbial communities from Guanajuato, Mexico - Mg.Sf.e | ecosystem: Host-associated > Plants > Phyllosphere > Phylloplane/Leaf | place: Guanajuato, Mexico | collected 2012-05-30 | reverse complement strand
GACTACTCGAGCAATCTCAAGACGGCCAACATCCCTGCTTCTTTCCAATACGGCAGCATTGTTGGCGGTGGAGGCTGTTTGATCCTAGCCATGGCTGCCATTGGTGCTCTGTACGAATACGATCACCAAGCATCCAAAGAGCTCTTCGACAATGCAAAGCGCATGATCGGCCTGTACCTCGAAGAACGTCGTAAAGCGGATATGTCGGCTGCTGTCAATGGCTCCTTTATGAGCACAGGCAACTCGAAACACAACACTCCCTTGTGGCTTGTACAAGCTATGCTCCTCAACGTCATCTACGGTCACCAATGCGGAGACAAACGAGCAGCTGATATCGCAAGTACCCATGCGGCTGCTCTTGTGAGCCTCGCCAGAGCTGCCGAGCTAGCCCAACCATTCGCGGACGGCAACACCTCGCAGGATTTCGAGGCTATCGAAGAGGAGGCAAGCATGCAGTCGCCATTCGGTGACAACGCTCACAACTCCCCTCAGTCTGCTACTCACCTTGCGTGGTGCAAATGGAAGGACGCGGAAGAACGCAAGAGAACATTGTTTGTCATATTTATTCTCTCAAGTCTGTTGGTCACGGCGTATAACCAGAGTCCAGCCATCATGAACTCTGAAATTTTGTTGGACCTCCCTTGTGAGGAGGACTTGTGGGCTGCGGAGAACGCCAGCGACTGGCTTGCAAAGGGAGGCACACAAGCCGCGAGAAAGAGCGCTCATCCTTTTGCTGCTGCGCTGAGCGCTTTACTCACTGCTAGCCAAAAAACGAAGAAGGGTTCCAACAACATGTACAAGAATGCAGCAGCCAACGGGCAACATCTGAGCTCTGACAGCCTGCGACCGAGCACTTTTGGCTGCCTTGTCCTGATCAATGCGCTTCATAACTACATTTGGGAGACCAGAACCAGACATCACGGTCGACAATGGACTGCACAAGAGACAGAGGCCATGGTTGCCCATATCGAGCCCGCTCTAAATGCCTGGCAACGGGCTTGGAAAGCGAATGATCGCCATCATCTGCAACGTCCAAACCCCTTCAATTGCGGACCCCTTTCTGCCGACAGTATACCCCTACTGGATCTGGCCTTTGTCAGGTTGTTTGTCAATTTGGGCCGTAACAAAGAAGCATTCTGGTTGAGAGACTTTGACGCAATGGCCGTTGAGCTGACCAGGCTACCGGACATGGTTCAGTACGCAAACACTCCCGGCGCCGCAACTTCCGATGAATCGTCGTCTGAATCTCCTGGCGCAAATGGCCACTCGGCCAATGGATCAGTCAAACACTCTCGCCGATTCAGCCAAGCTTCGATTACCGGTCCAGGCTCGAAGCGTGAAAAACACTTGCGCAAAGCCGCTTGCTATGCTGCAGACTCGCTATCTGTTGCTGCCAAATTCGGCCTTACATATGCTGATAACGCCGCTCATCAATTGCCCATCCAATCTGCCATGTGCTTCTTTGATTGTGGCCAAGTCCTAGCAGAGTGGTCAGCGACTGTTCAAGAAAGAGTTGGCCGTTACTTGGGTGTATTGGGAAGAGACGACATCGACTACACCCAGGTGCCTGCAATCATGCTTCTTGAGGCGGAAGACATCGATCTGTTGAAGAAGATCGATAATATTTGCAGGATGCTTGAGGATAAAATGGTTCAACAGGCAAACCTCTACGCGCGTGATTTCGGTCAATTCGATCCAAACTCGACCATGAATGGAATTAACGGTGTAATCGAGAGACTGCCCGGGTTGCAAGAGTGTGGACTGTCCAGTAAGATCTTGAAAGTCACCGCCTTGATGCTCGAGAAAGACGCCACCTGGCCGAGTAAGTTGGAATATCCATTTTCGATGTGTAAGAAACTAACGATATTGTCAGTCACTCACTTAATGGCAAATGCCCTCCAAGTGCACACCCTCCACATGAACCAACGAGCCGAAGCCTCGTTGACTGCTTCCGATGGTTAGAAACATAAGAAACACAACTGAACTTCATCACGCTACGACAATGATACCCCATCTCGCTATAAACTTCGACTTTACAATACTTGAAATTCCGCCTCAATCTGGTCGAGGCTTTCGGCGTTTATACAAGAATACATACCAATTAGGCCAGCATTGGCCGAACATAACATTCAAACACCCGCTTTTTCTACATGAACATATGCCACGAACTTTACGAATCATGTTTTGGGTCTGCGGTACGAAAAGGAACAGGCGTCTTTATACTTCGGGGGTTGCTTTTTTAGAGCATCAAAAAGGAAGAGGAAAAGGGTTATCAAGATCGCGCATGTGCCGCGTAATCTCACAAGAGAAAAAGAGCACGATTTGCAGAAAAAAAAGCACTTGTCAGTGGATACGTTGGTTGGCAAAAATCAGATATGCGAGATGTGTATTTCTCTCGATATAAGCAAAATTCAAATGGTCTCTCTTGTTCATCTGACTATCTGCATTCGAGGAATGTGTGCCATGTAACATAAATAGTCACTAACACTATTGACGAATTGTGATTACGGATTTTCGTAATGTTAGAATGAATAATTCGACGTCAATATATGATTCAAGAAAAAGTCCACATGAATCGGAGCTGTGCACAGATTGAGAACTTGAAAACCGACTACGCTCTGAATGTTACGAAGGAGTACATGTCTTTCGACAACTTCTCTCCTGTCCAAAAATACATGTACCAATATGAGAGTACTGGCATTTCATTGATACTACAGCACGGCTCAAGCACATCACACGAGCGCCCGGCATTCAGTGCACAGAGCTCGTAGCAAGAGCCAATGCGCTCCAATCGACCACCTAGATATCAACACCTGCTCAACCCCACGAACTCCTCCGTCGACCCACACCAGGCCTCGCTTCACCCCCTTGCAAATCAGTGACCAACCGCTCCTTGAACGCCCTCTGCTGCACCTGATGATTATTCTCCAGAAACTTCTTCACGAACCCCGCAAACGTCTTGCTGCATTTCGCGTCGCTGCATATCTCGACGACTTTTGCTCCATCTCGACTGATCTTTAATCGCCAGCGGTTCGTGCTCGTGAAGCCGCCGGGGGCTTTGATCAGGATGTCGCAGCCGTCAGAGGTCGGTGTGAAGACCGCCACGTACCATACGCCGCCGTCCCAGAGTTTCTTGGGGAGGAAAGTCAGGCTGTCTTCGCAGTCGTAGATGCTGCTGTTGGGTGGGATTGCGAGGTTTTTGGGGATTGCGGTTGTCGGTTGGAAGGATTTGCAGTCTGGGTTTAGGTGGATTACAGAGCCGAAGTCGTGGAGGATTTGTAGGACGGCTTGGTCTGGTGTTGAAGTGTCGAGGGTGAAGGAGGTGGTGTGTGAGAAGGTTGTGTCGAACATTGTGGTGGTTTGTTACTCTCGAATGGTTGAAAGATGGTATGGCGGTCCAGTGACCACAGGGCGTGTTACTGTCAGATGAGGAATAGTATGTTCTTCTTTGGAGGCGGGTCGCGACAGACAATGGTGTTACTGCTGGTTGAAGAGTGATGGTACTGTCAATTGGCCGAAGAATGAAATCGATGCCTGATGATTAGGTGTTGTATCACTGCCAGGTTATCACCAGTACTCTTTTCTCGAAGACGAACAAAGATTGTTTTGAGATGCGACAAGATTGATTCCAGATGTGAAGGGTATAAGCTATAATACCGCGTCGCGCTTGATGATCTTCTTGGATGCAATCGGTTTCTGTGAACAAGATAGAAAATGAAATGACAATAAGAAAACAAGAAGCAGAAGCAATGCAAGTATACAAACCGCGTCATCCGAGAACACAAATGACTCTCAAACCTTGAGCGCTTCATGTCTCATTAGAATCGAGACACAAAGTGACGCAATCCATAACAGACTCGGGCCATTCTGTGCGCAGATATCCGGGCCAGCACCGGTTTCCAATCGAGCGGTCAATCGCGGAATCTGTCAAATCTGTCTAGCGCCTTGTCGATGAAGTAGATGGATCTACGCTCGGATCTTGTGCCATTCCAACGATGGAACTGATGGTGGAAGATTGCCTGATGGACAAGGCGTTGTGAGGTCTCGGCCTTGGCCCAACTCCTGCGCCAAGACATGGTATGCGGATGTGCTTGGCAGAACACCAGCTGTCCACACCTTGCCGCATTGAAGCTGTACGTTGCCGTAAACCTCGAGTCTCCCCACATTCTACCTGTGCTACATTTCTCGACTTTGGATAACAATTGTCAATCGAACAGAATGGTGTCGTTCAAATTGGGCGCTCTTGCGTTAATCGCTTTCCAAGCAGTCACCTCATTCGCTCAAGTCGAGGTAGGCAATAGGTCACGCGAACAATTGAACATTGCTAATCGCAAGTTTACAGACCGACGAGATCAATGAGTCTGTCGAGAACCCAAGCTCTTCCCCAAACCTGAAGGTCAAGGTCACTCCTCAATTCCCGCAATCCGAGGTGTTCGGCGTGAAGCTGGTCAACAACCACCCAACCCAATGCGTTCTGTCCATCCACAATGAAGAGCCAGCCCCAGTGAGCCTTCTCTTTGTCGGCGGTTCTCTCCTTACTCCAATGGGCGTACCAGGAGCTCCAAACCCACCAAGCATCCTCCGCAACTTGACCACTACTCGTTACGGAGCCCTCATCCCAGCTGGTGAGAGTGAGACCTTCACCTACAGCTTCGCAAATGAGATGCACCCACAGGACTTGACCTTGAACCTGGCTGCCATCATCCAGAACTCCGAGGAGAAGATCTTCACCATGCAGTTCTACAACGAGACTGTCAGCGTTGTCGAGGCCCCAAGCAGCATCTTCGACCCTCAGATGTGAGTATTATCGAGCTGTTGTCACATTTCAATGACTAATCACGCGCAGCATCTTCCTGTATCTCATGCTCGCAGCTGCCTTTGGTGGTACCTGCTACTTCATCTACAGCACATGGTTCACGACTTTCTTCCCACAGAAGCGCGGTCGCGGCAAGGGCGGTGAGCGCGCAAAAAGATCATCAGGACAAACTAAGAAAGTCGACCCAGCCGATCAAGTCAGCGTCGTTGGTGCCGACGGCCCTGCTGTCACCAGTGGATCCAAGACTTACGACGAGAGCTGGATCCCAGCGCACCACTTGCAGAGACCTGAGGCTAAGAGAATCAGCTCTGGCGCAAAGGTCAGGACCAAGAGCAAGCAGGCGCAAGCATAGGGAAAGATCGGAGGTCCGCAAAAGCAACACGGTAGCAACATTGAAAGGCGATCAGGTTAGCCGTTTTTGGAGAAAGGCTTGGGTTACTTGCGCGAGAAAAGCTGGGTCGAGTTTGTAACGTCAAGGGAAATAACAAGTGATTGGGCGAGGTCACTCGCAACCTTCCTGGCCTTTCGATTGTTGCTGTTGAAGAGGCTATGTATCTCGATTCGACTGAAAATCGAGGTTGGCAACTTCCTAGTGTCTACTTTGGAAGTCGTTCTGAATAACGTAGAAAGATTTTGCATCGAAGTGATAAGCTCATGCTTCTACAATCTATAGCATCAAGAACATTGCGATCTTTACTTTTTGTTCGAAGGCTTTGTCTGTGAGGTTGACATCATCGTATTAATTTGAAACCGCGTCTGTAACCCCCACACCAAACATTCCATCAGATTACTTTCCGACTTTCCTTAAAAATGCCCAACAAACCACACGCACCTCGTAAACCCGGCAAGAAGCCAGCAGCTACTGCGGCGACAGCAAACGGAGAAGATACTAGCTACATACAGTTCACAAACTCAAAAGACGACAAGAAGAAGAAAAATGCCGCGACGAACAATTCTACGCCAATCACGGAATCGAGCAAGAATGCAAAGACCAAGGATGGAGCGTCTGCAGGTGATGCCAACGCACCAGATGCTGGAAAGCAACCAAGTACCCGGACCTTGATCAGTGGCTCGGCCTCATGGACTGGAAAATTACCGCTCAACCTGTTCAACGAGCACTGTCAGAAGCAGAAATGGGAGAAACCCGAATATACCATGAACCGGTCTTCACAGCCGCCGGGGTTTATATCGTCAGTCATCATACGGAACAAAAACCCCAAGACTCAGGAGTTCAATACATTACCCCCGATCGCTCTTCCTAGGGACAAGCAGGCTATTGGTGTTCGTGAGACTGCGGTCGAGGCGAGGCATTTTGCTGCAACTTATGCACTGTTCAGGGTTGCGAACATGAAGAATCTACACATGACTCTACCGCCTCAGTTCAGGGATCTCTGGAAGGGCGAATTCGCGGACATGAAGAAAGAGGCAGTAGAACAAGGGCAAGGGTGGATGTATGACGCTGATCCTTTTGCGGCGAGAGAACGAAGGGAAGAAGAAAAGAGGATAATGGAGAAGAAGAGAATGGAAAAAGATAAGAGAATCGAAGCTGAGAAGAAACTGGACACCGGACTAGGTATGCCAAAGGGCAAGGGCTGGAACCGAGCGCCCAAGGTCGAAATGGGAAAGAACATGAGGAGGGATGTCGAAGATGTGGTCAGAAAGAACACCATATGGAATCCTCGAGGGATTGCCATCGAAGATGCAGAATGCAAAAGAATCGTTGCAGAAGTCTCTGTGCTCGGGTTCAGGAGAGCGCATGTGGAGGAGGCGACGACTATTTGCAAAGACAAGGAGGAAGTCCTCGAATGGCTACTTATTCACGTACCGGAAGACGACTTACCCAAGTGGGCTTTACCTGAAGGATACTCGGCTGGCGTCAGTCTCGCCAGTGGCAATCTTCAAAGAGAGGGCAAAATCAAGCGTCTTGCTGCTGCTGGATACTCTCCTGATCTCTGTGCCGACGTGCTGGATGACAATGATGGCGACGAGCTGCGTGCGGCGGAATCATTGCAAACCGATCTTTTGGAACAGAGTAACATCTCAACTTTCTTTACACCTGATGACAGCATTGACGACAAGGAGTTCTGGAATGATGAGCAGACTGTAGTGGAGTCCATCTTTGGCGAGCGTTACAAAAAAACAGCAGACTCGTGTCGATTGACTCTTGAAGTTCCCAACTACAAGGGAAATACTGTGACAGCTTTCATACGGCGACCAACCAAAGGCTACCCGAATGCGCTGCCAGTTTTGTCAATTGAAGCGAACCTACCTTCATATATTAGGTTGAGCATAGTACGGCGAGCACTAGAAGTCGCATCGACAGACTACTTGGGGGAGCAGATGATCTTCAACCTCATAGATTGGGTAGAGAACAACATCTCAGCGGCAATTGAAGATCCTGGAAAGCTCAGCAGTCTGGTTTCTGCAGCCATGGGAGCGACAACAGAGCACAGTGCTCCGCTGTCGGTTCGTCAGAAAGCGACAAAGCGTGGTCCCCGGAAGGTCGTTTTCGAACCATCTCCAGCAGGCGAACGACTACTCTCTGAATGGAATGCCAGACAGTCGACGCAGGCTCAACAGAAGATGAATTCAGTGCGCCAGAATCTTCCTGCCTGGAAATTACAAGACGCCATTGTGAAGGCTGTCAGCTCTTCTCAAGTCTTAATCATCTCCGGTGAGACAGGTTCCGGTAAATCAACACAATCAGTTCAATTCGTGCTTGATGATATGATACATAAGGCTCTCGGTGCAGCTGCCAACATCATCTGCACGCAACCTCGAAGAATCTCTGCGCTTGGTCTAGCCGACCGTGTCGCTGAGGAGCGCTGCGGAAAAGTTGGCGGTGAGGTCGGCTATATCATTCGTGGTGAGTCAAGGCAGACGCAGGGCGAGACCAGAATCACATTCGTCACGACCGGTGTCCTCCTTCGACGATTGCAGACATCGGGAGGAAAGCCACAAGATGTTGTCAATGCATTGGCAGATGTGAGCCATATTGTGATTGATGAAGTTCACGAAAGAAGTCTTGATACCGATTTCTTGATGGTCTTGTTGCGAGACGTCTTGAAGGTTCGTAAGGACTTGAAGTTGATCTTGATGAGTGCTACGCTTGACGCCGAAGTCTTTGAGAAATACTTTGCTTCCACATCGTCTGTCAGCAAGATTGAGATTGCCGGAAGAACACACCCGGTTCAGGATCTATACATGGACGATGTGCTTCGATTGACTGGCTTCACTTCTGGATCTTTAGAAGATGCGGACGGAGAGCCTGAGGACAAGGAGCACAGCATGGGCGCTGCACTGCGGTCTATCGGCACGAGAATCAACTACGATGTCATTGCCGCTACGGTCCAGTATATCCACTCGAAGCTTGGTTCTCAAGATGGCGGCATTCTGATCTTTTTGCCCGGTGTTGCCGAGATTGACAGGACTCTGCGGGCACTTCAAGGCTCACCGCATCTCCACGCTCTACCGCTACACGCTTCTTTGCAACCTGCCGAGCAAAGAAGAGTCTTCCCCGCTGCACCATCAGGCAAGCGCAAGGTCATTGCAGCTACAAATGTTGCAGAGACATCCATCACTATTGAGGACATCGTGGCTGTCATTGATACTGGCCGCGTCAAAGAAACCAGTTTCGATCCAGTATCGAGTATGGTCAAGCTGGAGGAAGTCTGGGCATCGAAAGCTGCTTGCAAACAGAGGCGGGGTCGCGCTGGTCGTGTTAGGGCTGGTATTTGCTACAAGCTGTATACACGTGCCGCAGAAGCCAGCAAAATGGCTGAAAGGCCTGATCCTGAGATCAGACGTGTACCCCTCGAGCAGTTGTGTTTGTCGGTCAAGGCGATGGGTGTTCAGAACGTGCCGGCTTTCCTGGCCAGTGCTTTGACACCGCCCGAGAGTGTAGCAGTTGAAGGTGCTTTGGATCTGCTGAGCCGCATGGGAGCGTTGGACAGCAATGAGCTTACTGCACTTGGACGACATCTCGCCATGATCCCAGCAGATCTGCGTTGCGGCAAGCTTCTTGTTCACGGCGCGATCTTTGGCTGCCTCGACGCTTGTTTGACCATTGCTGGCATTCTGAGCGTTCGAAGTCCTTTCCTCAGTCCTCAGAACAAGCGCGATGAGGCAAAAGCTGCTAGAGCCGTCTTCAGCGATGGTAATGGAGATCTGATGTGCGACTTGCAAGCGTACGAACAGTGGGCCGCAAGACGCGCTGACAGGGAGCCGACATCGATGACCAGGCGCTGGTGTGACGAGAACTTTCTTTCTCATCAGACGTTACAGGATATTTCGACCAACAGGACGCAGTATCTTTCATCTCTGCAAGAGATCGGCTTTCTCCCTCATTCGTATCGCTCGCACGGGTCAAGTCCTGCATCTGCATCAGCATTGAATGCAAATAATGACAGCAAGACATTGTTGCGAGCTTTGGTTGCTGCTTCGTTCACGCCACAGATCGCTCGTATCGACTTTCCTGATACAAAATACATCGCTTCGATTTCAGGCGCTGTTGCTCAAGATCCAGAAGCTCGCACGATCAAATTTTTCACTGAAGACGCCAGCACCTCGGACGATAGGGTCTCACGCCTTTTCATTCACCCCTCGAGCACGCTGTTCACGGCTCAGACATTCCCAGCGAACAGTACGTTCATGTCATATTTCACAAAAATGGCCACTAGCAAGGTTTTCATGCGCGAGTTGACTCCTTTCAACACATATACGGCGTTGCTGTTCTGTGGCAGCCTCGAGTTGGACACAAGATCTGGGGGCGGGCTGCTTCTGGACCGATGGATTAGGGTCAAAGGATGGGCGAGGATCGGTGTCTTGGTCAGCAGACTGCGAGCAATGCTGGACGAGCTACTAGCCAAAAAGGTGGATGACCCCGGCCTTGACATTAGCGGAAGCGGTGTTGTGTCTGTCGTCCGACGTCTACTAGAGTTTGACGGGTTAGACCGATAGATGATGCAGGGATAAGACGAGGATTGAGATGCTTCCGCAGACCGCTGCTATGCAAAAAGACATTCTCCCACGCTGCACTACTTTCCGACAGTTCCAAATAACCTGTCGCCAACATCGCCCAGCCCAGGCTTGATCATGCCCTTCTCATCCGTCTCGCCGTCGACGGCTCCAACCCAGAACTCTACACCCTCGGGCCACGTCTGCGCCGCATTCTCCAGTCCTCCAACACTGGCTAACACAGCACAGCATACTATCCTCTTGACGCCCCAATCTTTCAAAGTATCGATCGCCGCACTCGCTGTCTGCCCCGTCGCAATGATTGGATCAACCAGAATCGCCAGATCTGATGGCTGCTGCTCTGCCAACGTCGTGGAAGTCGTGTATGGAAGATTGTTGTAGTACTCGACTGGCTGCAGCGTGGTCTTTTCTCTGTACATGCCGAGATGGAATACCGGGACCGACTCGGGTAGAAGCGAGTTCATAGCTTCGACCATGCTGAGGCCTGAGCGCAAGACGGGTACGATGCTGATGTTGGACGGCGAGAGTGTCTCTATCGGGTAGGAGTAACCTAATGGTGAAGTTGCCTGGACTGTCAGTGGGGCAATTGATCATAGCGAGTGAGACGTACTGTGCCTGTTTCTTGCACAGTGAGGCTGTGTGCGAGGGCCTCGCAGCCGACTAGCAGAGTGATGTCGTGAACTAGTTGTTTCGTCTCTCGCGATGTCGTTGTCGATGCACGCAGTTGCGAGAGCTTGGCCCGCAGGCATGGATGGGAGGATACATGGACGTTTGGGGGGACTGGGTACGACATGAGTGGTAGTGGTAGAGAGCAACGCTGAAAGCTTTGTACAGATGTCGAAGATGGAGAGTCAATTGCGAGTACAGTCGTGCGATAAGGGACGAGTAATGTAACGTCGGCGGTATCTGTCTATCATCACATGCCGCTGCCGCTGCTATGCGGGGATGATCCATATTCCGCTTATCGATATGCCCGCAGTAGCGCGAGATCGAAGTGGAGACATGCTACGGCCCGAGCCGGCGCAGGTACGTCACTCATGGTTGCGGAAAACAAAGCCAAAATATCATCATTGCCGTCGCACAACGGAACCCCTGTCGTCTTTCGGACATCCGATGACGGAACTTTGTGATGAGCATTCAGGTATCTGTGTTGATACATGACTTTCAGTCCGATGGCGCGGCAGGAAAATACTCACACTACTGGCAACGGTCAGCCAGACCTGCATACAAGCCATCCTCCATGGTTGACTCGTCAGAAGGAGAACCAAAGACTCTATTGTCTGATAGTGGTTACCGCCCACATCGACGAATACGCCCTGAAAGTATCTCTTCCAGCGGCCCGTCAAGAGGACCTTCGCGTGGTCATTCACGGCGAACGAGTAGCGCCAGTGTCCAGACAGCCATTTTTGATCCATCCCGAGGCAGTCTTCACCTCAAGCGTCCAGGAGACCGTACTTCGGCAGGACCAGGCAAAGTTGCTGTCTACGCCCCTCCAGAGCAACATGATAATCAGGACACCTTATCAGACACGGCGGCGTCTTCGCCTACATCGCCGATAACGACAACCAAGCCTTCCACACAGTCACGGTGCAAACCTATCGCACCATCTAGCGGAGAGGCCAGCAGCTCGCGACAGACACCCAGTGCTTCTCATCCAGCATACAGAGCAAGTCAAACTTCTCAACAGTCATCGTCAGAATTGGAAAGTGCAAGGCAGAAGGG
>Ga0058704_10001349_pt1 | contig 11517 bp, 11 predicted proteins | sample AgamicMgSfe_FD_71363 | JGI IMG/M metagenome (GOLD analysis project Ga0058704, IMG submission 71363) | Agave microbial communities from Guanajuato, Mexico - Mg.Sf.e | ecosystem: Host-associated > Plants > Phyllosphere > Phylloplane/Leaf | place: Guanajuato, Mexico | collected 2012-05-30 | reverse complement strand
GGGGGCATCAAATGTGGCTCAGGAGACGACTGAAGCCAAGTCGGACGAGGTCAAAGATGCAGAAAGTATCGCCCAAGATCCGATGGAGATTGATGCTCAGGCTTCGCAAGAATATCTGCTTAGAGTCTTCGGAGGTACCAGCGGCCCGGACGAGACCACGCAACCTGCCGGAGAATCACGTCCGCCACAGGATGCTCCATCGCAGGGACTTGAAGCTCCTGACAGAGACGACGGAGGAGCAAGCCCGTTTGAAGAGTTCGTCGAGGCAAAGGAGGAACCTCCTACTCCGACGTGAGCTAGAGAGTGATGGGGCAATAATGATTATCGAGAGGGCAGTACGGTGTCAATCTGGAGACGAAGACTTGGACTGTCACCAATCTGTTTTGCATATAAATGATGATACCCACAGCATAGCGACATTCATAGTGCAGCGTTATTCACGAAAGTCATGGTGATTACTTGCTCGAGCGGTTGCGATTCTTGATCGGTCCTTTTATGATAGCAACAAGTGGATGTATCATCATTCCAAGAAACCATGATTCGTGACCGTCAGACCTCTATACAGATTTACGGTCCGTGCGACGAGCTAGTGAACAGAACGTGTGTCTGTGAATCGACGTGATTGGATCCAGGAGCACTTCCACTTAGATCAAATCCACCTATTTTTGCTATTCAACTCATCGCGCCCGTTGTCGCGGATTCTGGCTCACTGCCGAAAATCACGAGTTCTAACGAGTCCTCGTGTTTCGAGACCGCGCTGCGGGGCTCTTTCTTATTCGAGTTGTCTCCTTATCGATTAACCTAGGTCGTGCCTGCCGCCGCATGGACAGCTCACTCACCTCACCATACGCTACCTTGCACCCCATTCGTTGAGTTTCCGATTTCTGCCTCGACTTCTTCGACCGACGACATCTCGGTATTGAGGTCGATTGAATCGCATAGACCACTACAGGCAATGTTCATTTCCCCCGCGCAAACCACTCAGTACCGCAGACGCCAGGAGGGGTGATCGATGCTCACTTAGCAAAAGAACATCCCACCAATTCATTGCCAACTACTGCTGCCCAACGCTGAGACAAGCAATACAAGGCTCACTGCAGCACTTCACTGCACGAACCCACCATGTACGCAGTCTCTCTATTCCCTCTGGACTCGGTTCTTTCTTCCGATCGCCTCAGCGCCACTACCATCACTCTATGACCACTATGAGTCGCGTCCGCTGACTTATTGTTTTTCTTTTGTAGGAAGTTCGGCAAACACATTCAGAAGCGCCAGCTTGATATCCCAGAATATGCTGCCAGTTTTGTTGACTACAAGGCCCTGAAGAAGGTTCGACTTGTCCTATCATGTCAAATGAGTTCAGTTTCATGGACAGTTGCTCACCTATCACACAGCTCATCAAGAAGCTCAGCGCTACTCCTATCATACAGGCGCAAAGTATCAATGGTCCCGGTGAAGAACAGCTTGACTCACAAGCGTCGTTACAAGCAAATAAAGCAACCTTCTTCTTCCGATTAGTGAGTGAGGCATAGTCAACGCATCAATTTCTAAAGCTGACATATGCACAGGAAAGAGAACTCGAGAAGGTCAACATCTTCTACTTGCAGAAAGAAGCAGAGGTATGATTTGTGTCTGGCACCGGCTTCATGATTGCCCTACTAATTGCAAAAGCTCAAATTACGCCTGCGCACTCTGCTCGACCGAAAGAAGGCCTTGCAAGCGCGTGCGCCATCAACCAACAAGAAATCCTCTATCTATGTTACATTAGACGAGGGGTTCCGCCTCTTCAACAGCGACCTTGATAAGCTTCAGCAATTCGTTGAGATCAACCAGACTGCATTCTCGAAGATCCTCAAGAAGTGGGACAAAACTTCGAAATCACGCACCAAAGAGCTATATCTTTCGCGCGCCGTCGAAGTTCAGCCTTGTTTCAACCGAGATGTCATCAGCGACTTATCCGATCAGTCAACCACGAGCTTGCTTGAACTTGGCGCCTGGGCAGAAGGCGAGAACATCGAATTCAGGCCTGCTGCGACCGAGTCAGCTAGAATTCAGCAAGCAGCACAGCAAGACGAGAGCGATGTCGACGGTCAGATACAGCACGCTGTCACTTCTGGAAATATGAGCGTCGTCCTTGACTGGATAAGCAGGATTCCAGCTGGTCCGGAGCGCATCACCCGCGTCAGTCGCGTTTTCCTTAGCACTGTGAACACTGCCCCACTCCTTGCACAACAGGCACTCCTCGATACTTCGGAAGTCGATGTCAACTTTGGTGACGAAATCAACGAGAGAACATGTCTCCATGAACTCGCGATTTCAGGCCGGCTGGAGAGCTTGGGACCGGCGCTCAAAGCTGGCGCCCAGGTCGGAGACCTCGATGTATACGGAAGAATCCCGATTCACTACGCCTGTATGCATGGACATGTCGCGGTGATTGAAGCTCTCGTCGCAGCAGACAACGATCAACCTGTGCGCACAGAAGTTGTGCCAGATCAAGCGCCAACTCAAACCACAGATGCCGCTACTCACAGCACGGTGAATGGACTAGATCTCGACAATTTCACACCCTTGATTCACGCAATCGTTCACAACAATGGTCAGGCTGTGAAAGCGCTTTTACATCTGGGCGCACGGGTTGACCCAGCAAGCGAGTCAGATCACATCCCGTTGAACCTCGCGTGCCAGTATGGCTCTGTCGCAATTGTCGACCTTCTTTTGCAGTACAAGCCACAGATCTTACCTGATGCAGAAGGACTTTATCCACAGCACCTTGTCCCACGATCTGGTAGGAGCTCACAGATCCTGCTCATGCTCAGGAATTACGGCGCAGATCTGGATCAACCAGACAAGCTATATCAGTGGACTCCAATCTTTCACGCAGCAAGCGAAGGACACCTCTCGTGCCTGGAAACGCTCGTCCAATGTGGCGTCAACGTGAATGCATTGGATGAGAAGGATCTCTCTGCCATGTACTATGCAGCTTGGGAAGGACATCTTGACTGTCTCCGCGTACTTGAACAAGCCGGGCTCCGTTCTGGCATTACCCGGCCACTCGTGACTACATCGGTGCAGGCTCCACCCTCAATTCTGGCATCGACGGCTCCATTGCCATCAGAAGCAGAGGCCATACCAGACCTTTCGCTTCCACCTCCTATCATCCCACTCCGCAGATACGGACACAACTTTCTCGACACAACAAAAACTTTCATCGTCATTAGCTTCGATACCCACGGCACAAACGCAATTGAATTTTATGGCGACAACAAATATCCTGCAGCACGGCTCACAATCTCCTCGAAATCATCAGATCTCATCCCGCGAAACATTGCTTTACCGATACAGGATGATTGCAAGGTCATTTCCTTCCAGATCGAGAATCTCGAAACATTCTCCATCGACTTTGATATCTACCCGACTTTTGGCAGCAAAGTCATTGCTCGCGCAGCTGCCTCATCGAGAGTTTTCACAAGCAGAAGCAGTAGCTCAGGAAGTTGGCATCTGGAGCTCTTCGATCCTCGTCTGCGAGCGATTGGCCGATTGAGCTTCCATTACCAGGTCGTCACTCCGTTCCACGGTATTCCAATGGAGATCACCCAATTCGCGACATATTGGAAGGCAACCAGTCAGATCAGCTCTCAATCGAACGGTCTTATCACTGGATCGAGTTTGTCAGGAGATTACCTTCGGGTGTTCGTGCAAACTACTCGCGACCTGGTGCCCGTACTGTTCCCGCAATGGGCTGTACCGTCGAATCTTGCCGCATTTGGAGCATTCAACGACTTGATCAACAGACTGACTTTCGACCAACTCAGAAAGATCGCCCAAGCTGCTGGTACAGGATCGCTCGACCAGATTGCAGGATTTATGCGATCAACTAGCCGATCAGACCTGAAGAAGCTCGCTCAAGGTCTTGCGTCGTCATGCTCGTCACTCAGAGAAGTGCTGCAGTTGCTGCCACCAGAATTGCACCTGGATCTTCACATTGTTTACCCCACCAAGCAAGAAGAAGATACCCTTCACCTCGGCCCAACACCAAACATGAACACATTCATCGACTCTATCCTCACAGTCGTGTTTGAGCATGCGACGCAGCTTCGCGGTGCTAATGAAGGCTTCATCCGTTCGATCGTCTTTTCATCTTTCAATCCCGACATCTGCACAGCCTTGAACTGGAAGCAGCCAAACTGTTAGTCCCGCAGAAGAGCTACGTTCTACTTTTACTCAGACTAACACCATCGTAGATCCAGTGCTACTCTGCAACAACCTAGGTGACGAGCTCGTAGCATCAGAAACCGCCAATGCCGCCACTGCAATCGTCAGTTCCGGTCGACAAGCCCTTTCTGTCAAGGAAGCAGTCCGTGTGGCCCAAAGCAACAACTTCATGGGTCTCATCTGCAGCAGCCGACTTCTTCAGCTGGTACCTGCTCTAGCAGAGAGCATCAAGGTCGCCGGACTAGTGCTCATCACAGATGTCACTGACACCGCGGCAATGCCTAAAGCTCCTGCAAGCAGCTACCATGGTATCCCCGATAGTGTGGATGGTATGCTCGAGGGCAACTCCATCCTGAGATTCAATGAGAGCATCGATATGTAGGATGGTCGATCCGATGGTCAGTCCGCGATCGGAAACGAGATCGATGGTGGATTTGTATAGAAAAGGTCTAAAAATGCTCGATTGAGTTGTTCTTTGGCAAATCGTCAGGCGCGGTCGTAATGCATGGTGGTTTCTCAAGTCATTCTAGAAGCTTTAGCGAGAAGAAATCTCGAGGTACTTTAGAAGAACAGATACCAATACCAAAAAGGACTGTTGATACATGCTGCGGAATCGTATTCCGAACTTACATGAGGTAAAACTTCATACTATACCGTCACCATGAGTGTTTATCATCTGATGATGAGCATACGTAGGCCAGAGTTCACCAGTCCATGACCATATACGGTGTTGTTCAGAGTACTTTTAATAGTCAATATCGATCGACCCAAGCGCCGGGTGATCGTCCCCAATTCCCCACAAAACCCCTGGCGCGAACATGTGGAGTCACGCGCCTCCATTAACGACTTCCGAGCATTCAGACATTCGTCCTTACCATACAATACAAGGTCACATCAGTGATTATATCAGGACTAGGAGTTCTACGTTGCAGCGTATCAAAAGCGATGAACGATGGAACACAAGCAATACGACCACCCTCTCCACACCACGACATGAACGACCCATCTCACGCTCCACTCATCACACACCAAGAACCCACCTCCCTCGCCGACCACGACTCAGCCACCTCCTCCCTCCTCCAAAATGACGAGACAGAACACCCACACCAAGACGCACCTCATCTCTTCCATTCGAGCCACCGCCAACTCTACCTCCTAACCCTAACAGCCGGCCTCTCCGGTCTTCTTTTCGGCTACGACACAGGCATAATCTCCAGCACACTGATAAACCTGCACCTCTCCCTCGGCCGCGCACTATCAATAACAGACTCCTCCCTAGTCACGTCGTCGACCTCGCTCTTCGCTCTCCTCGCCTCGCCATTCGCGGGCCTGATCGCCGACTCGCTAGGCCGCAAACCGCTCATCGCAGCGACGTGTATGTTATTCGTTGCGGGCGCGCTGGTGCAGGCTTTCGCGACTACGGTCTGGGTTATGGTTCTTGGTCGGGGAGTTGTGGGGCTCGCGATCGGGGCTGCAAGTGGGGTTGTGCCGGTTTATATTGGGGAGATCGCGCCGGCGAGGAGTAGAGGACGGATGGTCACTGTGCAGGCGCTATTGATTACGGGGGGTCAGGTCGTGGCGTATGTGGTTGGTGCGGCAGTAATGGGCCGCTGGAGAGTTGCGGTTGGTATTGGGGCGCTGCCGGCGTTGGTGCAGGCTGTGTTGTTGTTGGGGTTACCTGAGAGTCCAAGGTGGCTTGTTCTAAGAGCGAGGGACGATGAGGCGAGGAGGGTGTTGGCGAGATTGGGAGAGGATGTTGAGGGCGTGCTTGGGAGGATCAGGGAAGAGGTCAAGGAAGAGGAGATTAGTAGGTCCAAGAGCTTGTGGAAGGAAATGTTTCTTGTGCCTGGACATAGGAGAGCCCTGACGATTGCGTGCATGCTCCAAGGGTTGCAGCAGTTGTGTGGATTCGTGAGTCTATACTTGACTATTTGGTCAACATCCAGACTGACTATAGCAGAATGTCCTTATGTACTTCTCGGCGACCATCTTCACACTCGTCGGCTTCACCAGCCCCATCATAGTGTCTCTTTCCATCGCCATCACCAACTTCGTCTTCACGCTGTTCGCATTCAGCCTAATCGACTCGATCGGCCGTCGCCGTGTCCTGCTCATCTCGATCCCATTCATGGTTCTCGCCCTGGTATTGTCAGCTGTCGCATTTTCACGCCTGCCTTCCGACTCTGGCGCATCGCTCGCAACACCTTATCATACGACCTTGAAGCACAGCCTTCTACCATTCGCCTTACTTCTCAGTCTGATATTGTACGTCGCTGCTTATGCATTGGGTCTTGGCTGCGTACCGTGGCAGCAAGGCGAGTTATTCCCACTATCGGTACGGAGTCTGGGCAGTGGATTGGCCACCGCAACAAATTGGGGTAGTAACTTTATCGTTGGTATCAGCTTCCTACCAATGATGAACGTTCTTGGTAGTGAAGTCACGTTTGCCGGATACGCCATCATGTGCGCTATTGGTTGGGTGTTGGTATGGCTCATATATCCCGAGACCAAAGGCTTGGAATTGGAAGATGTCGGGCGACTACTAGATCAGGGCTGGGCAATCCGTGACAGGAACGGTCTGCGAGACCGAACAGGCATGGTCAGAGTGCCGGACGAAGAGATTGAAGAAGGATGAATCTAGACTTCTCATAGACAAATATAATCATGGTATCTTCTCTCGATCTACGCGCTTCCTCCTTTGCGAAAACTAACCTTCTCAACACCCACACTCTCCTCGCCCTTCTCGTTCTTCTTGATCTGATACACGTACAATACCAACACATCACCCTGCACATCCATGAGCACAAAACTCGGCACCACCTTGTCGTTGCCATCAGCATCCACCTCGCCGCCCTCCTCGTCCCAACTCGCCGCGCCCGTCGCGCTGCCCGGGTTTATGAAGAACTTGCCCTCCATCTCGTACGCCTCGAACCGCGACGTGCCGCCCCAGCACAGCACATCGACATCCATCTGCCGCGCCGCGATGAGTAAGCTGTCTGGATCGCCCGGTGGGATTATCGTGTGTCCGTGTGTGAAGCCTATGCGCAGGCTGCCGTGTGTGACTACTTTTGACAGAGCCGTGGGCGCGGGATACGCGGCGTCATTTTGCGGTGCGCCGTAGGGTGTATTTTGTGCTGGGGCTGGGTGCGATAGTGGGATGTCGAAGTCGCCTTTTACGAGTTGTAGATCTGGTGCCAAGGAGCGTAGGAAGGTGTATACTGATGGTGAGGTGAGGTTGCCTAAGCAGAGGATCTGGCCGATTTTGCCGGGTGTGAGGAGTTTCTTGAACTGTAAGAGGTGTCAATTGGGCGGTTCTGCTGCGATGAGGTCAAGTGAGACATGATACCTTTGCTGGTATGTCCTGTGGTTGTTAGCTTAGGATCATGTGAAGATCGGCGGTTGACGTACAATTGCTCGGTCGGGAATGAAGAGGTCGCCAAGGACCAATACTAATCTCTGTGTCATGATGTGTGTTCTGTTTGCGCGATTGTTGCGCTATATAGTCGAGTGTCAAGGTATGTCATAAGAGCACGCGCATTCAATGGCCGATGGTCGCTGCGGCCGGCGGTGTTTGGACTGACGTTGATGGACGCTCGGCGCGGCTGAACCTCGGTCGTTGCTCACCTCACTTCCTTCTACGGAGAGGCTAGGGGTGTCTCTACTCTTTCCTCAGATATTGCCTGTCCTGTCTGTGTCTTTCAGATTATGGCCAGGTGTAATGCGAACGTCGTGACTTTCTCAAGTACTGCCCTTCATGGGTGCTGTCAGTAGCCGCACCCGCCCTGGATTTGTCACGGGGGAACAAAGCAATAGCACAAAGCAACAGGACAAAGACTCGGCCTCGACAGAAGACCTTCAAACTGTTATTCAAGGTTGTCGCTCATGAGGGCGGGACGATTCGGTGTCGCTCCGCGTGCAGATGATGGACCATCACGAGAAGTCCTGAGACCTTAAGGTTAGTACTCTTTCTTTTCGTACATCCACCGACCTCCCAGCATGTCTTCACGTCACATTCGTGACGACAGCGGGCATCTCAATGTGAATTTTCACTTTGTGAAAGTCCCAACTACGAGTATCGGCACGATGGCGCTCGAAAGAATGCCTTCTTTTCTTCACAAAGACGTTTTAGGAGGCGGAAAGCACCATGGGCGAGATTTTCAAAGATCGGAAAATGAACTCTCCGCCTGCTTCGAACAGGACATCATGCAAATCACAACGTCCAAACAAACTGTGTTCCCCCCGGAAGAGATGCGTCTTTGTCAAAGCCATTCGCAAAGGCTTCGCCCTGCACAAGGATAATCCAGCATCTACGGATTGTCACGACCTCCGTCGAAGTCCAGTTGTCGAGGAGATCTCATTCGAAAGTCTCACAATACCGTCTGCTTCTCTGCGTATGAGAAACGATCTTGCATCAACCAATGCCAGACATCCTGGGACTCCTCGCAACATCTCCACCTCTGTTGGCAAGCTCAAGGACAAACCGCACGACCGTCTCCCTACGGTCATGGAAGGCGGAGAGTCGGTCGCAAGTGTCGAGATGATTGGGAACATCTACCAAACGGCTACCTCGGTAGAACCCCCCGATCGCAGCATCCAGTCCAGTCCTACGCATCTCTACCAGACCTGTATCCCCTGTGTAAGCTTGCCCATGCGCATCAACAACGCGACTCTGGATCAGCCTCAACCATGTACCGACGGCTTTGACGCCCGCGTCGATGCTCAACACCGACACATGTACCGTCACTTGAACAACTCGGCACTCTCACTAAATCCCGACATGTACTACTTCCCAGGGCTGGACCTGGGTGAAGAGAAGGTTGTCCGTAGAGTAGGCGCTGACCTTCTCGATAGAGATATTGGAATCTCTATCGGCGCTGAGGCCTACTTCTTCAGTGTTTTTGTGGCTGAGCGCTTCGGGTTGCTCTGAGCCTGTCGTTGTGCCATCAAGGTTCCTCTATATCAGATTTGCTAGTCTAGCCCGTCGCGGTTTACTTCATGACATGTATGGTAATGTAGTAGCATGTCCGACCTCGGTGTGTTTGGTGTGTTTGAAGGCTACATAAATATGAAACGTCTTCCTTATTGTCATTATTAAATTATCTTCTGCACTTTCCAAGACTTCTGCTTGAAAGATACCACTAATGGCTCGGTCTTCCTAATAGGTAATTCCAGATGTTCATACCACCTGTAGAGGCTAACTAGGCAGAACTATCCAGTCTGTAAGGCCTCTTTACACTACAACGTCCCTTTGCAGACTCTGTCCAGCACTTTCAAATCCAGAGTAGGGGAGGCAGTGGGCCTGTCTTCATCATGATCAGCTCCATCCTTGCACAGTGGGCTGCAGCGGGCGACTTCAAAAACCCGAAACACATGTACTTCTAAAGGTTCGTACCAGTCAACGAGATGTGGTATCTGATACTGAAGATCAACAAGACTTTGAAATAGAACTCCGAGACGCTCTACACTGATGCTGGTACACTTTCGTTGTAAGTTCGGCATGTTCTCTTTGTGTTGGAGGTCGCTACGGGAAACAGACCGTGTCGGGTAAAGCACAAAGGGGATACCGATCCAACAAGACCGAACAAAGCAGCACCAAGGGACAATGGCTGAGACGTTCACCTCCATGACAGATACTGAGGACTCGTGAGTAACAGCAATGTCGGTCGCTTGTCTCGAAGTTGGCATGCGAGCCCGAGGTGGACTACTGGCACAGATACTTGCGTAATCTTAGCCCATTTCCTTTCCGCTTCTCTTACACTTGGCACCTTGACAATTCACACCACTCCCGCTCCGACGTCTGGTTCTCCGCGCTGTATGTACGCGCCTGTTGCTGCCTAGCCACGTCTAGCCACATACGTTGACCGTTCCGTCTTCTATCCTCTCTTTCCACCTACCACCATTACCTCATCCACAATCTTCAATTACAGCCGGTTCTCTATCGAGCTATCTTCCTGGCATTGGCTCAAGTATCTATATTGGTCCTTCATCTCTTCATCCACGATTGGCAAGTCTCTTGCATACTACTCCTTTACCATTCTTCGGATTTGGTCATTTACAGTAAGTACTCTTGAAAGCTCTCTATTACACAGCATTCTGACGATGAAGACAGACGACGAATTGAAGACCAAGCCACGGTACAGTCTTCGTTCTTCGAAAACAAAGACCGAGTTGAGACATTGTCATGGCGGATTCAAACTTGGAACCAAACCTCGGAACCTGGGGTCCCATCGATTGGAATCACTACACCACCTTGGTGGGCTTCACCCTTAGAAAATCGATGAGATGTTTTCCAGATTTCCTGTTGTCACACGGGTCATGAAGAAGCAGTTCCGCAATGAATGCCTCGAAGTCTTTTTTTGGCTACAACGAGTTCGTCTTGTCAAGCTGGAGAAACAACCGATCGGCTGGTCGGAGACTCACTCGATCGTGCTTCAATCGTCTTGCTCGTATCGAGCCTCAGTCACCGAAGCTTTCCAGAACCTTGTGTTCGAATTACCAGCTCCTCCGTTCGGTGACAACTGACGTCGAGTTCTGGGTGCTGCCTCACGGAGTCCGTTTTGCATCACTCGACCGTGGTGAACAAAAGAACCATGCCTCAATTTTCCGCATCAACATCACACGCAGGCCTCGAGCGGTCAGGGAATACGTTGAGAGCGTGGTGTTCCTTGGTGTCGATCGATGTGCACCGCTGTCTCCGGACTTCTTGCGCGAGCAAGTCCGGGAATTCGTCCAGAGCTACATTGACAGATCACAGAGTTTTTCATTCTGTCAGGTAGCAATGTAGAGCCTGTTTTTCAGCGGCATCCCTGAAGAAATGAGATTCAAATTATCGAAGACCGCCCATGGATAGACACCGTTAGACCTCAGCATCGAAGCTGTCTATTGAATCAACCCTGGCAAAGTCTGTAGCCTGTGTTACGACTCGATCGTGAAGTCTACCAGATCCGAGATTCACGCACTCACGCCGGACATACGGAGTATTGGAACATTGTCTATACAGCATACACTATCTACTGGTCGTATCAGATCGAGTAGCAGAATTTCCAGATTTTTCAGCATCCTTTTCGTCATTCTATCGCCAGTACAGCATATGATACCCCGGCAATTCTCAGGTCAATAGCGACATTTCTCATACTCGACCGTTATCGTCAGTCCAGCATATATTAGCCAGGCATTTTTTACCAAAAGTCCCTAGTCATGGTCATGAGAGTGTCCATCACTGGATGATTGGAACTACGCAGAGAATCAGAGATCATGGACTGAGAGAATTTGGATGTTCAGGATATCTGACTTGAAGTCATTTTC
>Ga0058704_10001348_pt1 | contig 11517 bp, 8 predicted proteins | sample AgamicMgSfe_FD_71363 | JGI IMG/M metagenome (GOLD analysis project Ga0058704, IMG submission 71363) | Agave microbial communities from Guanajuato, Mexico - Mg.Sf.e | ecosystem: Host-associated > Plants > Phyllosphere > Phylloplane/Leaf | place: Guanajuato, Mexico | collected 2012-05-30 | reverse complement strand
TCATTCCCAATCACCGGAGTCACTCTTCACCCATGTGCCTGGCATGCGTGTGGTTGTGCCACGGTCGCCATTGCAGGCCAAGGGACTGCTGCTCAGTGCAATCGCCAACAACGATCCTGTCATCTTCATGGAGCCGAAAATCCTGTATCGAGCCGCTGTTGAACATGTCCCTGCGGAGCCTTACACGCTCCCGCTCAGCACAGCCGAGATACTCACAGAGGGTAAAGATGTCACGATCGTGTCGTACGGCACACCGCTGTACCTTTGTCAGTCCGCTCAGGAGGCGGCGGAGAAAGATTTCAAATGCTCCGTCGAGCTCATCGATCTGCGGACAGTGTACCCATGGGATCGACAGGCGGTCATGAGCTCTGTCCGCAAAACGGGCCGTTGTATCGTCGTGCACGACAGCATGGTCAACGCTGGCGTAGGCGCAGAAGTCGCGGCTACGGTGCAAGAAGGCTGCTTTTTACGTCTCGAAGCGCCTGTGCAAAGGGTGGCGGGCTGGACGACTCATCCTGGTCTTGCGTACGAAAAGTTCAATTTGCCGGATGTGACGAGGATCTACGACGCTATCAAGACTACGCTCGAGTTCTGAGAGCGGCCTGTTGTCTCATCGAATCGTCGAGCAGCAGCTTGAGACCCGGACGAACCGGTAACAGCACTCCGTCCTAGCAAAAGTGACTCAACGACGTTGCAGCTACGGATCTGCTCATTCCGTAGCACATTCGCGGGCATGCTTGTACATGTATGCTACAGCGCAACCCGACACATCACGACCTACACTCTGTGCTTGCCAGTCGGATCTCGGGTAAAGGACCGAGCAGCAGAACAGCTTCCAACCTTCAGGGCAGGCCGCAACGATCCAGCCACCGGACAGATGCGCTCTCATTGCCGCAAACATATACCGTCACTAGGCTGTGGACGGCGTTTTGATCTTCACGGTCCCCTGATGGCTCACAACTTCTCGCCACCGTGAATCTTTAGGCCCTGGACTTCGCAACCCGAAATGCCGCATAGCAACTTATTGGGTACGCCGGGTTGTGGCTCATTCTGAGTATGCAGAGCGTCACGCTGGATGCCTCGCGGCATTGATCCCCGCGTTTTGTCAGTCTCAGCTGGGCTGCGAGAGTGGTCCTAGGGCGGGTAAGATGTTCAGGTATCGCTAAACTTCACCTCACTGTTCTCTCGTGTCGACATTCTTATTAGAACATCGATCCGCATTCCGAAGCTTGGCCTATCTTCGGTTTGATAGGGCACCGTCAAGACTGCCGCTTTCTGAACTCTACTCCACTAGCTCCACTTTCTCCGCAAGTTGGTGTAAGCCGAGCGAGAGAATGAGGGGGCTGCGCAGAAGTACAAGCATCCACGTCACAGTACTTGCTGCTCGGTGTAACAACGCTCGATAATGGAGAATGGGATAATCGTGGCATTTGCTCTTGTTACCTCCGGCTCTCGGCTCGTATGAGCGTTCAGAAATCTACAACCCAAACGAATCCTACCACGGTTTGCTGTTCACAACAACATACAGCAAGATGGCAACCGCTCGGCTGCTGCGTCTATCGTCCGTGACCGGACTGATTTTCACCTTGGTGGTTGCGCAACAATGTCCTCCTGCCATTACTCTCGACCGGCAACCGCAAGTCTTCATCATGTCGGATATTTCTAACGAGCCAGATGATACAATGTCCTTCATCCGACTCTTGTTGCATTCCGATCAATACAACGTTACCGGGATGACAGCCGTCACCAGCTACTGGCAAAACTCATCCGTCTACCCCGATCAGATACTCGACACCGTCGCTGCTTATGGCAAAGTTGTCGACGACCTGAACATTCACTCGGAAGGTCAATTCCCAACCGCAGAGTATCTCTCGTCGATCGTCAAGGCTGGTCAGCCGGTCTATGGAACCGCTGCCATTGGGATGTCACCTCTATCTTCTGGTGCCTCGCATCTGATTCAGGTTGTGGACGGAATGCCCGACGATGCGCTACTCCATTGCCAAGCATGGGGAGGCATGAGTGTGATGGGAGAAGCTCTGTTCCACGTGCAGAGTACCCGAGTTCCGTACGAGGTCAATAGGTTCGTCAACAAGCTCCGCATCTATACCATAAGTGATCAGGACAATGTCGGGCCATGGGTGCGTGCCAACTTCCCAACAATACCCTACATCGTGTCGATACACGGCTTCAACCAATATGCTCTGGCGACTTGGACTGGCATCAGTGGTGATACGTACTCCAATTTCGACAAGGGCGGGCCCGACACCAGCCTTGTCACCCAAGACTACATCTCCACCCATTTCCAGATCGGACCCTTGGGCTCTCACTACCCGGATATCGCCTATCTCATGGAAGGTGACTCCCCGTCTTTGATGCACACGATGATGAACGGGCTGAACGGAGGTCCGTACGATCATCCAGAGTGGGGAGGGTTCGGCGGCAGATATACGCTCTACGATTTGACGCGGCAGTCGATGTTGTACTCAGACACCACTGACACTGTTGTTGGCATGAACAACATGACCTTCGTCTCGAACCATGCCACGATCTGGCGTTGGCGACAAGCGTACCAGGACGAGATGAGCGCGAGGGTGCAGTGGAGCATCCACAGCAACTACAGCGCTGGCAGCCATCCGCCCGTTGTCAGTGTAAATGGCTCTTGTGACAGCGCACCTTTGATCATCGACAACATTCACCCGGAGGAAGTCGTCACTCTCGACGCCTCGGGCACGTACGACCCCGACGCCAACATTACCAGACGCAACGCCTTGGAATACAACTTCTTCCATTACCGCGACATCACGGCGACGCAGTCCAACACCGCGGCCGAAGTACCTCAACTCAACTTCACCCTCTCCCACAATGGCAGCATCGCGCAAACGACACTCCCAGTCGCTGATCTAGCTTGTGCGGCACCAGCGGCCGGGAAAGCAGCGCAGGGCGTGCAAGAGACTTGCCAGCAGTATCATATTATATTGGAAGTGACGGGCAGTGGTACGCCGCCGATCAGACGGTATAAGCGGGTTATTCTGAAGGTTCAACCGCCTAAGGGCGATGTTGGCCACCATGCTGCGAGGAAGCGAGACGAGTTGTGAGGCTGACGCAAGTGAGACTGGAAGTTCGTTGTGTAGCCTTCGATGCGGTATTTCTCTACAGCCATCCGAACATCCACGAGTGATGTCCGCTTGGGAGAGGGACGCTCCTGAAGTGATGTATTGTTCGAGAATACCTGCGCCTTTTCTGGTCTACATCGGATACTTTCATCTCCCGGCTGAACCCGTAAACAGATGCGGGGTTCCATGTGGGATCTCATTCTTCCCCACAATCTTCCCCACAAACCTCACGTTCCACCTCGCATCTCGGGACCATGTCTATGACGAAACGCATTCTCAATCTCAATCACATATCGAAGTCGTCTGGAATGTTCGAGCAGGACAGGCTCAACCGGAGAAACTGTTTGCCATGCGGTTGGTCCAACGCGAGCTACGGCTGATCAAGCCAACCTACTTATGTCCTAAAAACGGTATAGCCACCATATCAAGTGAGCAGCTATAGGGTCAAATGTCCGGATTCAGGAATCCAATCGAGCAACAGGGGTGTAATCCTTGCCCTAGTCGACTGTACGTCCCGCTCGCGGGGCCATCAATCAAACTTCCATCCTCGTGACCTCGCCCAAGTGAGCCGCGACAGTAGGTCCAAGCACCTCCTTACTTTGCCGTTCGAGACATCACGCGTGCATCAAACACCCCTTATCAGAGTCCAAGAAGCGTCCTATCTTCTTGTAGAGCTCTGCGTCAAGTAGTACACTGTGTACGGCCTGTCAAATCGATGCTGTCTTACCTTCTGACTCCCATAAGCCATCACCTCAACCCTTCCGTCAGCAGCTAGGTAGCTCTAGACCAGCCATGGCGACCACAACCTCCAGCGCCGCCAAGCACGCCGACGACACCAACACCCGCGCACGACACCGCGAGCACCGCAACCCGGACTACGGCGGCAACCCCCTCGCCCACGTCCTCTCCGACACAGGCTCTGCCCGCCTTCCGGCCTTCGGTGGCGCGGCGCAAGTCGGGCTCTACAAGCCGCCGCCCTTCCAATTCGCCAACCCGGTCCCGCTCGGCCTCAGCGGCTTCGCGCTGACCACTTTCCTGCTGTCGGCCGTCAATCTCGGCGTGCGCGGGCTCGAGTCGCCGGCGATTGTTATCGGACCCGCGTTGGCGTATGGGGGTTTCATTCAGCTTTTGGCGGGGATGTGGGGTACGTACTCGTCTGAGGGCTTCGAATGAACAATGTGCTGACGTTAGGACCTTTTCTATTCCTGTAGATATCGCGTTGGGTAACGGTGAGTAGTCATGTGCAGTCACATGTAAATTCGACAGCGGGCTAATGCGATGACCATCACGACATCAGTCTTCGGTGGCACGGCACTGTCCTCCTACGGCGGATTCTGGATCTCGATCGGCATCATCCTAATACCCGGCGGCTTCAACATCCAGAAGTCGTACGCGTCGACCGGCGACTTCTACACGGTCTTTGGCTTCTACATCTTCGGCTGGTTCATCTTCACCTTCCTCCTCTGGCTCTGCACCCTCCGCTCCACGCTCTTCTTCTCGTCCCTCTTCGCCATGGTCTGGCTGTCGTTCCTGTGCCTCGCGATCGGCTACCTCGACGCGCAGACGAACGGGACGGGCATGCCGAACGTCGCGTTGACGAAGGCCGGGGGCGCTTTCGGCATGGTGGCGGGGTTTTTGGCTTGGTGGCTGATGCTGGCTGGACTGTTGGAGCCCGGGAACTCGTTTTTCTTGGTGCCCGTGTTTCACTTCCCGTGGAGCGATAAGGGACGAGAGGCGAGGAGAGCTGACAAGGTCGAGGATGATGGAGAGGTTGTTTGACCTGCACGTTCGCATTCCATACACGCACGTACGCGAAGATAATTGCCTTTACTCGAAGTTCATTGCTTGTTAGGCACATAAGGTTTGTGGCCTCGATACTTTGACTAATTTTTCGTGTGCTTGAGCCATTTCTGCCTCGAGTTCGTCGACCCTTGCGCCAATGATCGCTTCCCGTTCAGATTGACTTCGTTGCCACGCGTGGACGGATACTGTAGTTGCGCCCTTTGGGCAGCTAGAACGACTTGGCCGCCGCGGCCATCATCGTCCGCATCGCCGTCTGCATCCGCGTCAGTCTCACCATCAACGCCAGCACTAGATGCCCTATCCCCTTCCTCTGCGTCTACAATCGCGCCAGGATTGGGAGGCGTCTCATAGTCAACATGTTCGTTATCGCTGATGCGGTACGACCGGCCGACATCGCGCGGCAAAGCGTCGTCGACTGCCCACACTGAACCGTTCATGATCAAATCCTGGGTGATATGGGGAGCATCTCTACATCCGCGATCTGGGTCGTACATGGTGGGGCTGGTGGTTGCTGGAGGCGCTTGTGGACGCCGTCGGGTAGCTTTGACCGCCGCCCGCCACTTCTCCAGCAAGGTGTCGACATCGTATTCCATCTCCGCAGCGCCCGAGCCAGGTTTCGCGATGTGCAGCTCTTTGAGCACAGCGGCGGGAGTCGGTAGAGTACTCGGCGGATGCATCAGATACTCTCGCGGCAATTGACAGCGCGACAACCGTTCGTATTCTGCTTCCAGGTGCCGAACCCGATGCTGAGAGGCTTCTACTTCCTGTCTGAGCTGCGATTTGCCCTCCGCCGCTTTCGCATAAGCGCGCAGGGTCTCAAGGGACCATGCAGAGGCCCGATCTTGCTCAGGCATACACTGCCAATGTTCGTATGCGCCCTGCAAGTGCACATTGTGTCTGAAGATGACCGAATCTGTGAGCCGCGAAGGATCGGCCTGGTATATCTCCCGAGTGCGCTCCTGCATCAGACGGTGCAGTGCCTCGTATTGCTTCTGCCCTGGCGGCGACAAAGACCAAGAGTCTCCGGAAGGGAATGGGATTGGGGTGTGTAGTGTGGAGGGCGTTGGTAGGATGGCGAGGCACAAGCCGGGAAACGACATGGAAAAGAAGTCGACATCATCGAAGATGAGCTTGGGATCGGTCTTTTTCTTCGCCGCTTCCAAGCTCGATAGCACCTCACGCAACGCGAGCTCTGCCGTACGTCCGACCTCGGCCGCTTCCTGCAGCTTCAGCATACCATCGTTCTCGTGGTCGGGTCGCTGAACCTTGTTACCGGCCTTGTCGCGTCGCATCTCCTGAATCCGATGTGCTTGTCCTGATGGTGGAGCTCCGTCGATTCGCGAAGACGTTCGTGGTGGGAGATTGTTGATCACGCCTGTGGCCTGCCAGTTCGGCGCGTTGAACCTTGAGCGCACCGAATTGCCTGGTCGCGCATTGACAGGGGACGCAAGAGGGCTTTCGTTAGTGTATTGCGACCTGAAATTTGTATGGGGCCTTCCGGGTGCAGGCGCTCCGCTCGGTGTCCCTTCTTTGCTGCTGACCGCATTGTCATTGCTCGTAGACGCCTTCAAGCTTGTCTTGGGCTGCCGTCTAGTGATTCCACCTCGAAGCCTCTTGATTTCCCCCACGTCGTGTACGCCGTCCGGAGGCTTTGGATTCTTCGGCTTGATGTAAAGGTCGAGGTGTCTCCCAAGGCTGGAAGATGTGAAGGCTTGCCCACAGAACGGACAGCTGCGGTCCTTAGTTGTTTTCGGTGCTTGCTGTGATGTGGGCGTCGATGCGGCGGTTTCGAGCTGTTCTCTGTCCTTGTCGTCTTCGGCCGTCATAGTGGATGCCGTAACTCTTCTGCGAAGCTTCACGCAATCGGGCAAGCGAAGGCGCGACACGCAGCGCGACAGAACTTTCTCAACAGATCTGTGTCGCGATGGAGGAGGTGATGGAGATCCAGAACTGTTCGGATATAGAGTGATCTCCTTTCCTGCGCGCACTAACGGTCCGCCCCGCTTGTTCGCCCCCGCAAAGCGGCAATACCCTTCCGGTGCTTCGATCCTCGGGTCGATCATCCATCGTGGTGACTGCGTCCGTCACGATAAAGACCAGAGAGCTGCTATTGAACGACATCCTCATTGCGTACGCGCGATGTACAGACAGAACATATCGGATCGCCACGAAACCTCCATATGCCCTAGCGAGACCCTGAGCCTGCTGGTATGGCCGAACAGTATCTTCTCAGGACCGTACCGCTCTCTGACCAGTCCGTCCACCTCCTGACAATGTCAGCCAGCATCTGGCTTTTCTGCTCGACCCGCTCTTAGCAGATACAGATCCGATCGATCCAGGGCGCGACCACCTTGTCACCATTACGGAAACGCTGTAGAGATTCGATCAACGTCTACGTTACCTACAGACGGCAGTCGTTGCAGGTGATGGGTTTTGTTCGGGCACCGGCTCCTCAGATGCACGAGAGCGCATCGTACGGTACCTGTCCAGAGGCCGTGATGAAGGAGTCCATGAGGTTGATGGCGACACCATTACTACGAGTGCCCGGGAGGATCTACGCCAGTCGGATGCCAGTGTCAATGCTCTTGAGCACTACGTAACTACACTCACGTAGGTCTACACCGCGCTGCAAAGGGCTCTTCACGCGCACAAGACTCAACGTGTTCAGCATGAAGTAGAATGTCGATTTCGGTATAAATGTTGCATGCTCGATCTCGGAATCGCCACATCGCACTGAACTTGGAGCCATTGCAAAGCGATTGCAGTCCCACTCGCGGATCATCTAGCGCGAGAGCTCTTTCCAAACGAGCAAATCCATCGCTACGTTCGTGATACCGTTCATGGGTCCTTGACTTTTCATCTCTGATCTGGCCTCTTCGTGATGTCCATGGCGCTAAGACTCTTTATTTATCATGGCCAGAAGTCTGTGCACTGGCTGTCCCATGGCTCCTCGGAGGCGCAGAGGCGAAGGAACTACGTCCATATGGGACTGTGTATACATTGAACGTCCCGGGAAATGTACATCTAATCAGAAGCAAAAAAGGCAGCATCGCCTGCCTAGGTATGTCTGGGCAGCTTCTCAAACGATTTCTACTTCATTACCTACTCAGAGCTGGCTCTCCATAGAACACACAGATATAAGCTATATGTGCGCCGACAGCTTCTCAAAAAGTGACATCCTACATACAATGTGTGGTGAGGCAGTCCCGAACCGTCTGTCGAATGCGCTGGATCCGGAGGATATGTACAGAAACCTCCTGGTCACCACCAAGCACCTCGACGGCCTCGCCTTCACATCGAACGCTCAAATGCCGTGTAAGATAACCTGATAGGAACCCCATCCCCCATCACCAGCAGCTCCCACCGCGCAGATCAATGCTCATCCTTCCCATGCGGATGATCCTTCTCATGCTGCTTCGCCGTCTCCCGCTGCAAATCCTTCATATGCTCGTCATGATCGTGCACCTCCTCCTTATCCGCCGCGAGGTGGGATTCCGCCTGCGACGCCAACCCTTCGTGCCAGTGGCCTTTGCCCTCGCGCTGTTTTCGCAGTTGGTCTTGTTTCAGCTGCTCGACTTCTTCCGGGGAGCGGTGGGAGTCTTCTTTGAGGGCGAGGCGGAGGGTGGTGGTGAAGGGTCGGAGAGTGGTTGGGCGCGAGAGGGGACGGGCGGTGGTGGTGCGGAGGAAGGGGCGCATGGTTGGATGTGTTGGTGGGTGTGGATGTGGAAATGGGTGATAGGTTGCTGTTGGTTGATTGTTAGCTGGCTGGCTTCGAGGTAATCTCACGTGGCAACGTCGGCGAACGAAGTTGGGGCGGGAGAGGGAGAGGTACATACATGTAGCAGTTGGGCTGATGCTATGTTTTCAAGCTCGTAGAGACAACGAGCAAAGTGAAACAGAACAATCGAGGAGCTGCAAGTTGATGTGCAAGCAGAAGGGTATGACGTCGACAAATACGCACCTGTCGATCAACACACTTCAATGTTGACATCCAAACATTGAAACCGACACCAGACCTTACAAAACGACGATCCTGGAGAGAAGCTTCGGCACGGTTAGACAAACATCAACACGTGCCAGACAACTTCTATACATTACTACTGCCACCTCTTCACAACAATGCTCATAAGAAAACAAACACATGGTATTAAGCGACTTCCCCATCACTCACGCCCGCAAACCGCGTTGACGCAAAACCCCACTCAATAAGCAGCCTTGTCATGCGAAGCGACACCCTCCCCAGCACCCGCAGCATCCTCCTCCGCCGCACGGGTCATGCCACCGGTGGAAGCAGTCGAATAACCATCGCCACTTGTGGAGCCAGTGAGCTCGCTCTTGCCCGTGGCCGGACTGCTCGGCGCGCTCGTCTCGGGCATCTCGTTCGTCGTCTGCCCGGCCACGGACGAGATGATCTCGTGCCACCTCCTCGCGTCATCGGGCGTGTGCGCCTTGAAACTGAACTCGTGCGCACGGGAGAGCTTGCTCGCCAAGCCGCCGCTCGTGTCTTTGCCCTTGACGTTGAACTTGACGCCGTCGACGGCGCCGATCAGGCAGTCGGGCAGGTACAGGCTGTTCTCGGCCGTGGGCTCCTTGTTGAAGTCGTCGTCCGTCTTGAATTCGTGCAGGTACTTGGACGGCGTGACGACGTAGAAGCCCGCCTCGTACCGCTTGAGCATCTTGCCCTTGCGCTCCAGCGAGCCGGCGATGAGCGGTTGTGTAGAGCGGTGGTCCTGGTTGGGGAAACCGATGCTCTCGACGCTGCGCTTGGGCGCGCTCGGGTCGATGAGCACGTGGCCGTTGCGCTTCATGAAGCCGTTCCACTCGAAGTCGGGCGCGATGCGCTGCGAGGTCCCGAGCATGTCGCCGTACATGTGCCGGGTTTGCTCGGCCATGTTGGACACGACCTGGTTGAATTGGCCCATGCCCTGCTGGAAGGTCTGGACGACGTGCGCCTCGAACTGGGCGAAGTGGTTCTGCACGCTGATCATGTCGTCGCGGTTGTTGTTCTCTTCCAGGACCTGCTTGTTCAGGCGGTGGTAGACCTGTCGCTGGACGATGTACGGGTCGTCGGCGGCCTTGACGTGGCCGCCGGTGGAATCGTACGTGGCGGTGTGCTGCCCGAGCAGTTCGATATGCTTCTGTGACGTCGCCCGAGCCTTGTCAACGAGCTTCGCGCCCTTCCCGGCACCCTTCGTGAGCTCCTTCGTCTTGTTCTTGATCTCATTATGCAGACGCTCGAAGATGGGCAAGACGGATCCCTTCAGCGTCTTGGCCGTCTCGTAGTGGGCGTTGGAGATGCCCTGGGTGTTGGAGCGGATGTTGTCAAACATGCCGGCCACACCGCCCAAGTTCTGTTCAAAATGCTGGCCCTCTTTCAGCGGGTGGCTGACCGTCTTCAGCACCTTCTCGTACTCCTTGCCGTGCGCGTGCTGCATCTTCTCCGTCGCCTGGACGTAGTCCTCGAGGTAGGCGCAGGCGTGCTTCCATGCCTGCAGACGCTCGTGGAAGAGCCTGGTGACCTCGCTGCTGTCCTCGTCGGGGATGGCATCGTCGGGGTCGGTGGTGTTGGTCGCTGTGCGGGTCGGTAAGGTGTTCTGGTGTGAAGTCGCAGACATATTGAGAGAGGATAATCTTCGGTTCTGCCATCGTCACTCGTCAGTCCTGGCACTGCCCACTTCTCACGACCGTCGGCCAGGTTTTCGGTAGGCCGACCCTGGCTACGATCACGGGAGGATCATAATACTCACATATTGCTTGTCGTCGATCAAGGTCAGTGGTTGTTGCGAGATACTGAGTGGTGGATGGTATTGATTTGTTTCTTTTTGGGTGTCTATCGTGTCCTCCACAGTCACGTCCCCCTTTCTCCTTTCGCCCCAGAGGTGCACGTGATCGTCGTTTCCAATACCCGACGTCATGGACGGAAAGCTCCAGCCCAGCCACGAACGGTCGTTACAACGGGGTGGCGCCTGGACCCTCGAAGGCCCGTCCGTGCGTCTTCACTGGCAGACTGGCGTCGTTGGGCATGACTTCCGACCTCGTATGTGATGATACACCCGCAAGATCAACGAAAGAATTCCTGAAAGATCCAAGACCAATCCAATCCAATCCAGCTTCGCAGCCGTGATACATGTAGATAGTTCTAGCTAGCGACGTAGGTATAGCAGCATTCAAAACACAAGACGCGCCAAAAAGAGACCAAAAAAAGGAGGTAGTATACGTATGTACAAACCACTCACGCCCAAGTATTGCTTCTCACTCCCCAAGATAACATAACCACGGCACGACGGCATGGGGAGAAAACCCAAAAAGAAGCGCGGATGGAGAAAGAAAAAAAAGAAGGATCCCCGTCACCAGAGATCCTCCGCCGACGTCTTCTCATCCTCCCACATCGACGTCCGCTGATGATGATGATTGTCCTTGGGATACCCGAGATAGTCGTGCGTGCTCGCGACGCTGTAACCTACCGGCCCGCCGCGTCCCATTCCAACACCACCACCATTCGGTCGCGCCGAAGCGGGCGGCTGCGTCGCGTAGCGGGAATCGTGAGGCGAAGCGGCGCTCGAGTCCTGCTGTTGCTGCTGCTGCTGTTGCTGCTGGTACT
>Ga0058704_10001347_pt1 | contig 11532 bp, 13 predicted proteins | sample AgamicMgSfe_FD_71363 | JGI IMG/M metagenome (GOLD analysis project Ga0058704, IMG submission 71363) | Agave microbial communities from Guanajuato, Mexico - Mg.Sf.e | ecosystem: Host-associated > Plants > Phyllosphere > Phylloplane/Leaf | place: Guanajuato, Mexico | collected 2012-05-30 | reverse complement strand
TCGGTCGGCGGGTACCTAAAGACGGCGAGGAGAGTACGAAGCAAGATGCGCGGCTGTGGCTCGAGGCTAGGGCAGCAGCCCATTGGGACCACAGTGTGCCGCCATCAAGGGGCGTCTGACGGCAGGAGTGGGCCAGTGCTCTACATGAGCAGCAGAGTGGTGCCAGCGGAAATGGGACGTTGGAGAAGCGGTGCCGAGGAGATGGGAGCAGATCTTTGATGAAAATGGCGAGGAGAGAGTGGAGCAGGAGGAGTGATGAAATATGTATTAGCTTATCAATCGGCGACCTTTACGACCGTCTCGGGATCTGTTGCTATCTCTCATCTCATAGACGCTTAAAGTGCGCAACAGACAGCGGTCTTTAGAGAATTATAAGCTTCCCAACAACGCATCATGCACTTCTACCACTGCTACTGCGTAGCTCGAGATCACGGGACTGGTGGATAGTTAGAAGTAGGCGGCCCATGAGTTGAGTTGAAGGTGGGACAACAAGACATCTCGTCATCTCGAACACCAGGTCGCTTGTAACGCTATCACAAGTCTTCGCAAGTACTAAACCTGACGAAGGCTAGGTTCTAGCTGAGATGAACACGGAAGTACAAGGCTGCGAGGCTGCCTCGCAAGCGTACATACTACATACTACTCAGCAACACTAGAAAGCAGCCCGGAGCTGTATGGCGACCAATTGCCTCGTCAGAGTGTCCTGGGGGATCACTCAGTATCCTTCTTACTGCCTTTGTGGCGAGAGGACGTTAGGCAACACACCAACGTCGTCCGCATCTGACCCTCGTCCTCTTCAGCCGCAGCTGTCACACCAAGATACTCTGAGCGGTAGTTTTCCCCCGAGCAGCTACCAGTGCAAGCGCCCAAGCCGGTCGATCACATCCTTGAGTCCGACATGCACCGCCGTGCTGCCAGTCATACTTGCCGACGCGCTCTTCATCCAGTAGCACTCGATACCTCGCGGGCCACGTACGGCTTTGTTGATCCTCGTCCTCTCCGGCAGAAGCTAAACAGTCTCAATGCCCTTCCAGGCGTCAGGTGTTGAGTGAAGCCCTCTCAGCGCCTCAATCTCCAGTCTCTCCAGCTGCAGAAACTGAACAATCTCAAAGATAGCACACCACTCCCCATCCCTACTGGTAACCTCTCCCAACTTCATACGCTTGAGTATGTTGCTCAAAGGCGCAAGCACCTCGGCCAAATCCGCACTACTCGAGACGACTGTGATCAGACTCAAGGTAGTTACCTCCAAGCGACTCTTCGCCATTGCGCAATTCAAGCTCAACCGCGGGAGCTGAGTGTCGGGTATAATATCTCTGCGCCCTTCGACGCTCAAGCTGGTCAGGTTCGGCATTGTGTCAATCAGGATACTGACCGCAATCTCCTCTGCTCGTAGCAGTGGCTCGTCGACACTCGTGGAAGCATTCTGATCTGGCAGGTAGTAGCAGTCAATCTTCAAGAATTTGACTGCTCGAGCAAGTGCTGGACCGGTTTTGAGCACTTCGGTAGGACACTGCGCGGAGCGTTTCAATGGCATCATAGTGGCCAATACTTGACTCACATTTAATTGCAATTGACTTAAATTAATTGACTCAACTATTGAACCGGGTCTCGGAGGCTTATTCAATTGATTCGATTAATTCAATACTTTGTAGGAGGGCTTAGAATAGCTGCCAGGCAGCCCGGTATAGGCCTATAAAAGAAGGAACTACCTAAGATTATCTGGATTAGGGGCCAGATAAGGTTGTTTGAGGGCTAGAATGGCTATATCTTGAATATATTGACTGACTCGAATATGGATTGGCTAACTGACTTGAATCTTGAATACGACCCCTCTGACTTGAATATTCAAGTATCGGCCACTATGAATGGCATTATGCCTTTGTGTGCATAGCAGCGTCTGGCGAAGACCTCGAACGTTTCATGCTCGACCTTCCGGCATGCGAGGCGGAGGCTTCTCAAAGCACTTTTCGGCGAATGGTCCGCGACTGTTTGTAGGACTTCTGTTGGCAGCTTCTAGAGACCAGCTGTTGACGTCATGCTGTCGACTATGGCAGTTCGATGTTTAGCAAGGTCTAGAAGAACGAGTGTTAAGGTGGTGATGCGGTCCTTCGTAGAGAGACTGCCGGGAATCGCTAGAAGCTGTGCTGATGTATTCGTAACTGTTTCATGGGTTTGAGGTTGGCGTGATAGAAAAGAACTTATGTCGAGGCGGAATTGTACGCAACGGCTGTCTTGGACTGTGTCAAGATCCAGCGAGAGTTACGAGTTGAGTGGTGATACTGTGTGAATGATAGACGGGTGCTAGGTGAATCGTTGCGGTGCAGTGATATTTACTGCGACGTGGTCGAGTATTTTTGTGAGCAACCGAGTGCTTTATTATCCAAGGCCTCTAGGTCAATGATCAATGGTAACGTGATCTCCGTTATCATGGGCGCGGTGCTATGCGTCTACATGCGCCTGCATCTTGATCAGGCCTACGCTCCCCTCTTCACACCACGCTGAAATTCCATGTTCTTCAGCACCACGTCGAAGCCTTTGCGATGCCTCAAGTCCACCTTACTCAGCACGACATGTCATTCCAAAGATCCAGCTATCTCCGCTGACAGCAACACGAAGGGCGCATCGATCAGCGCCCGCAAACGCCATGTCTATTGAGCATAAGTATAACTAGCCATACCCTGCAACACCATATCAAGTCCAGCTTCCACCGCCTTCCGATCGTCCATCCGTGCCATCACGGTTCTCAAGGCCAGCACTTCAATCCCATGCCCGCCAGCAAACTCTTTGTCTACCCTATATTTCATGGCACGACCTATTAACCCCAGAATCTTATGTCTCTGTTGAAGTCTTCGGTAGATCTTTCGCCGCTCCCCAGCTCCTCCCAGTAGAGCTTCTCCAAAGGAAGCGCTTTCATCCTTTTGATGATTTCGAACCGGATTTCGCTCGGAATGCGCACGCGCTTCAGCTCTAAAATCTCAAGGCAACCGTTGGCCCGAAAGAGACTCATAAGGTTGTCAGCGGTGACTAAGGTGGAGTGGACCTGTAGGCTTTTGAGCGGGATCGCACTAGCGCAGCGAACCGAAGGAACCTCAATAGTGGAAGCTGATCGCCGAGGGACACGGTGTCCAACGATGGTCAAATCCTCTAGGTTCGTCAGTGTCACCGTAGCCGACGGTCGCTCAAGCAGCATCATGGGTGTTGTAGCCTTCAATTCTGTGCATCTCCGTAACATGTCCCAGTAGCTGTGCTCTTCCACACTACTAAAGCCAGAGAGCTGTATAGTGAGCTTACGCACCGCCGGTGAAAACTGGCCGCCATCGAAGACCTTCAGCAGGCTTTTCAAGTATACCGTGGAATCCTTCGTGAGCCTCAGTGTCCTGGAAGAGTATCCGCGACGAGTAAAATCCTCGTATACACCGGCTTCGATCTCGCGGCAGGTGTGGCGTAGGTTGCATAAGTCTGCCATCGGTAGGATTGCGGTGACTAAGCCAGAAAGCTCAGGTGGCAGACTCTGCAAAGCTGCGGTGTTCATTGCGTTTGAATTGCGAACATCCAAGGCAGAGATGTTGATTTCGATAGCGACAATCGATCGATCGTGTTACGATAGGAGGTGCCGGAAAGTAGTCCTGAGAGGTATATAATCGCAGAGAGAAAGACAGAAAGTGTGTGTCTTATGTCGCACCTACGAGGAACAACTTGTGTCTTGAGAGGTGGCAAAGTGTTGCGAGCTACGCAGTCGAACCGAGCGATGAGTAAGAGTGTTTCGTAAAGCTCGATTCACATCCGCATGAAGGCCGAGGTGTCCGGCAATGTCCATAATGTCGCCAATGTAATCTCATGTCTTGGTGCGAAGCCCAGCCTCATGCTGAATAGTGCCGTCGATCTCGAGTTGAAGCTCGAGCGATGTTCCTCTTCAACCTGCCAAATCCCTGTCAAGACGCTCGAGTACCAAACCTAGCCCAACATGAACAGCTGTCGTCCCTTGCATGCCAGCGCTCTCGCTCGTAAGCCAGAAATATTCGTTGCTTCTAGATCCTCTCACACGATTATTGATCCTATCGACCTCAGAAAACGGTATCCGAAGATCGTACCGACGCCTCTCAATCTCATTACTTAGCCACGACCACTGTATCTGTTCGAGAGTCATGGACTGCATCATCTCGAAGTTGCTACACCACAGCCATTGTCCATCGCTGCATAATACATGAGACAACCCCAAGGACTTCAGCTTTGGCTAGAAAGCTCCGAGTAGATCCCTAAACTCGCTGCTCGACGGCCTCAGGCCCATGAGCTCAAGCCTGGCAACGTTCGTTCCTGATGTCCCCACAGTGTTACCGAGTCTGTCTAGCGGCAGCTGCCGCTTCAGAACATCGATGTTCAAGCCTTCCGGTACCAAAGTAGATAGCTTCGGAAGACGATTAATCAGTCGAGCGACGTCACACTCTTCGACGACAGGATTGCTGCCGTGCGGATCTGTGCCCCACTTCGTGAATTTGATGGTCTTGATCGTCGACGCTAATTGCCGACTCTGGAAGACGCACATCAGACCTTCAATTCGGATTCTCGAGACGACGACGGTTTTGTTGGCGTAAAATCGCCGGGCGAAGCTGGCATACGTAGCCCTCTCAATGGTTTCGGCAGGTGATGCGCATGTTTTGCTTATCTCGCGTCGATTGAAACCCAGCAATGTCGCAAATAAGCTCCGTCGGCAAGTTCGTGATAGACGTACAGGAGCGTCGACAAAAGTCTAGTAGTATCGCGAGAAGCCTAGCAATATTACGAAGAAGCCTAGCAATTTCGCGTATGATCCCACCAATGTCATAAACAAGCCCACCAGAGTCGCAAATGAGCTCCGTCAGCAAGCTGGTGTTAGAGACATACGGGGTACCATCTCACTGGTCAAGGTCCTATTGCAGCTTCCGGATGGTAGTTATCGGGGAATAACCTGCGTAGAACAGGCGAAAAGGGACTCGCTCATAAGTGCGTTTTGCAGAGGTGTGTTTCGGCGCTGTTCCTCGGCGTCGTTCAAAACGATCGAAGGTCAAATGCTACTATAGACTTCAGCAGTGCGCTAAGCTCACCACAGATCGACGTAAGTTGGTGGGGAGATTGAAGCACTCTCGTCGTTGATAGGGAGTATGGTCGCTGAAAATTCGAATACGATGATGATTGAGACCGCGCTCCGCAATGTTCGAGCAGTCTGCGGCGGTAGTAGACTCACTCGTCTTCCAAACCCTACCGTAAACACCTCCAGTATCTTCGCGCGACCCGCCGTTCGTGCCTATCACTAACAACACGCTAGCCGAGTCTTTACACAGAGCCAAGACGCTCGATAATCAAATTTAACCCAACCTCCACCGCCTTCCTAACCTTCATCGTAGCCCTCTCGCTCTTAATATAACAGTGTTCAACACCATGCTCGCCCCTCAGAGCCTTCGAAAACGTCTCGTCCAGACCTCCGAGCGGGTAAAGATCGTTGGACTGCGAGTAGAGATCCTCCGCCCGCAAAAGAGTGCACAGACGCTCATAGTGAAACTGCTCGAGCTTCAGGGCCCGGATCGCTTCGAACACGTCCCGCCACTTGCCGTCGGCGGATGCTACTTGCGAAATCTGCAGTATCTTCGCCGTGGCACCGAAGGTGCTGACCAAGCCTAGAATGTCGGTGCTGCTGAGCCTCACGTAGCTAAGCTCGAGTGCGGTGATGTTAAGGTTCCAGAGTGGCATTGTTATAAAGTCGACAGGACGACGCATACTGGATGTGTCGGCCATAGTAAACTTCACCTGTGCCCAACGGTAAACCGGCACCGTGAGGGCATACGTTGAGGTCGAGCGGGCGAAACCGTGCTACAGTCAACCGCATCTCATGCAAGGTCGAAGAGTCAGTACATCGTATAATCGTGCGTATAGTACTGCCTGAGGCTGAATATGGACTGGGATCGTAGTAACGCAGGCCTTCCATACTTAGACATAGTGTAGGCTGGGACGAGCTGTGGTCTCGGATGTGCTCTCGCACTCCTAATGTAATTGTAGGTAACCTGCATGACTCAGACAAAGCCCAAAGAACCCTATCACAAACGAGACATCTCCGATGGCATTTAGCTCAGCTAGCTTCATGCACTATTGTCTTGACTTCGTAACCCGCTATTCTATCAGGTCCCAGACATACGACAGTTGGCTGGGTTCTCGTATCGAATTTCAGTGGGCCAGAGGACTTACGCTTCCGCTTCTGCTCTCTGCACGAACAGCACATTAGCGCCTGGTGCCGATATCCAACTGCCAGGCGTCCACACCTTCTACGCGTCCGCCAAACGACTGATGATGGGATCAACCCCAGCCTCTGAGGCCTTTGGACCCATCATGAATCCTGACAGAGGACGGAATGAATAGTGCTCGTACCCTTCCTCGCCTCTGAACCACTTGTGCTCTCTTTGACCCTCTTCCAGAACCCGCAAATCTACATACCTTCCCCGTACCTTCTCGGTCAGAGTGTCAAACTGCAGATGTGTCAATCTAGGCGACCTTATGGCCCGAAAGACTTCAATCCACCGGCCTTCATAGATAAGCATCGCCCGAAGAGACAGATTCTCAACGCTGGGCCTGGATCTACTGAGTATGGCCACGATCTCGGGAGCGGCCACTTGCATTCGCCGACCGACAGTGTCGTAATGTTGGCCACTGCGTGCTGAGCGAAGCGAAGTGCTTGGGGACCCAGGCTGGAACTGAGCTGCGAGGCTCTTGCTCGTGAGGCATTGTAGTTTAAAGCTGATGAGGTTGGGCATTGCTGCGACGACACGCTCGACGGCCACTTTGTGCAGCACCAGCTTCTTGTACCGTGTGAGATTGTAGAGCCAGTCAGCGCCAAGACCTGTTCTGTGCTGATACTCCTGGAACTGGACGTTGAGTCTTCGGAAGTGCGTGGCTAAGGGTCTGCTGCATTAGCACCTGGTGCAAGAGCTGTGTTGACTGCCGGGACACCTGTAGCGTCGTCTCGCCGAAGCCGCGACTCGCCGAAGCCGCGACTCGCGGAGTTACTGAAGGTTTCGTGCTCAAACCACTTGCAAGCCAAGCGCAGGTTCCGTACATCCGTCATGAGTAGAAGGTTTGAGATGCGTGAGATAAGTTCGGTTGGTAGTCGCTGTATCGGAGCTGATGGCATCGATGGCAAGTGCAAAGTAGGTGGACATGGTGTACGGCGACAGTTGGGCGGAGGTTATCTGCTTGTACGAATCCAGGCGCAGAAAGAACAGCAAACAGAAGATCTAGGGAGTTCAGGTATACACCGTTGACCCAGAGGCTTCCATATCGCGCTATCTTCGTTTGTCGCTTTGTGAGTATCGGCCTACGTTGTGGAATCAGCTAGACAGCGTCCTGCACGACAGCTCGACTCGCCCCGTCTGCACGGTTAGCTTGCATGTGTCTAGCGAAGAGCCGGATTTCGCAAGTAGTCTGCGGAGCAACGAGGTAGCGGTGACACCAGACCAGCGTTGGCGGGGTTCTGGCCGTAGATGGTTGGGTCTTCGTGTCACGAAACGCTCCTCTGCAGAGCCTCGTGGTGCCCAGCCGGGCCGTCTTTCGTAACAGCGTACTCGCACACCACAACAGTGAACGTATTATGTGAGCACTTCGCACAAGCACACCTCACCCCAACCCACCAGAAGGCACACTCGGGAAACTCGTCGGATTCCTCAATCTCTCCCGATTCCTCTTCGCCACCTCCATATCCCTTTTCTTCTGCAATCTCATCTGCCAAAAGTTCTTCTGCAGCTCAAAAACCCTCGGACCCTCCACCTTACTCTTCTCCGGCTCCTTCTTCTCCTCCAAAGCCTTCAATTTAGCCTCCTTGGCCTCATCCTCAGCCTCATCCTCCTTCTCAGCCTCCTTCTTGTCTTGATCATCTTTCTTGGCGTCCTTTTCTTTCCTCTTCTCCGCTTTCTTCTTCATCTTGTCCGCGTATTCTTTCTTCACACTCTCAATCTCCTTCTCCAACTCCTCCTTCCGTTTCTTCTCCGCGAGATCCTCGGCATCTTTGGGGATAGCGAACTTCCGGTCTGTGAGGTGGCCAGTACAGATGTGGAACCAGTCGTCGTTCTCTGGCGTGATGAGGACGGTGGAGGAGGGTTTGTAGCAGATCCAGCACGCTTTGGCACCGGAGTCGGCGACGAGGCGGCGGTGGTAGATATTTTTGCTGGCCATGATGTAGGCCAGTCTTTCTAGTTACTTGCGGTTTGGGTTGGCCAGTCGGGTTCGATGCTCGTTCAGCGATCGCTCCCGGCGCAATGCTGCTGTAGGCGTAAGGAGCGTGAGCTTGTCCACAACCTAGATGATCGACAGGTACAGCCGAGGCGCACCGGAAGCATCCGCACCCTTATCAGCTTATCAGTGAGTCGCGTCAAGCTCAAACATTTCTCCAAGCCAACATGACCACCCCATCATTCCCCCAATTGGAGCCATTGACCTCCCACCGCCCCTCCGCCAACCTCGACATCACCTCCCAATTCACCGCCGCAGCATCCACCCCCTCCAGTCTCACCGCAGCCTCCATCATGTCCTCCACCAAACCCACCTCAGGCCAACTCTGGGGCGGTCGCTTCACCGGCGGTCAAGACCCCATCATGACCAAATACAACGAGTCAATCTACTTCGACCGCATCTTCTACTCTCAAGACATCCGGGGTAGCATCGCTTACACGCGCGCCAACGCCAAGACGGGTATATTGACACAACATGAGTTCAGCGAAATCGAGCGGGGGTTGAAGATCGTGTATAAAGAATGGCAGGAGGACAAGTTCGAGATCAGACCAGGTGTGGACGAAGATATACACACAGCGAATGAGCGGAGGTTAGGGGAGGTGATAGGCAAGGAGATAGCGGGGAAGTTGCATACGGGGCGGAGTCGGAATGATCAGGTTGCTACGGATATGCGGTTATGGCTTCGCGAGCAGTTAGACATCCTCGAAGGCTATCTTGTCGATTTCTTGAAAGTTGTTGCGGCGCGGGCGGAGAGGGAGATCGAGCACGTGATGCCTGGCTACACCCACCTCCAACGCGCCCAACCCATTCGGTGGTCGCACTGGATGCTGATGTACGGCTCGTTCTTCGCTTCGGACTTACAGAGGCTGCGGGAGTTGAAGGTGCGCGTCAATCAGTGTCCGCTAGGCTGCGGTGCGTTAGCTGGGAACCCCTTCGGTATCGATCGTGAGGCGATGGCAGAGGAGTTGGGGTTCGACGGCCTGATTATGAATTCATTGGCTGGTGTCGGGGACCGCGACTTCGTGGTCGAGACGTTGCAGTGGGGCTCGATGTTGATGATGCACATGTCCCGCTGGGCCGAAGACCTCATCATCTACAGTTCCGGAGAATTTAGCTTCGTGAAGCTTGCGGACGCTTACAGCACTGGTTCGAGCTTGATGCCGCAGAAGAAGAACCCGGATAGTCTAGAGTTGCTGCGCGGCAAAAGCGGACGCGTCTTCGGCCAAATGGCCGGCCTAATGATGAGCGTCAAAGGCATACCATCAACCTACAACAAAGATCTCCAAGAATCCGTCGAACCCCTCCTCGATCACATCCGCACAGTCGGCGATAGTCTCCAAATCGCTACAGGTGTGCTCTCCACCCTCACCGTTTTACCAGAGAACATGCTCAGATCCCTTACGCCAGATATGCTAGCCACGGACCTCGCAGACTATCTGGTGAGGAAGGGAGTACCGTTCAGGGAGACACATCATATATCTGGACAGGTTGTGGCGTTGGCTGAGCGGGAGGGAAAGCCGATGGATCAGCTCAGCTTTCAACAGCTACAAGGGGTCGACAAGAGGTTCGAGGAGAATGTGTTGGAGGTGTTTGATTATCAGAAGAGTGTTGAGATGAGGAGTGCGAAGGGAGGGACGAGTCGGAGTGCGGTTTTGGAGCAGATTGAGGATGTTAAGAGGGCGCTTGCTGGGGAGCGGTGAGGGGTTAGGCTGAGTGAGTGAAATGAGCAAGTGGAAAGGTGTGGAGTAGCCATAACAGTGATGGGCCTTTTTGTAGCGTTATAGCGACCTAGACGTCTGATAGATGTATCGTGAAAACTCATCAACCTGATTGCCACTTCCACAAGCCTCAAGAGCTCCATCTCATGAACATTCCGTCTCCCCAGCCTTGCACGCTCGTCGACATAAAGTTCCACTAGTTCCACCACTTACTTCAAGACTCAGAAGCTTCTTCTCACAAGCGCCCCGTCTTTCCGACCTTTCATGGTCGTCCCTACACAGACTACAGTATCGCCACAAGTGCACTGCAATGAGTTAGGCTGACCGTTAGCCACGATACAGACGCTCTCGCGCTTTTAGAGGAATGATGTTTACCATACTTCATACGGCCCATGCGGTCCATACCCACTGCAAACTCCAAAGCTTTTCGCCTTGCAAGTCTGGATTGTGGCTTCTGGGATCTGGAGCGTCATTGGGCGCGATCACTTCGTTTTCGTATCGATGGGGTCGGTGTGCCGTCAGGGTGCATTGTTGTCGCAGAGGCCGTGGATGAAGCTACCGAAGATGCGCGGGGGAGGGAGGAGGGAAAAGGGGGTAGACTCACTGAAAATCTAGGGAAAGGGTTGCCCTTCGAGAGCTGATTGGGGATACCCGTCGCGAGTAGTGGACATTGCCCTTCGAGAGCTGGGCACCCGTCGCGAATGATACCCTTCGAGAGTATGTAAAGCCCCAGAGACTAATACCCGTCGCGAGTAATGTAATGCCCTTCGAGAGCTGAGCACCCGCCGCGAGTGAATACCCTTCGAGAGTATAAGATAGTGCCCTTCGAGAGCTGGTTACCCGGTCGCGAGTAAAGCCCTTCGAGAGCTGAGCACCCGTCGCGAGTACGGCTCTCCGAAAGCCAAGCACCGAGATGGAATGTACCGAAAGAGATTCAGGATCAAGAGTAATGCGCAGTCCAAATCGGGCCGCAAGCTCAGTGGTTTGTATGCTTGTCGAAAGCTGAATGCATACTCAGATCCCGAAAGTCTCTTAGTCAAGATGCAAACGCCCTTCGAGAACTCAACGTCCTTCGAGAACTGATCTTTGTTGTTGTTGAGGGAGATAGGATCTTCTCTCTATGAAAAGCTCCGGAGTTGTGTGTGTTAGAGATCAATAGGAGACTCGTTAAATGAGAGTCTCCGGGTATTTGATCGGTCGCGAAGGGTGAATGGGTCCGTTTCCGCCAAGGTTGGGAAACGGTCTGTGTTGTTGAGAGGTGAGTAGGCTAACCCTCGAAATGAAGGCAACCGGATGTTTGGATAGGTAATTGTAGGCTGTTGGAAGTGAAAGGTTATATTCGGACTGTTAGCGACGAGCACCAATGGAGGGTGGCTTCCGATAGCTTCATCGATATGTGGCGAGATTTCTGCGAGTAGCTGTGGTATGAGTGGTGAGCAGTGAGAAGGACTATTGCCCTGTTAGCAACCACTAAACCTCTTGAGAGCGTCATGAAGAATGGGACAGCGTTGATGATGGTGTTGGATTGCTAGTCAGTGATGAGTGCGTGTGCGGGTTGGTG
>Ga0058704_10001345_pt1 | contig 11544 bp, 10 predicted proteins | sample AgamicMgSfe_FD_71363 | JGI IMG/M metagenome (GOLD analysis project Ga0058704, IMG submission 71363) | Agave microbial communities from Guanajuato, Mexico - Mg.Sf.e | ecosystem: Host-associated > Plants > Phyllosphere > Phylloplane/Leaf | place: Guanajuato, Mexico | collected 2012-05-30 | reverse complement strand
CTTTATGGGTGTGACCAAGCAGGGTCTTGCTGCCATCACCAGAACCGCTGGAAACAAGGACTGCTTCGTTATCCTTAGAGGAGGTACCAAGGGAACCAACTTTGACCCCGAGAGTGTCAAGGGTGCTCGTGAGGCCTTGAAATCCAAGAAACAAAACGAAGTTATGATGATCGACTGCTCTCACGGTATGTTACACATGGTCACGGGTTTGATCTTTAGACATCTCTAATTCTGTCACAGGCAACTCCTTGAAGGACCACCGCAACCAGCCCAAGGTCGCCAAGGTCATCGCAGATCAGCTTCGCAACGGCGAGGACGCCATTGTCGGTGTCATGATTGAATCCCACATCAACGAGGGCGCTCAGAAAGTCCCTGCGGAGGGTCCAGCCGGCCTCAAGAAGGGTGTCTCCATCACAGACGCTTGCATCAATTGGGACACCACAATCGAGGTTCTCGAAGATCTGGCCGCAGCTGTCAGAGAGCGCAGACAGAAGAAGGGTACCGCGACCAATGGCGTTAACGGAACTCACTAATTTACTCTTCGATTCATAGAGCAGGATCCTCAAAATAGATAGACAAAAACAGCAGCAGTAACGACTAAAAGCCGAGTTCGTCCACGATTTGGAGCGCCAACTGGCGTTTGGGGTATCTAGCATCTAGCATCATTTGCTCACTCAATTCACAGAACACCAATCTTCTCCTTGACATCTGCGTGTTTTGCATGTCTTCGCAAGCCACAACAAATTCCTGTGATCGCCGCACGAGGTTAGACCGTGTAATTCTCCGCGCTTCGTCTTTGCAGATGTAGCGGGTCACGAGTCGGCCGGTCCTCTTTTCGACTACCGAGCACTTCGATATGATGACGGCGCCGGCCAGGAGTGACCTTTGGCTGCGGCTTTTATACACATCCACCCATGCATAATGGCAGTCTTCAAAGACACCATCTCTTCTTGTTCCCCATCCTCATACCGGGAGCTCTCTTCCTCGTCCCTTATCGCCCGCCTTCTCACCCGCGACCTGCAATCCCCGTGCTAGGTAGGGGCCAATGACAGGCACATTGTAGGCAAATCCAGCGATCGTCTTGAAGAATTCTCCGAAGAGGATGAATACACCGTAGCCCTCGACGAGAAAACCAATAAGCGGCCAGCGGAACAGAATCAACAATAGTCCGGCGAGGAAGGCAAGTGAGCCCCGTATCTTTTGTCGGCGTGCGAAAAATAGAAAGGTTTTGGCTGGTCCGAGGAGGAGTGTGATACCTGCTAGGAAGAGGATCTGCAGGTGTTAGTATTGAGAGCTTGGAACATGAGCGTAAGACGAGAGCATAAACTGTACTTACGTTTCCCATCGCTAGCATTGCGCGATCAAAAAAGAGGATCACACCCCCAATGAAGAAGAATCCACCTATGTGATCCGTCAGTTTTGTGGTCTTTCTCTTCTCCTTGCCCATCCTCCGTTCTTAACATAAACCGATAGAGTCGACGGCATCCGTATCGATGATATGGAATAAAGACTGAGCGCAGTTGGCGTACCTACCCCCAGAGCAGAATGCTACGCCAATTTCTGGTATCTGTGTCAGTCTACTGTCGTGCGTCGTAATCGTGAGTGGGGGTAACAACTTACTTTGGCTGTCGGACAACCACATTGTAGGCATCTTGACGGTGAATTAGAACCGATATGTGACTGTCTATTATGCGCTGTAGAAAATCGAGTATTCAATTGTTCAACGTAAACACTCGCTTCTCAGAAAGTCACGAAGCTCATCACGACTTTCTCCAACAAAAGGGGAACGTCGCGTCGGAGCCGAAGTGCTGTACCAAGTCTGTCTCCAAACACCCTCACATCTACAACATCTTGACCGCTCGGCTTCACAGCTCATGTTAGTCGCGCTTTTCATTTATTGATCCTGGCGCGCAACCATGGTTCACTTCATTGCAGATCTCGAGGCGCCATCAGGTCGTAATTCACCTAAACCCCCGCCGCGTGCAGTGTACCATGTAAGCGAGCCGCCTTACGAAGGATATCACGAAGTAGACGAAGCTTCCTATCGCAAGAGCAGCTCTACAGACACGATCGTTATCGACAATGGCTCTTCCGCTGTCCGCGCGGGCTGGTCTTTTGACAAGACTCCTCGGCTCGTCATCCCTCCTGTCATGGCACGCTACACCGATCGCAAATTGAATCGCAGACTCAACTTTATCGGATCGGAAATCTACTTTGATGGAACCTCGCGAGGACAGGCTAAGAATGCGTACGAGCCGGGAACCAACGTTGTGAATAACTGGGATGTTCAAGAAGGCATCTTGGACTACATCTTCGTCAAGCTTGGTATCAGCGGTGACAAGGGTAGGGTGGACCGCCCTGTTGTCTTGACCGAGCCTATCGCAAACATGGCATATTCGCGAAAGGTCATGTCGGAGCTCTTGTTTGAACTGTACGATGCGCCCTCGATCTCGTATGGAATCGACTCTTTGTTTTCGTACAATTACAACGGCGGCAGGACTGGACTGGTCACTTCTGCAGGATACATGTCGACAAGCATCATTCCAGTCGTTGATTCGAAGCCTTTGTTCTCACATGTCACACGACTGGACTGGGGTCGACAGCACTGCGCGGAATACCTGAACAAATTAATCAAAGCAAAATATCCCGGCCTCGTCGGCAAGATCAATGATACTCAAATCGAAGATCTCGTCAGACGACATTGCTTTGTTTCCCAGGACTACAACAACGAGATGACACGATACCTGGACTGGACTGGATTAGAGGATCGCGATGTGATTGTACAGCTGCCATTCGTGGAGAAGGAGATCCCAATGAAAACTGAGGAAGAACTTGCAAGAGCGGCTGAGAAACGAAAGGAGGGAGGTAGAAGACTACAAGAGCAGGCTGCAAAAATGCGACTAGACAAGTTGATTCGCAAGGAGCAAGAGCTCGAGTACTACAAGGAGCTGCAGGGCAAGTTGACAACGGCCACGAAAAAGGACGCTCGAGCGCTTTTAGAAGCAGACGACTTTGACGACGAGGGTCAGCTGGACAAGAAGATCAAGGAGATGGAACGCTCCATTCGCAAGCAAAGAAACAAGGACGTGGGAGATCTGGAAGAGGTCGAGGAGCCACCTTCTTATCCACTGTTAGACACGCCTGACGATCAGCTTGACGAAGAAGGGCTGAAGCAGAAGCGTCAGCAGAGGTTGATGAAGTCTGGTCACGATGCGCGGCAACGGGCAAAAGAGGAGAAGGAGCGAGAAAAGGCACGTCTGGCAGAACAGCAACGACGAGACGACGAGAAGAGGGAGAAAGATCCCGAAGGCTGGATCGAAGCGCGAAGAGAAGCCCGTCAAAACATGATTACTAGAATTAAAGAACGCGACAGGTTAAAGGCAGATCTGGGCAACCGCAAGTCTTTGGCAAGTCAAATGCGCATGAAGAACATTGCGAACCTCGCGTCAGACAATCCCAAAAAGCGTCGGAGAGGAGGCGACGACGATAACTTTGGCGCAGATGACGCTGATTGGGGAATCTACAGACAGATTGGAACCGGTGATGGAAGTGATGACGAGGAAGAAGAAGATCTTGGTGCGTCTTTGAAGAACATTGAGGCGCAACTCCTCAAATACGACCCCAACTTTACCGAGGAAAATACACAAGACGCGCAAAAAGACTGGACAAAGAGCTTGTTACATTCGTTCCTGCGTGGACCGTGGCCGTACGACCCAGAGAGCGCCAGGGAGAACAATCAGGTGCATCTGAATGTCGAGCGCATTCGTGTACCAGAAGTCATATTTCAGCCTGCAATTGCCGGGATCGATCAAGCAGGCATCGTCGAGATCGCCGAGAATATCATCACTCAGCGTCTCATGGGCGAAGCGAGACGAGATGACATGCTCAAGGATGTGTTCCTGACCGGTGGTTATACCATGTTTCAAGGCTTCGAGGAGCGATTGAGGGATGAATTACGAGCTGTGCTGCCCGCGGAGTCATTGCTTGGTATCAGAAAAGCCAAAGACCCCATACTGGATGCATGGAAGGGTGCGTCTCAGTGGGCAAACAAAGCAGACTCGCGGAAATCGTTCATAACAAAGGAGGACTATATGGAAAAGGGAGGAGAGTATCTCAAGGAGCACAATTTGGGCAATGCTTTCACCTGAGGTGTGGAAGGTAGCAGAACATGAAGCAGGCGTTTCAGGAAGAGCAAGATTTCGATACCCTAGATTTGAATGCGATCCATGGCAGCCACACCCACGATCGTGTCAGCCTTGCACAGTTTTTCTGTTGTCGTTCGCTCGACCAAGAGCATTACTCGCGACTTGACATGTTTGAAGCGGCTCCTGACTATACTATAGAACACTGGAATCATCTAATCGTAATATAAAACAAGGCGGAGATGAGCCGTGCGGCGCGGAATTTCACGTCTTGGCCAATCTCAACGGTCATCCCAAACTCTAAACACAAAGTGTGGAGCAATAAATCGTGCACCGGAAGTTTTTCACGTTTCACCATTGTTCAAGCAACCTGCAATCTGTCGATCGTTGCACGGACAAGTCGGTCTAAGTTTCTTATTACCATCATTGGTCCTCAGCTTGTGACTTCAACCCCGCCGTGGTAATTTCGGTGACAATCTCAATTCAATTTAGGTGGATGATGGCCAACTCAATCCTGATTAGAGACACCAATGTGTCGGCCTGTGACGTTTTCTTGCGAGACCAGCTAATTCGCCAGTGATACGAGTTACGAGAACGCGCAAGAGAACTACGGTGGCGCGGGCAGCAAGACAAATCGCGTGGACAAGGCAGAGGACGCGGCATGGCACTGCACCTCTCGTCCAGTCGGGTCACGTTCTATCTTGGGTAGGTCTCGTGTTCCATCCATTTCAGCCCTCTACCACCTTTCTCACCCACAACCTTGTCAATCAGGTCACTCCCGTGTGTGCCTTGACATTGTATATCATCTCAAACTATAGTCAGTCGATACTGTGCCTGCCGTATCCCCTCGTCAGCACTCAATTTGCAGAGTCTGATAGGATATTGGAACAGCCAGAGTCTACATTGATTACCCAACAGATCTTCCATCTGCTTGCCGAGACGATGCACTCTTAATATAATAGCACTCTGCCCACACACAGCACTTACACTGCCGCTGCTCGCCCACTGCATTGATATATGTACTCGAGTGTTACACCGCTTTAACAGACTGGAACACAAGCGTTTTCGAGAAACCCACTTCAGTTCTGTCGCAGACATGGGCTTGCTAGAGAGATCCAAATCTTTGATGCGAAAGCCATCAATACTTTCGATCTCCCGAAACGACGATAAACAAGAGAAGAGGCAGGTACCAGGAGGATTTGTCAACGTCACTCATGGACAGGATATCGAGAATACATATCTCTTGACATTAGACGCCAAGCAGTCGCAGCAAGCAGAGCATGCGAAACAGCACCGCCGCTCCCAAAGCGTTTCAAACTACGAACAAGACCCCACCAGATCCAACAAACGACTCTCTCACCGAGCATCAGTTCAAGGACTCATGTCTGGTCAACACCGTACATTGAGTGTACGACGCTCCAAAGCACAACACACATCCCCAAAAGAAGTCCTTCAATCGCCGACTACATCGTCAGCCTTCACAATGCCACCAGAAGAAGCACAATTGTTCAATAGAAACCGAGCGACCATCGGAATTACGCTTGGAAGTCCGCGATTGCTGCCTCCAAACTACCTGGACTCTCCAGCAGCTTCTGACAAGACAACTCCACAACCCAGTCCAGTCATGAATGTAAGGCACTCGTCTCCGGTTACACCAATGCCTCCTTTGTTGGAATCATATGCGCCAGCACAAGTTCGAAAAGACAAGTCTCGTGGGTTCAGAGCTCTCTTGAAGCGTACAGGCTCGGATCTGGCATCAATGCTGCCGGGTCAATCACGGAAGACGAATGGTCAGAATCACAGGCCATCATCCAACGAGTCGAGCTCTAACTCAGAAGCAGAGCCACACCGAATGCTTCGATCAGAGAGATATGCGCCAGGAGCATCTGGGTCAGCCAGAAGAGAATCTCCAGCCCGTGGTACTAAGCCTCTACCAGAGGTACCTTCTTCAGCTCAACAAGCCAAGCTGCTGAGGAGAAGCAGTGCACCGATGCGATCGTCAATCGAGCAGTCCGCTCCGCGATATGTGCCTGCACAAGCGGGCACTGCCCAACAACTGTCGACAAAACCTTCTGGCACTGGATCCGCTAGAAGACCGCTCCCCACCAGGGTAAGCTCGTTACCAGTATCCAACTACAACACCTCATCACCTGTTCTGAACATCGACATACCGGACACTCAAATGGAGCGATACAGTGTAATGTTTGAGAAGCTTCTTTTACCACCACAGCCAACGCTTTCGCAACGACGTAATGGTAACACGATGAAGCTACAACCGCTCAGAGAGAACCCAACTAGGGTGAGTACTGAAAGGGAGCCACATTTGACGCTCATGCTAACATTCTCTAGGCGAATACGACAGTAGAGAATGGGACCTTGCAGCGAAGAGTCACATCCCCGGGTCTTGTGAGCAAGCCTGCAGCGAAAACGTCTCCAAAAACACACATCATCTCAGCCCAGACCGACGATAGAGCGCAGGTCGCTCGACAAATGAAGTTTGTGCGCTCCGTCACCGCACCAGTCATATCGCTCTCGGCGCCCAATCGAACAGATCTTGCATCTCCTGCATGGAGTGAGCCTTCACTTCCACCGACACCAGTTAGCGGTAGAACATTCAACACTATGGGAGAGGACACGGCGATATGTCCAAACGAGAGCTATATCATGCCGCGGAACACAGAAGCGGACAAGAGTACTCCAACAGGCAGGCCTGCTCCAAGGAGAGTAGACTCTCTAGGGCCACAAAAGGCGAGCGAGATACAGGAGCGGCAGGCTGCACAGGTCGAGGCGGCCCAGATCAGTATCGCCAGAAGAGTCAGTGTCACGAGGCGACCAGGCCCGCTTCAGAAGACGGTCGTGGTACAACGGTCCTCGAAGCCGCAAGTGGTGCAAGCGGCCAGTAGGAAGAAGAGTATCTTTGGACTTATCGAGCAGTAACTTATTAATGTACTGTACAATAGAGTGTTAGAATAATGTAGATAACATGTACGATTGGTTCTTTTGTCGTAAGCGATATGCATTTCGGACGTTGCAAGGCTTGACATTGCGACCTAGCATCTGTACCACGAGGACAGGTTCCGCCTCTTACGATGACAGCTATAATGCGTGCTGACTGCAGCTGTATCTGCTGTACACGAAACGGTCTCCTGTCGGCGCAAGGGAGCCGGAAAGCCAGCCGGATGATGGTGTGATCAGTTCAAGGTGTCTAATCGGGGATATTACTCGCTATGTGATACTGTGTAGAATCACGTCGGCAGGCTTGCAGAACACAGCTGACGATGAAGTCTCACAACCACGTATCGTGCAGTACGAAGGTACAGTCAGGTAGTATAGATGTCGAATTTCTGATTGGCGGGCCCGCGGCGGACGTGTCCGGCTATTCTATGCTTGGCGCAAATGCAGGAGGTCGCGCTTGCCGCCCGTGTTCTAAACACCTTCATGCAAGCGTGGTTTCCCTGATCGTCAATCCATCTTGGTTTGTGGCTTCGCTGAGCCTTCTCCGGGCGAGACTTGAAGATCGGCACAAGCGCCGATTCTGTTCTGTTCTGTATATTTGTTTGTACTGTGCTGAACATTTCTTGCCTGAGCACACGATCACGTTATGCCACGTCCCTTTGCACGTTTGATGAGGGGCCTCTTCGTGTTCAATGTTTCGTCCACGCGCTGATATAGATTGCAGCTGCATAATATACTCACGCCAGTAACGGTTACCACAAACCATACTGGTCTACTGTACTGTACTGTACTATAACTTACAGCAGAGAGCGTCAATTGACTCGTTGGCAGAAACATCCATGCAGAACCCCCCGGAAAAAGATCCACATGCGCCTTGTCTTGCCAGTTTCGATCGATGCGCCCAGTGCCCAACCCACCTTTGCACGCTGCGCTGCGCTGCACGCTTGAAGCTCAAGCCTGCACTACTGCACTGCACTGTACTCGCCTGTTTGTCTCGTTCTTTCTGCGACCAGCGCGCGTCTATACATCATTTCGCATGCGACTCTGTCTTTATCTTTTCCTTCCTCTCGTCATCTCTCCCCAATTGATGTGACGCTTCAGGTCACAGACAATGGCAAATCAACACTAGCAAGCATGTATTAGCTCTTCCATTCTCGATATTCGTCTTTAGCCTATTTTGGTTTCGTACCATTATTATCCACAACTTCACCATGTCAGAGGTTCTTGAATGCGTGGACCTCGTCACGTCGGCGCTCCGCGATGGCGCAGAGCTCATGGCCAAAATCATGAAAAGGAACAAGCAGCAGGCCGTCCAGCGAGACCAGCATGAAACCCTCCTTTTCGACGTGCTGGCTACCGCCCCCGGCCAGATTCAGCAAAGATACCACATGGGCCGCAAACAATATGGCACCGCCTTTCAGTCCGGCGATGGTGAGTCTCAAATATTGTAAACAGCTTTCTAATGGTCGAGCTGAACTGACCTGATATCTAAGAAACCGCGAGGTCACAGCTCATTATTATCGCCTTGGATATCAATGCCGAAATCGTGCAAAATCTGGAAATGGCCAACGAACACGAAAGACTCACTCTGGACCTGGTCAAGATGCACGAAAAGGCAGTCACCAGTCGCCACGACGCGAGTAGAATATTGACTGAGTTATCCGAACGACTGGGCGCCTCATGGCCTTTCATACCTTCGTCCGCCGGCTCTAGCTCCACCTCTTCACTAAATCTCACTCTGCCAGCCAGGCCGAATTTTTTTGCATCTTCACATTCGCCAGTCTCTCCTCTTGTCGAGCTGCCCATAACACCATTCGAACTTCCTGGTATTATTCCACCAAGAGAACTTCCCGCTGTAGTGCCCGTCGAACTGCCTGCGAATATTCCTGTCGAATTGCCTGGTAGTATCCCGGAGAATGTCAAAGCGCATGTCGAGCAGGCGCGAGTCGAAAAGGAAACGGAAAAGTCACGATTCCGACGACTGTTTTCTAGAGGAACGTCGAACAGATCACGTACCAAAGTTGCAGGCCAAAGCCAACCCATGACATTGTCACCTGCGAGCAATAGTCAGCAGTCACTTGCAAAGGTTGCTGTTCAGAGAAGTGCACAAACCGTCTCACCAAGCCCAAAGGCTGCCTTCTCATGGCTCGATATCAACAACGATCGATCAGGCTCAGGTTCGTCCAACACAACGCCTACCGAGCTCTCGGAATCCTTTTCTCCTGCAAGTCAATATGATTCCATCTTTTCTTCATCGCCCATGCCTTCTTTCGACGCTCCTCCAACTCCTCCTGTCGGACTTGCCATAAACGGATCACCATATATGACAACATATTTTCCAGATCGTCGATTACTTGCTGAGCTAGACGACACCAGCTCGATTCTGACCCAGGACTACGACAAGGAAAGCCTCTTCAGCGCTTTGGACGGTACCCCGGGCACTCCGACAACAACATACTCATCAAGTCCCATTTCCCCAGCAGTCGACATGCCCTCTACGACTTTTCCCATTAGTCCCATCAGCGAGGAAGAAGACGAGATCGACGACTTTTCTTTCATGACCGCCAAATCAAATGGCCTGTATCGAAAGATCTCTTCCGGTTCCGTCACCAAGCCCGCATTGGGCCGACCGAGCAAAACAAACAACTACCACAATTTTTGCAAAGGAGCATGGGCCTGTCGTTCCACTTCTCCCTGGGCAGGTCTCTCGCTGCGTACCTTGACCTCAGCAACGGGTACAGTGGTCCAACAGTACCAATGTAAATGGTGCACCTTTCGCTCTCCACCAATCACTGCATCCAAATCACTACCAGACAAAATCCACATTTCCGGCCAAGGGATCGCCTATCGCTGGCTGTTTCTGCTGCGATCGCACTCCAGGTGTCTCGATGTCAAGGCTGGAGGAAACAAAAACTGGCCTCTTCCGCCTGATCTACCTTCAATGGCGGGAACCGGCGAATTTGACGGGTACGAATTTGGCTGCTTGTTCTGCTCTGTCGAAGGCAGGGAGACCAAGGTGTACAAAAATGTCGAGTTATTGATGGCGCATGTTGATACTAGACACGCTGGGCGAATCGGCGAGGAGACGTGTAAGAAGGCGAGGTGTATCGATGGTAGAGTGGCGGAGAAGAGGGAGGCTTGGGATGTCAATGTTTGTCAGTTCGAAGTTTAATGACGAAACCTATATGAGTGGATGTTGTGACTGGCTGGATTTGGAGAATCTCTTTGGATGATATTTTTGATACCCAGCGGACCTTTTGGAGACAGATGTAATGAACGAAGATGATACCATAAATACCTACCTTGCTATATTCATCTTATTAGGATTAGTAGAGAATACAATTCAAGGAAAACAGCATTTCCAATAGCCATGTCCTCGTCGGTCAAAAAGAATGCCATCGTATCTATCAGTCAGTCGCGCCACGTCACGTGGACAGTCGATATCAAATGCACTAGGGTATTCATAATTCCATAAAAACTACATGACAACGCAGCATGAATTCTGCTTCTTTGCCTACAGCCAACAATTAGCAATGACCAAATCTCCCACAGAATCATACATACCTGCGTGTAAAACATCTTACTCTGGGCACTCAACCCATCACTCTTGGCCACCAAACTATCAATCTTCTCTCCTCTTTCAAGCACACTCTCAATAGTCTTGTGCAGCACAATCTTAGTCTCATCCAGCTCCTTCTGGATCTTCATGATACTATCCGCCTGGTGCGGGTCCTGGTACTTGACGATATACTCCTTGAGCTGGGGGAACGGCAATTCCGCGTTCGAGTGCGCAAACGCCGACCGCGGGTACTTTGACAGGAACTCGTCGACGATCTTGGACAGCAGTTGGTGCGCCACCAGCGCTGGGTATTCTTGGTCCGAGATGATGACGCCGGCCACGCCTTCGCTGCGTCCGTAGGCGTGGAACGTGTACGATTGCTCTTCGACGTCTTGTCGCTGGCCGGGTTTTGTGCGCTCTGCTACGGTTTTGCTGAAGAGGGACATGAATTCGCCGACGCTGGGGATTTGTGTTAGGTTGGGTTGTGATTGCCGCTGGTCGTCGTACCTTGATCGTGTGAAGCGTGAGTAGCTGCTCAGGTCTCGCTCTGCACAGAGCTCGACCGCGGGCTTCTCTTCATTCTTGAGGATCTGCGGTCGTCAGTCTGTTGTACCTGTGACCTGCATGCGTTGACATACACCGATGTATAAAATCTTCATGTTGGTGGTATGGAGTGTAGGTGGGAAGATTGTAAGATTGACAGGGGTCTGGTGTAGCCTACAAGTACAAAGTGTAGCCTAGATGTCATCCCAAACAACGGTGCTTGGCGAATCCGGAGGTGTGACAACACTCATATCCAGGTGAAGCTCGTCCGCGGTTTTGTCGCGACATCAGACGCGATCGAGCTACTCACCACCCCAAATTTCAAACGGACATACCGAACACTTT
>Ga0058704_10001344_pt1 | contig 11545 bp, 13 predicted proteins | sample AgamicMgSfe_FD_71363 | JGI IMG/M metagenome (GOLD analysis project Ga0058704, IMG submission 71363) | Agave microbial communities from Guanajuato, Mexico - Mg.Sf.e | ecosystem: Host-associated > Plants > Phyllosphere > Phylloplane/Leaf | place: Guanajuato, Mexico | collected 2012-05-30 | reverse complement strand
AGTCCCAGACCGCCGGGTTGGTTGACGCCTGTGGTGCGCATGGGTGCGGCGGCTGGTGTTTGTTTCGCTTTGGAGGTGGCAGGACGATCGGAAGTCGGGGTTGTAACCGTCACGGTCGAAAGGTCTCGTAGCATTGAGGGGTCGGTGCGTGGTTTGGTCTGACTGGGGTTTGGACTGGGCTGCTTTGTGCTGGGTGCGTGATCCGTGGCTTCTTTCTGCGCAGCCTCAGTCCCAGTCGTGTCTCTTGAATCGTCAAGATTATTATCGTGTCTGGCTTCATCCGTATCGAGTATCGCCTGTAACTTAGCGACCGTAGAACTGACTTTGCGTGGTCCTTGTTGTGGTACAGGTGCGCTGACGCTGCGATCGTTCTTGTTGGTGCGCTGAACACCACCACTGGAATGGCTTGTAGCTGTAGCATCCACATCAGTCTTCGCTTTACCACCGCGCCATTTCTGCAACCAGCTGCCGACTCTGAGGCCACCGAAGGATTCCTTGGCAGCCTCGTTGGTTTCAGGCCGCGATGTAGCGACCGCGGCGCTGGTCGTTAGCGCGGCTGTGTTCTTTGTTGGTGTAGCTGTGGCATGTGTGATTGTGACAGCAGGCAATGTATCCAGGTGCGTGACCACGGAAGCCACAGCTTTCGACGATGGCAAAGATTGGAGTCTTCGTGTGGCGGGCCTGCTAGAGCCGTTGGTAGAGGAAGCAGTGTCTGGACGAAGCAAAGCAAGTGATGCAGTACTTCGCAGTGGTCTTGATCGAGGGATCTGTAACGGTTTCGGGGTCGTGGGATCAGCCTCCTGTGCCGGTGGTTCAGGCGTGACTACTATTTCTTTGACAACGGGGCTTGATTTCCCACCGCCCTTCGACTTTGATGGCGACACAATCGGTGAACTCGTGAAGTAATCCGGTGCCGGCACCTCATACGGCAGTGAAGCACCGTAATCGCCGACGTGTTCATGAAACGCCGTTTGATCATCATCCTCATCTTTCTCGACCAACGGCGTCCAAACACCACTGCTCCCAGGTGTGGTAGGACGCGAGCACTCTGCATCACTATCAACCTGTTCAAACACCGTAGATTGCACAGAATGCGGCGAGCTTGAGACGGCAGAGAAGCTTGAGATCGTCCGAAATGGCCGGGGCGTCGCACTACTGCTGCGACTTTGTGATCGGCGTGGTGCGAGGGCGAGCTGGATGGCGGATGCTTGTTCTAGCATGGGATCGTTGAAAGTAGTCTCGCGAGATGGCACACGAGTAGATCGGGCGCGGTTAAGGTTGAGCTTGAGGGGTTTCTTGGCCCTGACGGCTTGTGTTTTGGCTCGGTGCAGGGTCTGAGGTCGTGTGGCATCGGCGTGGTAGTGGTGATGTACGTGGACTTCTTGTGACTTCTTCTGGCTCAGATCTAGAGTCACCTCTTGCGGAATTGAAGATTGGTTTTGTATGAAATCGAGATTTTTCTGTGTGAGTAGCTGCGAGCGAAGGTCATCGACTTGATCTTTCAGAAGTAAGAGCACATCTTCTTGTCGTGCCATGGCGAGTTGCATGTTGTTCTCTTCTACTGACATGCTGCTACTGCTGGTACTGCTAGCAGCAGATACTGTTCTTGTCGAGTCTCTAGCATGAGACAAGTCTGGTCTTGTGGTAATTGGAATAGTCGAGTCTCTTGCCTCCATGGCCTTCTCCATCTTCGCAATGTGAGATTTCAATTCTTCCACCTCTTGCTTTGTCTCGAGCCAGGCTTTGACGACAATGCGTTCCTGATCTAGTGCCCTGTTGAGTGCATTCTGCAGTTGAGCTTGCTTCACCTCCAGCTGTTCAACATGAGCCTCGAGATGTGTTGGTGTCCTTGTCGATTCATCTGCCTGGTCAGGCGTGCTTTGGCTGTCGGATCGTCTTCTCCTCAGGTTATCATTCTCTTGTGCCAGGACGACATTCTTCTTCTCCAGCTCATCATTCAGATCTTGCAGCCTGGAGATCTCTGTTTGCAACCTCACCCTTTCCACCTCCGTATCAGCAGCATATGCCTCATGTCTCTCGAACAGCGCCTGCAGTGAAAAGGCCAGCGACGCTTCTGGACCCATTGAGCATCTCTTCCGTTTACTCGGTGTGAACTCCATGCTGTCGAGGAATGTCGAGTCTTGATTTTGTCGAGGAATGCAAGACAAAGACCAGACCGACGATTACAGCGGTGACTTGCAGATGGTACGTTCCTCATACTGGGCGATCGTGGGAGAAGCTCTACCCGCCAGACAATTGTTGGTTGCGGTGTTGGTTACGACAGACAGAGCGGTTCGCTTGAATGACTCGTATGCTTGACGACTGCCGCGATACTGTGGGGCTCGTGTGTTCAACGGCAACCATGGGGAACGATAAGATTGACTCGACTTCGATTTCTCGCATACTTGAAACTACATGATCTCATACGAGTGCGTGCCTGAATACACTCTAGAGATACCAATCACTCTCGTGGTCAGAGAAATCTCAAATTTAAAAGCAGTACCTGGGAGAACTGTTGTCGCTGCTGATGGACCCTTGCGTTCGTGTGGAGTCAACGGGCCGCCCGTCGTAGATCACGGGCGGTATTCCGTTTGATCTTCTTTACCAGCGTACTTCGTCTGCAAAGATATAACCCGTGGACCAGTGACCATTCGAACATTTTATGCACATATCATCATTCAAGTTATATGCAACATGACCTTGACGATGTGATCACGACATAGTTGTTGTCGCAAGGTCATAGGCCAACATGGATAGTGAATAAGCTTTCTATACTCCTCGTCTTATCAGCCGTCACGACATTCGCAGGTCATACGACTTGCAGTCAGTCACGATCCCTGAATGTCAATCGACCCTTGTGCGGTCTGATGCCACTCGACCTCATACAAGGATTACATGATCGTCCAGCAGGAAGGCTCACTGCAAATTGACAAACAGCCCCCCATCTACCAATAACTGTGCTCCCGTCTGTTTTGCAAGTCAGCACGCCCTTCACCCTTTCACTTATCACAAAACTCACCACATAACCACTCAACTCCTCACTCGCCAAAAACACCGCCGGACCGACCATATCAGTCGTGACTCCCGTCCTTCCCAATGGCGTTCTACTCTCCATATACTTCCTCTTCTCATCATCTTCCAGATCCTTGTCATTCAACTGCGTCTTGATCGTGCCGGGCAGCAGTGCGTTGCACCTAATGTTATACTTCCCGAGTGCAACGGCGCAGCTCTGCATGAGTGATAGAATCCCTGCCTTTGTGGGCGTGTAGTGTGTTTGTAGGCCGCCGCCAACGAGTGCTGGAGAGGGGACTTAGCCAATGAAGGGGAAAAGGGACGGGGAGAGTGTGGTAATCTGGCTCACCTGAGATCGAGCTGATACCGATGATGGACCCGCCTTGAGGACGTTGCTGCTCCATCTGCCGTGCGGCACATTGTGTAGTGTAGAATGCCCCGGCGAGGTTGACGTGTAGTGTATTGTCAAAGATGTCTTTTGACATCCTAAGCAATGGATCAGCGTCTCTCTTGATCTTCCCATCATATCCTCCTCCATCGTAGCCTGAGGCAAGCTGGGACAGCGACTCAACATCACAGTAACTCACGTCAAGAAATCCGCAAACTCGCAAATCCCCGCATTGCTCACAAACACATCCAGCCTACCCCACCTCTGCACCGTCTTCTTCACCATACTCTCGGCATCAGCTTGGTTGCTCACGTCGCCCGGCACGCTGAGCAAAACGTCCTCCTTTACATTTTCGTCGCCAACAAGTGCTCGAGCTTCCTCGACCATACTCTGGAACTGCTCATGTCCGGCTGCATTGTCAAGATGATTGACCGCCACACGGGCGCCGTGCCGGACATAGCCGAGGGCGATGGCGCGGCCTATACCTGTGGTGCCGCCGGTGATGAGGGCGATCTTACCAGGGAGCAGGCGAAAGGAGGCGGACATGGTGGAGATCGAACGTGGGGAGCGTGGAGGAAAGATGCTGGGTGGGTGGCCTCAAAGGAGGGTCTTTCGGATGTATATTTCACGCTTTTGACAACCTGGTGGTCTTGACAATCCACGAAGACTCAGCCGAAGATCTGAGAGGGATTACGAATCTTTGAAGCACAGCACGGCAGGATATTGTTCAAAAAGCGCACAAGATTCACTTTCTTATAGAGGTGTAGTCGGGTGAGCTTTGCCCGAAGCTTGGCAAAGGGAGTGCGAGGGCATCTCGCAGGATGGTCACACTGCGCAATTCGGACCGCATAAGATAGCGGCGTCGCCTACAGAGATTGGTATCGCATGTTCGACTTGTACTGATCGATTCAATAGAGTAGCGGTCGACCAGAGGAGCTCCTTAAGCTCATTGACTTTGTGGTCGGTTCATTGTAGCCCCGAAGGTAGATATCGGCAATTCCGACTCCATCTCAGTCTTACCCTGCATCACATTGACCATTTCACTGCCAGCATCACAGCGGAACGCCACTTTTACTTATACTTGAACAGATGAACAACGCATTCGAGCTCTACTTGTGAAAGCGACGATGCCTCCACAGTATATACCATTAATCTTTCCAGAATGCCTAGCTCAATGTCGAGTCCTCCTATCTCCGCGGAGCCTCCTGAACGTTTGCCACACCTTATCTCACACCTCACTGTCGTGAACTGCCAGAAGCAGAAGCAGAGACGCTCTTATCTCTCATACCATGTTGCTGTACTCAGCAAAAACGCGTACTTTGTAGCATCTGCTTATCTTCTTTCTTCCTCTCGAGCTTTTGATTTATGCTTAACAATCAGCCATACTTTCCAGTTATAGCTTTATAGCAAAGATGACAGACCAGATTGATCCCTTACGCTCTTTGCACACGCTCGAACAGCCACTCAGGCTGCCGTGCGGGCTTGTCCTGCCCAACAGACTGGGTAAGGACAGATGGCACCACAACAAGTACCCGAACTCACTGCTCACATCATGTAGTAAAATGCCCCATGCAAGAAACCCTAGCCCAAGCGCCCCTCTTCGACCCTCCAGTCTCCACCTTCTCGAACCTCTACCGCAAATGGGGTGAGTCGTCTTACGGCCTCTTAATCACAGGCCAAGTGCAAGTCGACATTCGATTCCTCTCAGTGCCCGGCGACGTCGTGACCCATGCGGGCAGTCTGGAGGGCACGCACTTCGAAGCCTGGAAGGAGTGGGCTCGCGTTAGTAAGGCTTCTGGCACGCCTTGTATTGTGCAGCTGGCGCATCCGGGACGTATGAGTGCGGCTGGAGCGGGTATCAGGCCGAAGGAGATGAGGACGCTGTGTCCGAGTGAGGTTCCGGTGGTGTTGGGCGATTCGTGGGCGGATAAGATGGTACGTGGTACCATCTCGACTTCACTCTGTAGTAAGGATTGCCAGCTGATCACTGAGATAGGTCTTGGATAAAGTCTTTGGAATGCCAAAGGCAATGACTCTTGACGATATCGAGGAAATTATCGATCTCTTCAAGCATGCGGCGCGAGTGGTTGCCAAAGCAGGATTCGATGGCTTGCAACTGCATGGAGCACATGGATTCCTACTTTCTCAATTCCTCTCGCCTCACACGAATCGACGTACCGACGACTATGGCGGTAGTCCAGAAAATCGTATGCGTCTGCTACGGCGGCTTGTCACAGAAATTCGTGAAGAGCACCCTGCACCCTTCTGCCTGTCGGTCAAACTCAACAGCGCAGACTACATGGACCAGGGACAAGGTCTGCAAGCTGAAGAAGGTCTTGGCCAGGTCAAGTGGCTCATCGAATGCGGAATGGTGGACTTTGTGGAGATTAGTGGAGGCAATGCAGAACAGAAGTCGAGTGGCCTTCACAACAGCTTCACGAAGAAGACGCTCGACAAGGCTCCAGAGCGGAAGGAGTCGACACGACTCAGAGAAAGCTTCTTCACGGACTTTGCAGAAAAGGCCATGCAATTGGAAAACAAGCATCATGTGCCGATTCAGCTCAGCGGTGGCTTCAGAAGTAGGAATGGCATGGCAGACGCCATCGACAACGGTGCCTGCGACCTGATCGGCCTCGGACGAGCCAGTGTGCTCCAGCCGGAACTGCCAAAGGAAATCATACTGAACAGCGACATTCCAGACGATGAAGCATTTGCTGTCAGTCACCAGCTCAAAGGCTTATGGCTGTCCAACTGGTTCCCGATCAAGGCGGTCGGATCTGGATTTGGTATTCAGTACTTCTACTACAACATGCGCAGATTGGGTAAGGGTTTGGGCAGTGACTTGCATATCAGCATTCCAAATGTTCTGTTTGCGAACGTTGTGGAAACATTGCAGTCAGGACTGTCGACAACGTTCTGGCGAGTATTCCAGAGCTTCAAATCGTATGGTGTGAAGAAGGTGGATTGAGCGGTGATGGCAAGGCATGGGTATAGATCGGGCGTGTCTAATGAATTTAACGAATATTGATCTGTACTTGACTGAAAAGCATGAACAGCTCGGCTTGCCCTCTCTGTATTGCATTCGTTGGTCTGGACACGGAGGACAACGTCGACCTCTCCGATGCTCGCTTTCCCGAGGCCGCAGTGTTTCCAGTGGCTGCCTCAAAGCATGCGCACAAGCTCGATATGGCGACATTCTTGAGCGAAGGGACAGTGGTGCCCGAGACTGTGGTGCAATGGAAGGCCAGCTAGATGATGATATCTTATGCCATTAAAGCTCTGCTACCACTATAGGTCTTGCTCTTCATGTTGACAATGTGCATACCCATCTAGCCACTGTACTAGGTACGAAGTAATCAGGAGGGTACGCAGAAGAGGCGCTGTGGGCGTGCGCGTACGGAGTATGGCTCCGATAACAGGCGCCGATTCAGGCAAGCATGGGCATGCACCCCGAAACAACAACATTCGTCGGCCGTAAGCTGTAAGCCACAAACCACCTGTTGATTGATTGACTCATCGCAACCGATGTGAGAGCATTATATATCCCTGCGACCCCAGCAGCGGGCAGAAGTTCCATCAATCATCTGAATCATCCTACGACACCATCACCACCACCATACAAGCATCATGAGTTGCCCCGACTGTTTCAAAGGTCGCACCAACGCCGGCACACCTACTGGCAAAGTCACCACCTTACACGGCCTTCCTACCTACATCGCATCTCCAGCAGACGGCACCTCGCCTGTCGCGACCATCATCTACATCCCTGATGTGTTTGGATGGGACTTTGTGAGACATCCTACCATTGTTATCCCAGCAGAAGGATAAGAGGCTGATGCATGGCTCCCTACAGGTCAATAATCGCCTGCTCGCCGACGAGTACGCTCGACATGGCGCCTTTGAGGTTCTACTTCCCGACTTCATGAATGGCACGGCGGTTGCATCAAGTGTGATGGACGATATTGAAATATTTATGGATGGAGCCAGTGGCTACCTGGCGCGTGCGTGAGTGCAGTCTCCTATCGCCATGGCATATCTGGTATTCGTACTAAGTTTGTACGCAAAAAGATCTACAGGCTTCAGAACCATCGCCGCCATGATACCGTTCTTTGCTCGCAATCGTGCATCGGTCACAACACCGCGAGTCTTCGCGTTCTGCCGCGCTGTCCGCGATGCTAGTACGCTGCCAGTCGGTGCTGCTGGGTATGTGCTTCCCTTTATAGAAGTCTTCATCTCTCGACGGCACCTCCCATATCAATGCGATTATCAGCACGCTGCAGGGCTAATACATCACTCTCTATAGCTTCTGCTGGGGTGGCAAGCACGTCACTCTCCTGTGTTCCGGCGATGAAAAAGCCAGCGACGGCGTCCGAGCTCTCATTGATGCTGGATACTCCGCCCATCCTTCCTCGCTCGCTGTTCCTGCCGATATCGAGCCGATCTGCATTCCTATCAGCTATGCAAACGGTAGCGAGGACATACAATTGACGCCGGCCAAGATGGAAATCGTCAGACCAATCTTCGAGAGGAAGACAAAGGAGGGTGTAGAGTGTGAATTGATCGTCTATGACGGGGCGAAGCACGGGTTTGCTGTCAGAGCAGGGAATGGAGAGACGCAGGTCAGGCAGATGCATGAGGCAAGGGAGCAGGGTGTGAAGTTCTTCCAGAAGCATCTAGGTGCGGCTCGGACGATTAAGGGATAGCGTAAAAAAAGAGGAGGGATCAGGTTAGGGTCAAGCTGTCAAGCTGGAGCAGGGAGAGACATATTCCGGGACGACTTTTTTATGTGCTCTGGCGAAGGCGAAAGGATGGGTATGGGAAATACCAAGTCATACAGGGATATATTGAAACTTTTCCCTAGATCTCGGACTTTCCACTTATAAGGGGGCGTGGCAGCACAACAGATTGTATCACAAGGTCTGGACAGGATTGCCTGGGTTGGAGATAGACTTCGAATTCGTGCAAGCACGCCAACTTGGAATCTTGAGACATCACGATCCCTGTTGTGCTCCAGTGCTGCCAAGATTTGGAGGCTCAGATTCTGGGGAATTCCACACGTGACACTGCCTTGAGATCAGCAACCTCTGGCCTTTGACTCGACAACAACCACGGACTCGATCTGCGCAACACAACAAATACACAATATGCCTTCCGGCGGGCAAGCTGAGCTGGTCAGCTGGTGGCGATCGTTCACGAAAAGCTCAAAGCAAGGTCAGTACAGGCGCGTCATGTGCGCGATGCGACACGCACACAATACCAGATTGACGCCAGAGCTGATACAACCTTGCAAAACAGTAACACCTGCGCTTGACACTGCTGGCATCTTCGGAACCCCACTTGCGACCTCTGTGCAGCGCGCAAACGTAGCGATCTCCCTGACCGATGAGAATGGTGCAAGCTTCGTCTATGGATATGTGCCTGTGGTTGTCGCAAAGTGCGGAGTCTACTTGAAAGAGAATGGTAAGCAGACCTTGCATAATAATCGAGTCTTAGCCTGACGAAAATAAACAGCGACCGATGTCGAGGGCATATTCCGTCTTGCAGGCGCCGAACGCAGAATCAAAGAGCTTGTCGCAATCTTCAACACCCCAGACAAATATGGCAAGGGCTTGCTGTGGGCAGGGTACAGTGTGCATGATGCTTCCAATGTCCTTCGAAGATATTTGAATCAGCTCCCGGAACCTATCATACCACTTGAGTTCTACGAGCGCTTCAGGATCCCTCTCCAGCAAGTCTTGGCCGCGCACAACGGACAGGTGCCCGCTATTAGCAGCTTCGACTTCGACTTTGCAATCACCACATACCAGCAGCTCATCACAGAATTACCGCCTTTGAACAGGCAGCTCTTACTCTACCTACTCGACCTTCTAGCAGTCTTCGCAGCCAAAGCTGAGACAAATCGCATGACATCATCCAATCTATCCTCGATCTTCCAACCTGGTCTGCTTTCGCATCCCACACATGACATGGTGCCCGAGGCATATCGCCTGAGTCAAGACGTTCTCATATTCCTCATCGAGCACCAAGACAACTTCTTGGTCGGTATGCAGGGCACTGCGGCGGATGAGAAGACTATCCAAGATGTACAAAGTGGCTCTCCAGCGCCAACGAAATCACCCAGTCCCGCCATCACCCCGAAGAATCGTGCTCAGCAGTTACTCGGCAGATCCGCTTCAGTCGCAAGTAGCAACAACAGTGCGAGAAGGCTCGATTCGATACGTCGCAATGCTTCGATCAGTTCACGAGGTTCCCGAAACTCTGGTGTCGGCAGCCCAAGTCCTGGTACTCCTCCATTAGGTGGTGCTGCACCAGGCAAGAGTAGTGGTCTTCACCGCAGCAATACTGTGCCGTCGCAGCACTCGCTCTCACCAGCCTTACCTTCTGTTTCGCGAGAAAACAGCGGTGAGACACCTACTATCAAGCCGATCGCAACTCCCACGGTTGTATCGCCTGACGTGAGCGGACCAACGACACCCATTGCGGTCGAAGAAGTGAAACCTGCCATCATGTTTGCGCCAAATACGGCTACTGCGTCACCCAAAAAGAGCCCTCTCCTCGCTCCGAGCATGGCCGATAGATCACCTAGTCGCAGTCGACCAGCATCACACAATGAGTCTATGCAACTCGAAATGCCACCTCCGATGGTGCTCACCGGTCGAAGTTCGCCTGCGACAACACCTGGCAAAGAGCGGACTCTATCCAGCTTATTCAAACAGTCACCTGCTACAGAGTCAGATGGCCGCAAACCAAACAAGCTCCAGAAGAAGCGCCCAACGCCGGCTATCATCAGTCCGCAAGGCTCTAATCAGTCATTGAGTGGTACCAGCTTGCCATCCTCGCCAAAGTTTCCTCCATTCTCTCCTTCGCGTAGAGGGTCTCGTGCGCCAGTCGATGGCCCTGCCCCTACTATGGGCGCAAGTCAGGATAATCTTGCAGTCCGTCCGCGCTTACCAGAGAACTATCCGTCAACGGATCAGACGATTCTTCCATACCATGATGCTTCAGAAACGGCACACCCATTTGGACCTCATTCACCCAGCGGATCTGTTGACAATGGATACTCTTCCTTCGAGACTGCCGACGATGAGATCTTCGAGCCGCAACCAGGTGAGAAGAAGGAAAAGCAGAAAAGACGATGGAGGATATCGAGTCCAAAGAAAGATCATGGTTTAGGCTATCCACCTCCAACTGTCCCACCACCACCTCCGACTCCATTCGAGACAGCCTTCGGAAAGGAACGCAGCACAAGCACAGTTGGTAGCACAAGTCGTCCTGTAGGCGACGAGTCATTACGAGTCAATACTACAGCTGCTAGACCGATCCAACAAGATGACGACGAACGTTCAGGCAGAACTCGTACCGGCTCATCTGCCGCAGGAACCAGCTACCCAGAAAAGCGAGGACTAGGCGGCTGGCTCAAAGGCAAATTCAACAGCCGTGATCGCTCTGGCTCCAAGGAGAGGACGCGCAGCCCAAGAGGCCAGAGTCCAATGCATGTCTACAACAATCGTGACATGGCTGTATCGAAGCAGAGTCTGAATGCGGTGATGTCGGGATCGGAGGCGTCGAGGAGCACGAACAGGTCTGTGGAGGCATTGAGCATGAGTGGGGGTAACAACTAGGTAAGTCCGGTGTGTTAGATTTGGCAGGCAGCAGCAGCTGCTGCACGAACTTCCTTCTGGATATCTTGGAGTTTGTGTGGCGTTGAAACCTCAATCTGCATTTGAATAAGCGGAGTTTACTGGATCTCAACTTGCTGAGCACGATGAGGGGCAGCGGGTAATCATGGATCAAAGGGCTCACGATCAAGGGTTGTATGGGCCGAGGATTTCGAATGAACAATACATCAAGGACGCTGCTACGTGGTCTTCAGGACAGGGGGAACACAATATAGACAGCCTGCCGCTGCAGAAGTCGTTTTGTGGATTGGTGATGTGGGATGATGATGATTTCTGATTTCTTGTTTACATCGAACATTTGAGGGAGGACACGACAGTTATGATCGTGTCAACGGTGGATTGTTGCAGTGTGGCGAAATAAAGAGCTCTGATTACCAGTACTTGTTCACTTGTTTACAATGACGGAGGACGAACACTACGACAGGTTTTGTCAGGTGGATTGGTGCAATGTGGTGAGGATGGAAGA
>Ga0058704_10001343_pt1 | contig 11552 bp, 7 predicted proteins | sample AgamicMgSfe_FD_71363 | JGI IMG/M metagenome (GOLD analysis project Ga0058704, IMG submission 71363) | Agave microbial communities from Guanajuato, Mexico - Mg.Sf.e | ecosystem: Host-associated > Plants > Phyllosphere > Phylloplane/Leaf | place: Guanajuato, Mexico | collected 2012-05-30 | reverse complement strand
CTTCTGTTCTGCCACTAGCTCACTGACCCCGTGCTTCCCAGCCAGCTCGTGCCTTCCCTCCTTGTCGAGCAACCGGCCAGACGAGCTGCGCCCGAGCTCACTTTCACCATGTTGCTGTCCCAGCTCATGCCTCTGTGCGTCGCCCGCATCAAGCTCCTGCCTCAGTTCTGGGTCCTTGAGATCCTCGGCAGCACCTTGCGCCGACGTAGCGCTCGCCCGCGCTTTCGCTTTGCGACGAGAACGCATCACCAGCGCGGCAATCCCAGCAAGGATCAGAACAACACCCAAGCCGACACCGACTCCTATGCCAGCTTTAGCGCCAGTTGACAGCGTGCTATTCCCAGCGGTTGATGCAGTTGCACCAGCGGTTGCAGCGTGACTGGAACCTGAGGTCGCAGTGCTGCTCCCGTTCACAGTCCTGCTTCCAGAGCTAGCCGTAACGGTAGGCGGCTGTGACCCAGCCGGGCCCGGATCCGAGAGCTCACTATCGCAGGTGAAGTCGCCTTTGATGGTGTTGCCGCTCGTAGCAAGTGCCTGCAACGTCTTACAAGACGAAGAGATATCGCTCGAGCTCTATATGTTAACCTCGCCGCTGACACTCAGAAGGGCCGGAAAGGAGACGCTATAGAGATACGGTGTTAGAAGCGCATGGCGATCAAGGAACGGACAGCGGTTGTCATACTTTGTAAAGCTGCCATAGCAGTCTAGCGTCCCACCCACCGTCTGCAGTACCGGCAGCTCGATGTTATCAACGAGAGTCGTATTCGAAATTTCCAGGCCTCCACCGATATTCCGCAGCGCAGGCAGCGAAATGTTGGCCAGATCGCGATTGCTGCCGATGCTAAGAGTGCCGCCGACGTAGTTCAAGCTGCCCAATGTGATGCTGTCTGCATAGCTGTTATAGACGCCCAGTGAGCCATTCGAGAAAGCGAGCATAGGAAGTGAGTATGAGGAGACATTCGTTAATGTGATGTTGTAAGCCCAGATCAGGTTCGGGAAGTTGGCAGAAACATTCCTGCCATTAGCCCCTATGATCATGCTCGTGCGGATGCTGCTGAGCTGAGTCGCGACATCATTAAGGTAGGGGTTGTTCGCGAGTAGCAACGTGTCGATGCTTGTGGGATCTGTAAAGCGAGGACATCGCCGTCAGCACCTAGCAACTTTGGGTACATGCGGACACGAGGAAAGCTCACTGAGGCCATCAGCCGTATCGAGCTGTGTGTTCTGAATCGAGAGCGTGTTCACGGTCTGCACGCCCGCCGTAAACGAGAGCACTTGTAAAGCAGGGAGCGCAGTCCAGTCGATTGTGTCCACGCTCGTAAGGCGTGGAAAGTCGAGAGTCGACAGAATCGTGAGGCTGTTCAGGATAAAGGAATCGTCTATAGTATGTAGACTGTCGGCGGAAAGCTGAGTACACTCGGTAACATTATCGGCTATCAAGCTTCCTTGGATTCGCTGGATGCCGTCTAGCGCGATGCTGTCGGTAGTGCCTGTAGCAATTGCTATGCTGCCGGTGAAGGTCGAGCAGCTACTGAGCGCAGAAGCATCGCCGCCATTCTGTACTGTAGTGGTCGCGACGCTACATTCTGCGGTCGTCAGTGGCCGGCTTACGATTGGGAGGTTATTGGTGCCGCCTTACGAGCAAGGACTGGTTGAAGTATGGCCAGCAGTATACCAACAACTAGTGGTGCTTGGTACAGGCTCGCAAACATGGTTACCTTCAGTATGTAAGGTATGAGGAAATCGTGATGAAGGGACAGGAGGGCGTCCGAGAAGTGCCATGGAATGTGAAGTGGAGATTGCGTTACCTCTTGCAGGGGAAAACCGCTCAGCTGCCACCGCAGGGGGGAGCGTAAATCAAGTACGTCGTGCTATTCCTGTCCAGCCTTACACATCCAGCGGGGGCCATTGATTAGCGCAGCGAGCAGATCATGTTAACAACGCAGGAGACCAGCATAGACTGCTTAACAGTCACTCACTACTTACGCCAATGCGGCGAGCAAGGATTGGCAGAGGTGAATTGCTTGTAAATGTTCGGAGGAGCATCTGAAGTCGGAGAAGAAGAGGGCTTAGAGGAAACGGAAGTGTAGAGTTTCGGCCCGAGATCCGGCCTTGCAAAGGCATCCATATTCATCCCTCTTGCCACGAGGCATCGCCCTACCTTCGATGTATGTCGTTGCCCCAGTCACGATAGATCCTCTTTTACTTTTTTTCGGGCGCAGCCTCAAGCCTTACTGCAGCCTCAGTTTGTAGAGACATTCCAGATCATACCCCAGCTCCTGCCGCGACCACGACGCCACCAACCCGGTTCAAAGGATGCGATACACGGCCACGGCCACGGCCACGGACACTCCGCTCCAGAACAGCTGGTGCACTCACGTCTATTCTAGGCTTGGGATGGTAGACTGCCTTGCATGCGCTCTTGGAAGCCGCTGAGGGTCGAGACCGCTGCGAAGCCGAGGCAAAAGATTTGTCCTGCCCTATCCATGTAGGTGTCAATTCAGCCCCAAAAGCGGTGTACATGTGCTGAACGTGCAGAGCTCGTTACAATACTTGCGCCGGAATGAGGGGGTGTGTGTCCCAGCCTGCGCCTCTTGCTTGCGTAAGGCATTATTGATCGCTTCAGCTAAGATAAATTAAACTTGGCCGCATTCACGATGCTAGGAAGATCTTGCATTGAGATATTGCATTTGCATCACCCGTCACTCCTTAGATCTTCCATGAGCTTGTTCCAATGGGATCGGTAAGCGATGATCAGGTTGGGGCACCAGCACATGCTCAGGAGAAGCATTATAAGGGCTGGCCTAATGCTGCAGGAGTGAGTCAGTAGAGGCCGTGTTGCATACTTACGACTAACTTGAGTAGTTTAATGCTCTAGGAGACTGTAAGGAGAGACTTCGGCTCCAGATAAACGGTCGTTTCCCGGACTATGCCGCAGGCTTGTTGTATCGGACAGGACCAGGCGGATACAAGGTGCCTCGTAACGACTCGAAAGATGGCACTATGGCGTGCAGTCATTGGTTCGATGGCTTTAGCACCGTCCACAACTTCGAGCTGGTCCCAGGATCTGGGGGCCAATGCTCCGAAATATGGTACTCCTCGTACTGCCAGGTTGACCACCTCATCGAGCAAGCACGTAGGACCGGACGACTCGAGGGCATCACGTTCGGTCAGAAGCGCGACCCATGCGACACTCTCTACCACAAAGTGAAATCGGTGTTTGCGCCTTACGCGGCCACTACGCCACGCACCGCTAACATCGGTGTGGTTATTCGCGACCCGATGCCTGGCGAGCTCAAGCACACTCAAGACACCTACGGTAATGTCGCAGGCCGCCGCATTAGGAGCGTTACAACAGACACATGTAACACCAAACATTTCGACGCCGATACACTCGAGCCCCTCGGAGTCACGCGGCAAGAACACCTACATCCCTCATTGACAGGACCAGTGTCAGCTGCTCACGCAGCACACGACCCCGTAACCGGAGAGATCTTCAACTACAACCTCTCGTTCGGTCCCACACAGACCTACAAGGTGTTTCGAGCGTGCCAAAAGTCCGGAAAGGTTGATATCCTAGCTAAATACTCCTCCGGCCGGGATGTTCACGGCGCATATATTCACTCTCTCCTGTTAACCGAACATTTCGTTGTCCTTTGCATCTGGCCCGCTTTCTTCGCAGGAACAGGGCTCAGCATATTATGGCAGCGCAATCTTTTGGAGGCTATTGCACCATTTGACCTAAAAGCCAAAGCGACGTGGCTCGTGGTTGATCGACACGGTAAACAAGGACTCGTGAAACAATTCAAGAGCCCGGCGTTCTTCTGTTTCCATACCGTCAATGCGTGGGAAGAGCAAGGTCATAACGACAGTACTGTCGACATCATCTGCGAGTTGGTCGAATTTAACAATCTCAACATCTTGCATCGTTTTTACTACGAGAATCTCGTATCTGATGAGCGAAACGTTAAGGACTTTGACCGCACCCACGGAAAGAACACGACGTTGGGTCTCGCCAGGTATAAGCTAGCCGATGTCCCTCTTAACAATGGGCATTCAAAGGTCAAGAAGTCATCCAGGACTTCACCTGCGGAACGCATACTCTACATCCCAGCACCAGCAGCTGGGGACCTACCACGCATCAACCCGCGCTACGCTCTGAGGCCTCACCGCTATGTCTGGTCTGTCCTCGATCGTGGTAAATCATCCTTCCTCGACGGCCTCGGCAAGACAGACACCGAAACCCAGACATGTCTGGTTTGGGAGTATCCAAGACACACTCCAGGTGAGCCGATCTTTGTGCCAGCCCCCGATGCTCAGCAAGAAGATGAAGGTGTCGTCCTTAGTGTGGTTTTGGATGGTGATACTGGTATGAGCTATTTGCTTTGTCTTGATGCACGCACGATGGAAGAAGTTGGACGAGCTGACGTTGGCGCTGCCGTTGGGCTGGGATTTCATGGTGTCCATGTGTCGGTTTGATGCGGCCCATTGAAATGCTCAGTGATTCACCATGTGACGAAACGATTTTCATCATGTATGTCATCTGGGTTTGACGATTGGAGTATCTAAGCGACACAGAAGGCCAGTAACCAACGTCAGTGTCATGGCGCACACCCACAAAGCGGATAGGAGTGGTGCTCGATGTACAGCAAGGTTGGTCTATTGTGCGACGCCTAGCAGGTATATTGCTCATGTACCGGATTGCGCAACTCGACTTAGTGATTAGAGTAGCTCGGCATCGTAGCTAACATTTCCAAGGACAGCATCTACAGATCGCTACATAAACCTAGGCCTGCGAGTAGGTCCGCGGCAACAACATCGATGCCGCCACTCGCTGCGTCTTCGATGCCAAATCCAACAAAAAGTGTATCATCCATGTATCCATGGTACCTCTGCCCCCGCGCCATCCAGCTCATCGATGTGACATACAACATCTCCGACTGAGCCCTGCTTGTACTCTCCTCGCTAGATGTTGGAGGAGAGGATCCGTCGATTGTCGTCTTTCTGCCGTTTATCCATATCGGCTTCGAGGATACGCCGTAGACCTGGAAAGGTGCGCGTTGTCTGAAAAGTACAACGTAGGGCTCGTATGTGCTGTGGTAGTCGTAGTAGCTCTTGCACTGGACGATGGTGAAGAGGAAGGTGTTATCGTCCGTTACCTTGCAAGTTGGGTCACTGCGCTTGCAAAGTGTAACCGAGAGCGAGTTTGTTGCTTGGTGAATTGATTCAGGAAGGTCCGGGTCCGGTAGAGGCATGTATTCGTTCAGGCATGTATCGTCACTGGTTCTAGCAAACGGTGCAAGGTCTTCGCCTACGGTTCCATCAAAGCCCAGCTTGGCGAAAACCCTTCGCGGGGATATGTCGTAGTGAGCGTAGATCTCACCATCAGCATCCCAGAACACGAACCAATTCTTCTCGATTGGACCATAGGGAGGTGGTCTTTGAAGATCGGTGGGCACTCGGAATGGCTCTTTTACACCCCCATGGTATACCCATTCTGTTAGAGGCCTGAAGTCCTGCATCCATTGACCGAAACAGTTGTGTGTTGACTGTGAGCCGTATATGACATAGGGTCGGTCTGGCCCGTAGAATACACGAGCATCGTGCGGACCGATGTTGAAGTTGAAGTAAGATAGGTCTCCTTCGCAATGGAGGCTGAAGGTGCCGGGGATCGGAAGGTTGAGAGGCGACTCCGCGCATCGAAGAACGCCATTCTGGAAGGTGGCTTCGCAAACCAATTCGGTGAACCAGGCTGGGTTCGCGGTACCATTCTTGAATCGCTGAGCAACGATGTACCAAGTGTCATTCAGTGACGGGTGTGGTATGATGTTGGGATTCATCGCTGCGTAGTTGCCGAACTTAACCGGAAAGTAGCGTCCATCCTCTGTGATGTTGGAGAAAATCTCGTTATGAGTGTGTGCCACTGCTGTCGTGGTCACTACGGGCTTGGGTCGCTGAGACTTGTAGGATGGTTTATCTGAGTAGACCTCCTGAACATCCTTGGGCTGCGTATGCAACGACCCCAAACGATCGCTCGTCCATTGTCGAACGCTGGTGGTCTGTCTCGACAGCAATTCTCGACCGGAAAAGACAGAGACAAAGAAGATGAGAACAAGCACGACGCCCACAGCGGGCACGACACCGCGCTTGGGCTGGACTAACATGCTTTGACTGCGTGAAGGTAGAGATTCTTGTCAATGTCAACCCAGTTGTAGCATGGCCGTCGCACTCGCCCCGATAGAAGGTCCACCAGCCCAGCGAGGTTCCGTTTGAGTCCAGGCCAACACACTGCGCAAGTCGATGGCGGAATTGCTCTGTCCTCGCGCAAAAGTGCGACCAGGCTCAAGCGATCCAGAGCCTCGGTATGTATCGTCCTGAAGGACCGCATCCCGCGTCGGGGGTGGTGGGTTGAGAGGGGTCGCACAAGCCACTGACTCACTGAGGACATTCGGAGATGGTCGTCTAATTGAAGAGGTCAACCAATTGTCATCACATGCAGATCTCTCACACGCCTCGGTTCGCGTCAATGCGGTTGGGTTGCCCTGCATAGCAAATAGACTTTAGATCGACAGGTGCGGGACTTGCCATCTCTACCTTAATCGTTGGCCTAATATAGATGATCTGCAACGGGACCTACATCCGGAGTATAATGCATGCAACCTCGGACGTGGGCACTCGAGTCCTTGTGTGGTTGTTGGTGGCATTGTCGTAGGCAATTCTGTGACTCAAGAATACACTCTGAATTTCGTGGAATGGATGTCAATACTGTGATGGCAAGCCATTATCAGGAAGCCACGGAAGAGACACGAAGCTCGCAGGTGACGATCGAGTCACGAGAGGATTGTGAGTGTATGCCCAGGATACAAATTGTACATGCTTCCCAAGGGCATGCGTTGTTGGTATGGACAAGTACACTCCTCCGTACAATGTATCGTTGCCATGCTTCATCCACTCTGCCCGCCGTTGAGCTTCCATGTAGCCTGTATCGTTTCGGTGCTGAGCTCTTCTTCCTTCGGCAGCGGCAGTACTTGCTTGTACAACCACGCCGTAAATTTGACACTGGGCCCATCGATCACGGTCGTCGCAATCTCTGCCACTAAGAACGTGAAAGGTAGCAAGATGAGGTGCGGAACAAAAAAGTTCAGCTCCAGCGCATAAGGCCCGATCTTGGGTACGGGGAAACGATTCACCCATCTTGGAATGACCATTGCGTGCTGTTCTCTAGTCCATCCGACCGCGGCATATAATCTGTCGCCCAGCGTCCAAAGGATAGGTCCGTGGACAAGGTAGAGCATGTAAGAGATCCGGCCAAGGTACAAACAAAACCTCGTTTCAAAGAACCGTCTCAGCCAGGATATCCGTGCAGAAGCGACGATGACGAAGATGGCGGCCCAGAAGAGAAAAAACCACTTGTAGTCGAAGACAGCCTGTGGCACCATGAAGGAGAGATGATACCATCCTGGCGTCTCTCTCAAGACATCAATTTCGGCAGAGTATGAGGGCACTCCACCGAGGAGTACGCCGGCGACGAAGAGGACATAGCAGATTGGTACCTTCCACCGCTGTATTGCTGATGTCCAGTGAGGCAGCTCGTCTTTCGCCGCAATCATGTCGATGTCGCAAAGCAGCATCCCTGTCATGAACATGGCGAAATGCGCACCATCGGCGATGTACATGAAGTAGTAGATGAGCCCAACTTCGCACCACAACCGCATCTTGCGACTGCATCTTGAGAATGCCATGAGAGCGGTGTAGATCACGATCGAGCCTTTGAACTCCACTGGAATCGACCATGTATGAGGATTGTAAATCAGCCATGGCTCGCCGCCGGTTCTGAGGAAGAAAGTAAAGTTTTTCATGTCGATGTACCATTTCCAGATCCCGGCGAGATAGTTTGGCTCAGGCACAAAATTCGCCCAGATGCCGAAGAGATGCCACACGGATAGTATGATGAAGGTGGTCGCGATGATCGGGAGGTACAGCCTCAACCAGCGTCTGAAAAGCGCTGACGCGATGTTGTCACCAAGGCCGGTGTAGTCGCCCAAGTTGATGAGAGCCAGAGGCTTGCAAGATAGGACGTAGCCGGACAAGATGAAGAAGGTAGCCACCGCAAAGTGGCCTCCATTTACGAACATCCGAATGCCAGGAAAAGTCGCCAGATGGTACTGTCGCTCGTAACCCCAGCCGTTCTGAAGAATCTTGTCAGAGTCGTGTGCCTCGTGCGCCCACAGCGCATGATGGTGCCAATACACCAAGAACGCGGCGAAGCCTCTCAGGCCGTCCAAATAAGCTGTCCGGCGGAGCTTGCTGTTCTTCTTCTCGCATTTTCGACTCAAGAAAGAAGGCCTGAAAAACAGCGAGGCGTATTTGACAGCATGCAGGAAGCCAGCGCGAGCGCACGCTAGACGTGTGGGCTGCTCTACACGGTCATCGAGTGACTCCGTGTCCTTCTCCAGCAGGCCCAGTCCCTGGGTAGGCATGTTGCGGTACGCTTGCAGATACGCTCCCTGAGGCATGGCAATGAGGATGCGCAGAGACAGACGAGCGCATCCGTCTTCAGATGTTGTCGCAATGGCGTCCTGAGAGGGCCGCACCGGTCGTAGTTAGAACATCGTTAAGGATCGGTCGAAAGGACGTGAAGAGTATCAGTGCGATAGCGAGTCAGATCTCCTAGTGGGAGAAGCCTCGGTGCAGAAATGTAGGTGTGTTCTAGTTGTACCATTGTACCTTTGATGAATCATGTTGTTGGGCGGAGGGTTCGATGCGGGACACGGTAGGTGGCTTGTCCCCTCCAGGTGCTGATCATGTCGATCGACCATGGCAAAAACTCAGAGTTGAAATGTCAAAGGCAGAGAATATGCAAGGCGTGCCAATCACTGCGTTGGGCCGAGGTTTCAGAGATCGGCTCATGCCGACTTCACTCGCACTGTACCTGCTTCTCCACCCACACCAACTCCCGGGTGCCTGCATCCCCATCTTTGTCACTCAACCCCGCATGAAAGCGGCAACCCTGCCGAATCGTGCCTTATCTTCACCACGTTGTTTTCCTCTATTCCGAGGCTCGGATGTCTGTGGTGGTTGTTGCTTCCGCTGTCGCCGTTGAGTCCGAACCATCGACCCGGATTGGCTGGACCGCAATATCGACCATGCATTGTACTAAGACCCATCACGACGGTCTTCCCTCCCAACGACCGACAAGGTACGGGGTGCACATTGTTCCCTACGAACAGCCTCGGAGACCATCTGGATCTGGGATGGTTACCGTCTGAGAGTTGCCGTCCGCTTGACGCCACCAGAACTCTCTTCGAGGTGAGGTTCGCCAGTCTAGTCTTCTGCTGAGGATCGACCGGCACGGAGGATAGCGATTTGTAGCCGTCTGGCAAGTTGCGAACGATGATCGATTCAGAATGCATCAGTTGGGACCTCGGACTATTGTCAATGCCACCCTAGTTCAGCAAACCCAGTAAGAAGGTATTGCTCCGTACAATTAGTTTGCCCTTGTACCTTCGAACTCCCTCCTGCTATTTCGTCGCATCCACTCTCGTTCATCGCGCAAGTGTCACCCCAAGCCCAAGATGAACTGGGACACGAAGCGTTACTCGGAGTACACCAAGAGGTATTCGGAGTACTTCGTGCCTAAGCAGGAGGTCACGGTGCCAAAGCAGATAAAGAGGACTTTCCCAGCGCTGACCGCGATATTACTGCTTCTGCTCTTCCTTTCTGGTACCTTCAGCAGCGTCAACTCCAGGATCTTTGCAACGAGAGATCCGCGGTTTCCAAGGAAGATATGGCAGATATGGAAAGCCGGTCCTCTCGACATGGAGGAGAAAGACATCAACACCGCGCGGACTTGGATTGCAAAGAACCCGACTTATCGGTATGAGGTGTTGACAGACGCGAACGACATGGCATACGTCGAGGAGAACTTCGGCCCAGACGGCCTTAATCGTCTGGACATCGTGCACGTCTACCGCTCGTTGACTGCGAGAATCATCAAGGCCGATCTTCTGCGATACATGATCATGTATGTGGAGGGTGGCATCTACACCGACATTGACGTCGAAGCTCTAAAGCCAGCCACCAAGTACATCCCTCCACACTTACAGGAGCGAGATGTCGATATGGTTGTTGGCATTGAGGTCGATCAGCCGGACTTCAAAGACCATCCGGTCTTGGGACAGAAGTGCGAATCGTTCGTACAATGGACCGTAAGTGAAGTCGTGCCGGAGAGCGCCTAGTGACTTGACGCTGACTTTGCGCTTAGTTCATGTGCAAGCCAAGACTGCCAGTCATGATGAGGCTGATCGAGAACATCATGGCATGGCTCAAGACCGTTGCAGATGAGCAGAAAGTTACCATCGCCGAGATCAAGCTCGACTTCGATCAGGTCATAAGCGGCACGGGGCCATCTGCTTTCACCCGCGCTATTCTCGCAGACCTCTCTGAGCGCACTGGTCGCGATATCGGCTGGGACAGCTTCCACGACCTTGATGAATCTAAGCTTGTCGGCAACCTTCTCGTTCTGAACGTCGAGGCTTTCGCAGCAGGCCAAGGCCACTCTGACGCAGGCAACCATGACACAAGGCACGCTCTAGTAAAGCACCACTACCACGCGTCGCACTGGCCAGAGGCGCACCCGAGGTTCAGCCACCCAATGTTCGGCGAGGTGGAACAGTGCAACTGGAAGCCTGACTGTGTCAAGAAGTGGGACGAAGACACCGCCGCTTGGGAGAAGCTGCCCGCAGAGGAGCAGAACAAGCAGTTGGCACTGAAGGCTATGGAAGCCAACCAAGAGAAAGCAGAGAACCAGCCTGGTTTGATCCCAGATGCTCTGCCGAACATACCACCGAATCTTCCGCCAAACATGCCTCCCAACATGCCGCCTAGCGCTCCTTTCCTCGAAGGGCAGCCGAACATGATTCTGAAGAGAGGCTTGGAAGGCGAGCACGAGCACGATGGTCAGTGGCAAGATGGCAACCAGCATCATCGCCCAAGTCCTGGGAAGCCGTGGGAACCCACGCATACAGTGCTGCCTCATACGGTTCTGCCTCGGCCACATGGCGGCAATGGTCCATGGAAAGATCAGGACCACTGGAGTAAAGAGGAGTAAGCGCGTCGAAGGAAGGCAGCTTTGGAAAAATCGAGCATGTGCCAGTAACGGTAGGCCGAGGTGTTAATTCAGCATACAATCTGCATATTGATGCAGCTAGGGTGACCGACCTGGGTACACCCTGGCAGTCACCATGGATCGCTGGCGTTGGGAGATGCAATTGCTTGATAGAGGTGTACTCTCATTGGACCAGAAATACTTAGGCCTGTCGCTGTAGCGGTAGTCTTGCCGTATCGCTGTACATATGCAGGCGGAATGCCTCAACCGCGCATCTGAATTTGTCAAGTGGCAACTGTTGGCGGCCGTACATGAGTATGTGTCTTCCTGCATGTCTGTCATCGGTGTGCCTGCATTGGATCTCCTTCGGTATGCAGCCTCGGCATTCCGCAGTGCTGCTCGGCCAGTCGTGTAAGTGACTTTTTCTTTCCCCGCACCTTCTCCC
>Ga0058704_10001342_pt1 | contig 11557 bp, 5 predicted proteins | sample AgamicMgSfe_FD_71363 | JGI IMG/M metagenome (GOLD analysis project Ga0058704, IMG submission 71363) | Agave microbial communities from Guanajuato, Mexico - Mg.Sf.e | ecosystem: Host-associated > Plants > Phyllosphere > Phylloplane/Leaf | place: Guanajuato, Mexico | collected 2012-05-30 | reverse complement strand
CTCTGAGTTGAGAGCATGAGAGCACTGAGAACATCTTGCATATGCTCTGCTGCTCTGAGTTGAGAGCATGAGAGCACTGAGAGCATCTTGCAGCTCACGTGACTCCCCTGCTCTCTGGTTCCTCCAGACTCTTGGCAAGAGCAGTCCACAAGCTATGCATGCTCAGTATCATTCGTATCGCCCCTCTCCCCTTCATGTTTGTAACAAGGCTATAGCCTAGTCACACTACTTATAGGGCCTTCTCGACACTAAGTTTTAAGACCTAGACCTTCGTAAGGCGGTCGACTTCTCGAATTGGCTACTCCGTAACTTACTAGACTAGGACGCTTTTAAGGAGGTAATCACCTCTAATAGCTTCTGCGACTTCTACTTTGTAACCTCCTTTGATGCTAACATAGACGGCCCTATTAAGCTAGCTAACGGTAGGATCGATGACATTAAGACCTTCCTTATCCCCTTCCGCATTAGTAAGAGCCGGAAGTACGATATTAAGATTTAATCGAGCTTAAGAGGAAGAAGCAAAGGAAGGAGGCTAAAGGGGTAGTAGGTAGTAGGAATAGCGCGGCTCCGAGTAATAGCACGAGTACGTCGCGCGTAACTATTGCTCGTGCTAAGAGGCCGCTAAGTAGCTCTTCGGAGCTAGCCCCTATACGCTTCGGTATAGGGGCTCTATCGGAACCTTAGTCTCGCCGCCCTAGCGTAAAGGAGGCTAACCGCGAGTCTTACGCGAGTACTAGGCGTAGCAGCATAGCTATTAAGTAGGAGCTCGGCTTGTCTTAGTTAGATCGTATCGTCGATCCTAACTAGCCTCCTACAATTATCGACATATTAGAGGATACGCCGCCGCTATAGAAGCGCTCGCTAGCGCGGATCTCGCCGTTGTTAGAAGACTTAAACCCCGCCGTCGACACTGTTAAAAGGGGTAGACTAAACTATGTAGTAGAAGAGACTAAAAGTATAGGAACCCTCTAAGGAAAATGTGTTATCTACTATAGAGCTGCTATTATCACTAAGGAACTAAAAGGAAAGTAGGAGTAGTGAATCTAGATAAAGGGATTTTATCTGGACCCTGACAACTGTCATCTAGTCACATAACTAAGGGCTACATGACTAGATGGCTACTAATTCTTAACACTTCTTATTTTTTTCTACTTCCCTAGAGAGTTATCTACTAGTAGTATGTTCTAAGAAAGATTATAGAATAATAGGTAATTTGAAGTTGTTTACTTCTACTTTAAAACTTATACTCTACTACTAGTGTATTCTTTAAACCTTATTATTACTAGTAATACTAGCCTTGCTATTCTTTTACTAGAATTAGGTGATTATTCGAAAACTCATCACAACCTTGCAATACTACCTAGGTCTATGAATATGTTTTAGTACCATGTGGCAGCAATACGATATAGCGTTTCACACTATGCCTCAGCTGAAACGCGCACAACAGTGGAGACAAGCGAACGCACAGACCATCGACGAGATGCTCATGGGCATGGCCTTGACCGCCGTGATGAGCTCTGTATCTCTTCCATGCAGTCAATGCACAGTGTTCACTCGCTCTCCCCTCCAGGATGAGTGAGTTTGAGCCTTACGATGCTATCATCCTTGAGAAGGGGGAGTTCATTAGTGGGGGTGTTTCGGGTATCGTTGAGCGCCTGCCCAATGGTAACGTCGTGAAGTCGCCCTGGCCTGACCGAAAAGACACTCACGAGGATGCCCGAGTGGAAAGTCGAGTGTATAAGAGGCTCGCAGAGCGACTCGACCCTGGACACATCCCCTTCGTCAAGTTCCTCGGATTCGACGAAGAGGAGTGCACGATCACCATGGAATACATGGCAAACGGGACTCTTCGGACGTACCTTCAAGCGAACGCCGCACAGATCACGCAGCACCAACGGTGCCTTTGGATCCGGGCGATCGCGGAAGGGGTGAAGCTTCTCCACGCGGTCAATGTCATCCATTGCGATCTCACACCACATAACCTGCTCCTAGACGCCGATCTCGAAGTCAAGATCGCTGACTTCGGCTGCTCCTCGATCGATGGCTCGCGCAGCATGGCCGGCACCAATTCCCGCTTCTATCCCTCCCGATCCTTCTTGCGGGCTCCGGTGACGCGCGACGATGATCTCTTCGCGCTTGGATCCTGCATCTACGAGGTTTTGACAGGCGTGGCACCTCTTCACGACGTTCCGTCTCCTGCAGCAAGACATCTGGTAAGACTGCGGCAACTCCCTGATCTCACTGGCTTGGAGTATGCCGACATCGTGAGAGATTGCTGGCTTCGACGAGCAGGCTCGGCAGGGTCTGTACACAGCCGGATCTCTATAGACATGCATGCAAAAGGCTTCGGAAGATGATGGATTCCGATCGACTGTCAAAAACGCGGCTATTGTGACTCAAAACAATATCCCATCCAAGACATCCTTCCCTCCCTTTCTGCTGGCCCTAGATTCTGGAGTAGCCCTAGGCTTTGTGGCTGGGGCATTGTTCTTGGACAGTTGAGCGACCCATGTACTCTATCGTAGCGTGGACACACATCGTCGGCGGATTCTTGCCTTTGGCAATGTTGCAGAATATGACGATTCTGTGCGTGATGTTGCATGCAACCGAGCAACCCGTGAACTTTTCGGTGGAGACGATGATTCTGCACATCTGGATGAGGTTTAAAATACGATACCCACTATGTGGCATGTCGGATCGAAGGACGTGTAGGACTCCGAGTACTTACCTTGAGCTTCTCTCGGATATTTCACAAGACAGCGCTCAACAACAACCCCTGGTGACGACGTGGGAGGTAGTGGGCGGTGAATTCCTTCTCGTGCTGAGACGGGTTCGACATTGGCTCGCGTTGGTGGAGGATGTAGAAGCGAGGAAAATGCTGTCGTACCTGGTGCGTTTTGCTGTGCTGGCAATAGGCATCAACGCGGCGCCTGCGATTGTGATCAAACCCACATGCAGGTATGCACAAAAGCAGTGATAGACCAGTACCATCACATGGTCTTGGTGAGCATGGGACTCACACCTGTCTGATGGAGCAGCCTCCCGTCTCATCACGTCGTTTGTCCCAGTCAAGAGTATAGATGTATTATGTACATGCGAGACGGTCGTTTTCAAGAGCCAGCGCGTTCATAGTGATAGCGGAGGGTGCACTTCTCAGCCCTCTTCCTCATCTCACAGACGGGGGAGCGACCTGGATGTTTATTCTTACCTTATTTTGACGTTCGAGGTATGAGCGGCGCTTGGGGAACAGTACGGGCGGCGCTTGTTAGGGAAGATCGGACAAGGACAGCCGGTCATTTTTCGGCTTCCGCCACAATTACAGCAATACCTGATACTGGGCTTTTTCAAGCCCTGCATAGCCTCTCCATAGATACGGTATCTTCTCTAGAGCTACCGCGCTCACGGTGATGACCGAAGGTGCAAGTCTCATCAGCATTGATATCCTGACATCCTGTCTCGTGTTTTCCAACTTAGGTACAGTACTAAAAGAAGGGTGGGAATACCCGGCGCATGGGGAGAGTCGGCAGCCAATCATATGTGGACGGCCGTTACTAGCAAGCAAGCGGGGCCTTCTTTTTTCTTTGATGACAGGTTTGAGACTCTCTAGAGCACACCTGCATTGTAGTCTGTACAGCGTACGCTCATCGATGGCTTCACTTGCAAGCACCAATGACACACGGGTGCAGGCAAGCTCCAATCGAGTGGCAGAGGCGCAACCATGGCACGCTGCGTTCCCAGCTCCGACAATGACCGCAGAAGTGATGCCACAACGGCGGGCTATGATGATCCTCTCCATGAAAATCGCAAGCATGCTCATCATCGACGTTCGCCGAACGGACTATGAAGGGGGAGCCATCCGTGGCAGCCTCAACATCCCGGCCCAAGGCTTCTGGTGGAACCGCGGCATGCTCTACGAGCTGTGCTACAAGTCCGACATCGAATGGGTCGTCTTCACGTGCGGGTCGTCGTCTGGTCGTGGTCCGAGATGCGCGGCTTGGTTCTTGGAGCACGTACGTAAGACCGCGCAAGACAACGACATGCAGGTGATGGTACTTGAGGGTGGCGTTAAGGGTTGGGCCAAGGCTGGACCGCAGTATACTCAGTTGATGGATGGCTTTAGTGAGGAGTACTGGAAGAACGTCTTCGCCGAAGAAGAAAAGTCCAAACAACCGAAGGCTGACACGAGTGTGGGCGGGCATGGTGGCGACCCCTCGAGCGCAGTTTCAGCGGCGAGTCGTGCAGAATGAGATTGTACGAGGCACAACGACCGCACTTCTCCGTGTACTATCGGCCTGGACTTTATAGACGCAGGAGAAGTTGGTTTCGACGAGGGAGGTCTACCTCTAGGCACCGGCTCAGTGGATATGCGTACGGCATCAACTAGCAGGGGACTGGAAGCCGAACGCCACGCAGTCAGATTCGCATATCAAGGTGCCCTTGCAACGCGCTCGGAACCTGGTAAGAAACCACGACGACTTCGCACAGGAAAAGGTCCACGGCCTATACAGGTCGGCGAATGACTCACATTGGTCGACGTGAGGTACAAGCAAGGGATTCCAGGCTTGGCATCATTGTGCCACGAACCCGCACTGGCTGCCTACGCTTCAGTCCTCCATTGAAAGCAGTAAAGTGCATATATGAGCAGCGACAGCTGCGCTTTCAAACCGGCGCAGACTGGCGCAAACAAGCATGGCGGCACACAGAGTCTTCAGCATCAATGAGCTTCTCGAAGCGGTCATTCTTCAGATGTCGCTCGACAGCATCATCCTCTCAACAGCGGTGTGCTCCCGCTGGCACGATCTAATCACCGACTCGAGTGCCATCCGTGCCCGACTTCAGTCTGAGCCCTGCTTTGGGACTGATCTACCGGTCCACTCCATCCTGCTGCAGAACTCCGGCCTGGCTCCGATCAATTGCGATCTGCACTCGCCATGGCTGTTCTCCACCTACCTGACGACAGGAACCTTATTCACTGCACGCTTGAGAGGCACGGAGGTCTTCACGTTCTCGCCAGCGAAAGAGGGACGGCGTTTCGCGCTTCTGACGAACAAGCGGAGAGTCGTCCACTACGACGACAAGCATCGACTCTGGACGCTGCAATGGCATGACGAAGAAGGCGACAGCATCGTGCGAAGGTCTTGTGGAGCGTATAGCATGGGAGCTCACGTGTTGTTCAGCTACCTGATGACCTTTCGCGCGGAGTACGAGAAAGCCTGCACTGTCGAGGAATCAACGCACGATCGTGATCCAGAACAATGATCGAAGCTCCCTAAGATGGCAACCGCGAGGAAGCCGTCTCCGAGAATGAGAGAGCCCGGCGCAAGCTATCCTCGACCCGTTTTACGCATTTTGGAATCCAAACGCCACTGCAACAACATCCTCAACCCACTCGTGCGGCTAGATTGCTTGTGCAATCACGCCCGGAAGCAAAATCGCTCGCCTGCATCTTCGCCTCACTCAACCACATGACTGCAAGTGGACACGCAGTCCTAATCCAACCGAACCCAACGAAGCACTCCCGTTCCACCCTCCAACCCACGACCTTTCTTCGTCAAGCCCGTTGGCGCGCACGTTGACTCAAGATCCGTGTCCCGATTTCACGCACCCGTCCACCAGCGCGTCTTTTCGGCGAAAACCCCCATCCTCGACTTTCCATACGAAGACTTTGATATTACATCCTCCCCACACCATGCTGCAGCGGACCAGAAAAGCCTCCTTTGTCTCCTCGCCGATGGGGCCGAGCGGGTGAGCGGGCAGAGACGACATGTCGCGAGTGGGGTTCGATCACAAGGCCGGATGAGGCGCAGCGCAGCGGGGTGGCGGTGACTGCTGCTCTGAACTCCTGCTGCACGGATGATTGGCCTGGTCAGACGGTATGACGATTGTGAACGGGATGTATATGTGTCAGTCTAGATGGGGGTTAACCGTACTACTATCTACCAGACCAAATCTTCGCCTACATGGTAGCTTCCCGAATCGAGTCCTGGTGAGAATCGAGATGAGGATCGACCTCCTTCGCCACCGTGACTCTCACTGCTCTGCAATACCGTGCCAAAGGCTAAGCAAATCCAGCTCCATGATCTCAGCTACTCAGCTCGTGATACAGCCCAAAATTCATACCAATCCGATGTATCTATACATGATCCCCAGCACCATCCACCATCCAGCACACCCTAAGCCAACTCCAGCACAAACGTCGCCACCTCAAAAGCCCTCAATTCCACCTCCAACCCCTTCTCCCCCACCTCCACCTCCTCCCCCTCATCCTCCAACAAATTACACTTCCACGCCCTCTTGACCCTCACCGGTCCCAACCCAATAACCCCACGACTCAACCCCCCCAGCGAATCATACACCCTCAACACCACCCTCCTCCCCTTCCTCTTCCTCACCCCATGATCGCCACCATACCCCACGTCCTCGTCGTCCTCCCCCCTCTTCACCGTATCCACGACCAACGACTCCGAACTGCCCTGCTCGAACTTGAAAGCCTTCATCAGCGCCTCCACTTCCACGGGGTCCGGGTGCCGGTGCACGCGGAGCGGGGAATTGAATTCGAATCCCGCGCGAACGGTCCGGTGGTCGAGGGGTCCGGCGTGCGGGAGGATGGCCCACTTCATATGATGCCGGCCCATATCCGCATGCGCATCCGGTGCCTTGGGAGCACGAAGCAACGACAACCGCATCGTGGAACCCGCGGTGGCGAACCCGTATTTGCTCTCGTTCAGCACGCTGACGCCGTACCCGTGCTCGGACACGTCGGCCCACTTGTGGCAACAGACTTCGAATTTCGCCGCGTCCCAGGAGGTGTTGTAGTGGATGGGCCGGCGCACGATGCCGTATTGGGTTTCGTAGGAGGCGTGCGCGGAGTTGGAGGTGATGGTGGTGGGGAATTCGACTTTGAGGAAGCGCATCGTTTCGTGCCAGTCGACTTCGGCGGAGACTTCGACCATGGAGGGTTGGGCTGGGTTGGAGGAGGCGGCGAGGGAGATGGTGGTTTTGATCCAGGATTTGTCTGAGATTTTGGTGAGGGTGTCGACGGAGACGCGCGAGGGGCCGTGTTCGGCGATGGTGGTGCTGCTGCTGGCGTGCAGCTCTTTGCGGGATTTGAGGTGGTAGACTTCGACGTCCCACGCTTGCCAGTAGAGAGGCTTGTCGTCGAAAATGACGAGTTGGTTGGCTTTTTGGCCTTTGGGGATCACTTCGCGTTTCGCTTTGATGTCGTAGAGGGATGTGATCGTGCCGTCGGTGACCTCCACCTTGAGCTGGTCGTTCTTCAGCACGAAAATGTTCTCGGAAATCTGCTTGACCGAAGCAGTCGGCTGGGGTCCGTCATTTGGCGAGCCTCGCTGCTGCTTGATGTGTTGGCCTCTTTCCCAGCTAAGTGTCTGAAGTGGTACGTTGCATTCATCACCCGCTGCAGCGCCATCCGCAAATCCAAGCGCAGACAGCGCATTCTTCAGCAATTTGTCACCCGTCTTGAAGACCTTCTCGTATAGTTCGTCCGAATCATCATAGCACATCTCGATCGCGGATCCAGGCAGACAATCGTGGAATTGGCAGAGGAGCACATTCTCCCACATCATGTCGATGTCCTTTTTCGGGAATTTGTATCCCTTGTCTTTGATGGTGGCGAGCGTGGCAAGGTACTCGATATCGTGGAGCAAAATCTCAGCCTTGCGGTTGTTCCTCTTGTTGTTCGCTTGGGTGGTGTAAGTGCCGCGGTGGAGCTCAAAGTACAGCTCGCCATACCACGTCACGAGCTCAGTTTCGCCAGTCGCCACGCGCTTCTCGAGCCGATCGAAGAAGTCTTCCACGCTCTGGCCCATCTTGACACGCGGCAGGAGGCCAACCTTGTCGGCCAGACCGCGACACCGACGCAGCTTTTCCAAATGTCCGAACGTCGGTCCACCACCACCGTCACCCTTGCCGAAGGGAAGCAGACTCGTCGTATCTTGGTCCATGCTCTTGTGCTGGGTGACGCTGCGCTTGACGTCGCCGAAATGCGCTTCGGCCGTATACGTCTCGCAAGGCGCCATGTGGCACAAGACCTGACTGCCGTCCAAGCTCACCCAGTTGAAGGTTGTGTGTGGAAAGTTATTAATGTTGTTCCAGCTCAGCTTTTGGGTGAAGAAGCGGTCCAGACCGGCCAGTCGGCAGAGCTGAGGCAGTTGAGTTGAGTATCCGAAAGTGTCCGGCAGCCAGAACGTGCGGCAGCGCTCGCCGAAACGCGACTCGAAGAAGCGCTGGCCGTACAAGAACTGTCGGACGAGCGATTCACCGGACGGCATGTTGGTGTCGTGCTCCACCCAGCTGCCACCGATGGTCTGGAAGTTGCCTTTCTTGACGTGCTCTCGGACGCGATCCCACGCGTCGGGGTAGAGCTGTTCGAGCCATTTGAACTGCTGGGCCTGGGAAGCGACGAAACGGTGCTCCGGATATCGGTCCAGCAGATCGCACTGATTCAGCCAGCTACGCACGATCTTGCGCTTGGTCTCTGCCCACGGCCAAAGCCAGCAGGTATCGATGTGGCAGTTTCCGATGCCGTAGACGATGGCGCCGTCGTCATTGTCGTACACGTTCGCCGAGTCGATCTTGTCTCCCAAGTACTTCTTGGCGATCACGCGGCAGTCCTGGATGCAATTTCTCGAACCCTCGCCAGCGATGAAGCAGTCTATGATCTCATTGCAGACCTGCAGCGCCTGATGCTCTTGCCAACTGTCCTCTGGAAACTCGCGTGCCGCATCCCCGATGATCCAGAAGTCGTAGAAGAGCGCTCTCGCGTCGAGGTTGACGCTCACGAGGTCCGCCTCGGCGAGCGTGAAGTATTTGTTTGGGTCGGGAGGCTGGATGGTGTCACCACCCGGCGGGTTGCCGAACATGGCGTTGCAGGCCATCTCGATGTATATGGTGTGTTCTCGGTCGTAGTCCCTCCACTTCAACGGCACGACCCACTCGGTGCGTTCCCCACCACCGGTCAAGCCTTGCAGCGGTCGACCGTCCTCCGTCCACACGGTAGCCTCGCTGTTCGAGTCCCAATGGAGCTCGACGTGCGGCTTGTAGGTCCATTCGTAAGGCAGCGAGAAGGTCAGCTTGAACCAATGGGTGCTCCAGCTCGGTCCGAACCATTCCCCCTTCTGCGTCTTGCGATACTTGTTCCCCTTCTTCGTCGCCTCGTCGAAGGTGGGCCGCGACAGGCCGGGTGCTGACCAGACTTGGAGCTTGACGTGGGGCTCGCCGGACAGGCGGCCGTCGTAGAGCTTGGCGCGCAGCGACTGCTGCTTGTACTGGCCGTTGTCGGTGAACTGGGCGAGTCGGTCGCGATAGATGTGATGGATCTGCTTGCCGACGGGACGGGAAGCCAGCTGGGAGTAGGTCGCGGTGGAGGTTGGGGCCATTCTGCGGTTGGACTCGCCGCCCATGGTCGATGTAGGATGGTAGCTCTCAGAGATGTGGAGGGTAAATGTCACCGGCGCGGTACAGACGACAACGGGAGGAGGTGGGTGATGGCGGGTGGTGCCTGACGGCCTGCCCTACCAGCTCCAGCTCAAGCTTTCCCCACACACGCCGCCCGGCTTCCCCGCAAATGACCGGAAGTAGAAGTTGAGGTACTCAATCACGTGCTCAAACGGAAAATATATAATCAATTTGGCAAGAATCTACACCACCTGATCATGTATCTACTCAGAAAAGGCGCAAAGAAGGAAGAAAGCAAGAGATGGGGTCATAAAAGTGATGGCCCTGATGGGAGAGACTCCTCGCCCGACTTCATCATAGATTAGCAAGTAGAGGAATCGTGCCGAGTTCCATATGAACAATCAACAGTCCCGTCGTCCATCACGGCTCGCAGCCGGCTCCCATTGTTCGTTGTGAGCATCTGGTACCCTATCAATTCCCGATTCATCACTCCCGCGGACCTTCTCACTGGAAGATTATTGCCGGATTCACTGCCTCGCGGAGTCACGGCCCGTTGGATCACGATATGTGCACGTCCAGAAGCCGTTTGTTGATTTCCCGAGACTGTGAAACGTCGGAACGGCCGTGAAACGGTCGGAACCTTAGCGGCACTCGGGGATCGGGTGAGAGATGTCGGATCATTCATCACAACATGGTTGTTGACCTTGGAGAAGTCCCTGTGACATAGCTTTCCCACACAAGGACGAACCTGGCGTGTGCTGTCGGAGAGTTGATGTTCATCATATTCAGGGACATGTTGTTATTCACCTGTTTTCACCCTCCAGTAGGTGTTTTCGATAAACAACCAGGCGACGTCCGCCCTCGAATACTTGGTGACTTGATTCCTCTCGCTTGAATTTATTGGACATCGCATGTTCGCGCACCGTGCGACCACCCACGATAATCTCATCCTTGTCGCGTCTTCCGCGCAACGTCCAATTAATCATCACCCGCGACTTCACGCCGCGTTCAATGAACAACCCGGTCCACGAGCCTCCCACGCGCACGTCCGACCGAGAATGAAAACAATCACCCTCTCCACCCCTCTCTCTCTCCCTTCTGCTCCCTCCCCTTTAACAACATCTACAGCACCTCTCTTGTAACAACCTCACATCGTGCCTTGCCGATGACACTACCATCCGACGCCTTCTCGTAACCCTCCTCTATCGACGACATACCCAGCAATGGCCGACCTTCAATTCCGACTCGCCACCTCCTACCCCCTTCAACTGCACTACATCAAGGCCCTCTGCGTCGCGGGCCGATACCGCCACTGCATCCAAGCATGTCGCCAGCTGCTCACCACCGACGCCATTCGCGCCCACCCGCTGCAGACCACCTTCCTCAATTTCTACCTCGCCTTGGCCCACGACGAGCTGGCCCGCCTGATGCACCACTACTCCCACGCCAAACTCCCCGCTTTCCTCCAAGCGCAACAGTTCTACCACAAGGCGCTCGAGTCCTTGCCACCTCCCGACTCTCACTTGAGCAGAGCTCCAATGGCCGAGCAGACATTTGAGGCAGATCCGTTCTACGACGGCAGCAGCGGCAGCGAATGCTCCACTCCCTCTTCGACCAAACTCGGCCGGACAACCAGCGGATCGGTGGTGACCTCCAACTCCTACTCGCCACCCCCGTCTCCAACCACATGCACCTTCCGCCCGGACGACCTGCCCAAGTGCTCGCCACCCCAACCCGTGTCCCGCGACACCAGCAACTCCACCCTCACCTCCCTCGAATCCCACTCCAGCTTCCACGAGATCATGACCCCGAACAAACTCCTACAGCGCGACGTCTCCCGCATGTCCCTGCTCGACGACGTCCACCGCCCCCCACCACCCCGTCATTCCAGCCTGTTCGGTCGACCTCCACCCCACTCCCAAGGCCTGCTGAGACCAATCGTACCGGGCACACCAACCCTGCAATTCCACGTGCCGCCCCGACCGCCGTTGCTCGGCGACGTGCAGAGCGCATCACGCCTGCCGAAACTGGTCACGCAGTCGTCGGCACCACCGCTTGAGTCGTACGCGATCTACGACGACGACGGCGAGACATCCCCCGTCTCGCCCGTCTCCCCAATGGGCCCGGACACCACCTCCCC
>Ga0058704_10001341_pt1 | contig 11564 bp, 11 predicted proteins | sample AgamicMgSfe_FD_71363 | JGI IMG/M metagenome (GOLD analysis project Ga0058704, IMG submission 71363) | Agave microbial communities from Guanajuato, Mexico - Mg.Sf.e | ecosystem: Host-associated > Plants > Phyllosphere > Phylloplane/Leaf | place: Guanajuato, Mexico | collected 2012-05-30 | reverse complement strand
GCCCAGCATTGCATCACATACTGTTGCTAAGATGCAAAAGACATCATCCAGATCGAAAGAGTTTGAAAACACTTTTCGAGTGTACAATCGAATCAACAAGCATAGAACAGACCAGGTCGTAAGCAATGTGGTTATAGCCATGGCGATACCGCTGTGATCATCGGCAGTTGTAACGAACGAGCGATGACCATTCCCATCGATTGAAGACATATTGAAAGAATACCCAACCTTGAGGTTTGATAAACAATGCTCCGAACAAGAGAAAGAGATATTACTCCGTCCAGAGTACACGCTCCCATTTTCATCTCTGTCATCATAACTCTCGAACGTCCCAAAAGATGACTCGGAACGAATCTTCTTTCAAGCAACTTTTGCGATATGTACGAAAATCTGTAAGGAGCAGTGATACACAACGCCATTCACGTAGTCAAACGCGTGGCTCGTCTTCAAAAAAAAAACACTTACAAGCTGTGGCGCAAGTAGACAGGGTGATATACTCTAAGCTATTGGACGAGGTGTAGGTTGCATCGTGTCCGCATGTAACAAACCTGGAAAGGCGCCATAGTGGAGCGCCATGGTGGAGCGCCATGGTGGAGCGCCCGCTGCTTCTAAAGCCACAGCACGAACTGACAACAAGACACAGAGTCGACGCAGCCGCGATTGGCGCGGCATGTTTTCGAGATGCAGAGGATTACATGCATATAACAAATCAAAAGCGTGTGTGGAGTCATTTCCATGGAGAAATCCTTCGGGCAGCTCATCCAGATCGCTAGTCCGATTCCGGTAAGCTTGGCAACCACGTGAGATCCATTGCGCCATTGTCCGTTGATCGCTCGAAGGCGGAACCGGCCCGCAGAACTGCGGATCCGACCTGGATTTTGTTCTATACTGCTTCAATATTCATTCAGTAAAGATTGGGTCGAGTCTTCGATCAACTTCTGCATGAGAGACGTGATACGGCTAGCTAGAATCATCGTATACCAACATGCCGACAGCACCAACTGTGACTAACGCTGCGGAGCATCGACTGCCTCCATCGGTCGCAATGCTTTACAGACAAGGATTGCGCAGATCCGATGACAGCCCGCGAATGACAGACCCCTGCCGGTCCACATTTACTATAATTCATGCATAGACAGCAGTCCAGTCACCTTGACTGTCGGTTTGTTGAGACAGAAACCTGAAACATGCAGTACTTAGAAAAACTCTCTTAACACATACGTGTATCCGCCTCGGGGCCGAGCATGGACTCCGAACGAGGCCAACAAGAAGAAAAACATCAGCACTGAGAAGATTTCAGCTTTGTTTCGTCTCACAAGGACGAGTAGATTGTTGTCGAATCATCCTTTCAACATGGCTTCCCCGGTGGTCGAGGCCTAGGCAACGTCGATCAATCTCCTCTGTTAATCTATCCCGCCTCGACATGGTAGTTCCGATCCATGCCTAGAGTAGAAAGCTCCATCGACTGTTCGTCAAAAATACAAGAGCCGAGTCATTGATATGCAGACCCTGAATCAGAAGAGGCGAATAAGAATAACGTATATCTTCTCCTTCGAATTTGTCAACCTCTTTTTTTGGATCACTCTCGAAGCCACATTCTCTTGAAAGTTACTTGTCTCTTGCAACACGAAAATGGATAGTAAGACAGGCACTTCCAAGGTGTGGGCCGAGGATGACTGCCCCGAAGTTGGTGTTTCACCCAAGAAGGGGACGGAGACAGATCGAAGGGATATGGAACGTGTGGGCAAAGAACAAGTGCTCAAGGTATGTGGTTCATCCGAAAAAGATCTCTGTGTAAGCTGACATTCGATTAATAGCGTAACTTCCGCACAATATCCATCCTCGGGTTCACTGCCGTGTTGATGTGTACATGGGAGGCCGTGCTGTTGTAAGTCTTGTGGATGATTATACAGAGTGGACGGATACTGATCATTTTGCAGCACATCGAGCTATATCCTGCCCAATGGAGGCCTCGCTGGTATTGTCTGGATGTACGTGATAGCACTTGCTGGCTTCTCGTTTTCCATCTTTTCCATGGCGGAGATGGCGTCAATGTAATGTTAAACAAAAGAATCCTCTTGGCAGTTCCGAAAGACTAAAATCCGCAGGGCACCAACTTCTGGTGGTCAATATCACTGGGTGTCTGAATTTGCTCCAAAAAGCAGTCAGAAATTCCTCAGCTTCATAACCGGTTAGTGAAACGGCAAGCACCCTACTTGAGCTCCATGTTAAATGATCCCAGGGTGGTTGTGCGTCTTGGGATGGCAAGTCAACATTGCGAGTGGTAGCTATCTCGTTGCCCTACAGTTACAAGGGATCATCACGCTCAACGACTCGACTTACGTTGCAAAAGCCTGGCATGGCACCGTCATGATAATCGGTGTTGTCACAGTCGCCATCTTATTCAACACTGTATTCGCAAAGAGGCTACCATTGATCGAGGGGCTTATCTTGATCCTTCACGTCTTTGGGTTTTTTGCAATTTTGATCCCTCTGTGGGTCTTTTCGCCTCGAGAATCAGCTCATACCGTGTTTACGGAGTTCAGCAACTTTGGTGGATGGCCTTCGCAAGGTCTCGGCTGCCTTGTTGGTATCATCGGACCAATGTATGCTTTGATAGGACCTGATTCTGCTGTACACATGGGTAAGTTTGAACGAATATTGCAGGGCCAGTAGCATTCAGTTCTAACAGAGCCTCTAGCTGAGGAGATTCGCGATGCCTCAATCGTCTTACCCCGAGGCATGATGTGGACTTTGATCCTGAACGGCACGACTGGCTTTATCATGACCATCACCTTTGCATTTTGCCTGGGTAATCTTGAGAACGCCTTGACCCCCACATATGGCTTCACCTATATCGACGTCTTTTACAACTCTACTCAGAGCCGTGCTGGAGCAACTGTCATGGCTTGCATTATTATTCTAATGGCTTTGTGCAGTACAATCAGCAACGTTGCTACAGCTTCTCGGCAAATGTTCGCTTTTGCTCGCGATCAAGGACTGCCCTTTTCCGAGTTTCTGAGCCAAGTGAGTATGTCCCGAGAGAGAGCTTGTCCATTACTAACAACTTGGCAGGTTCGACCTGGTTGGGATATTCCTCTGAATGCCGTGACGGTTTCGTTTGTGATCACCTGTCTTCTATCACTAATCAACCTCGGAAGCAGCGTGGCATTCAACGCAATCGTCTCACTGACCGTGGGAGCCATTCTCAGCTCGTACATCATTTCCATCTCCTGCGTGGCAATCAAGCGGTTCCAAGGACATCCACTCCCTCCGTCCCGATGGAGTTTGGGCAAAGCCGGTTTTACCTGCAACGTCATCGCTGTATGCTTTCTCCTGATCGTATACGTCTTTGCCTTTTTCCCACTGGCTCTACCAGTCACGCTGGAAACGATGAATTGGAGTGTGCTGATTTATGGCGCCGTCGTCATATTCTCCATTGGATACTTTGTCATATATGCTCGGCATGTCTACACTGGTCCCGTTGTGCATATCAAGCAGATCCATTAGATTGACAATCATGGGGGGACGGGCGCTCGCGATACGAGTTCAGTTTTCCAAACCTGCGCGGAACCTGTACTAGCTAAACATGTGTAGTGATTCTCAGAGTGCGCATGACCACTCACTACCTATGAGCTCAAGAACTTGCTACGCTTCTGTTCCAATAGCTCGAGTTTAAGTTAGCTTGAGATAGTGCCAGTAACAATGGCCCTTATATGACGAGACGACTGTTACCAAGTAGGATGTCAGTTCTAATATCGATGATATGAAGATAGCCGTGCGCTTCAGTTCCCTCGTCCCCGTTCCTTCACTGTTTCTACTTTTTCTCAATTACTACTACAACCCCTTGACAAAACAGAGTCTCTCCTGACCCTCTTCACTGTAGACTGGTTGTTCTCAACCGCTTACCTCTGCTCTCCCCCCACCCCACCCTTCTTGCAAAAGCAGAACCCAGCCCCGCCAGACCAAGTTGTTTGCGAGGGAGAAGTTGCAGCAAGCATCTGCCCCTAGCAAAACTCAGAGCAGCAAGACCTCGCGCAGCAGATCCCTAAGCAGGCAAAACCACGTTGCTTCTGCCACGCGCCTGGCGCCTGGCATACATGTTCTCCCCTCTGACTCCCCCAGACTCCAAACCAAATCAGACCTCGACCATTTCCGAGGCACTAAAGGGAAATGACACCTACATCTCGAGATCTCCCAAGATGTGGGACAGTCCACAGGCTGCAGACGCAGAAAGAGTGGGGGTGTGCGCATGCCTGCCGCCTCTAACATGCCATTTTGATACGTAAAATCTGTGCTTCACCACGCAGCGGCAGCGGTATCGGTAGTGGCGAAGTCAGTGGCGTCCATGTCCGCAGCGTCAATATCGCCAGCGCTGCGTTGAAAAGACGCTGGTTTGCAGAAGAGGTAGAGATGTGCCTGATTCGGCTTTATTCATGTCGATCGTCTTGTGAATGCGGACGTCAGATCGGGTCGTGTTTGCGGTTTGAGGATAAAGTGAAGAGATAGTGAAAGAAGCAGCACTCGATGGCGAACCATGAGCCTTGGAGGATCCTGACAATATTAGGGTGACAGGGCTCTCTTGATTCTTCAATGCAGACATCACTTCCCCCCTTTGGACATGAGAGTTTGAAATCAGGTAAAATGATTGTGGAGATGCTAAGGGAAAACAGAAGACGAAACAACAATCTCAGGCTCAGTAGTTGGTAGCTCTTTTCCCCAATCAAACACTTACTCCCCAAATCAAGTCATCAAGCGCGACACTCTTATTCCCTGATCAGGCGACTGCCATCCTGTCCACCGACTTCTTCTTCCGAAACAACACTTCCTACATCCGTCCACTCGCTGCCAGGAGTACGGACACCACTTCCCCAGTCGTCGTCACTGCTGTCTTCTCCGTCTTCGACGACATGCCCTTCGCTCTCGACCTCTCTGTCTTCTTCGACATCGATGAGACTTGCGCTTTCGGCCTCGGATTGACTGGCTAGACTCTCGGTGTCATAGGGAGAGTGGGAATTGGTATCGGTGGTGAAGGAAGGAGTGCTGGATTCTCTTTGTGCGACGGCGTCGACATCGCCAGTAGAGTTGGCGAGACTCCCAGCCGCGGAGGCAAATTCGTCTTCGTCCCCGCTGAGAAAGTCGATTGTCTCTCTTTCGACTTGAGGGGACAGAGTGGCTGTGGTGGGAGTGCGTGCTCCGTCTCTGGACGCGTCTTCTTCAGGCTTCTTTTCCTCGTTCGCGCTTGAATGGTTGGACTTCAGCATTGAGGCAAACTCGTCACTTTCCAGCCAGGCCGCGCTTTCGTCACCGTTTGGTTGCTGAGCAGGTTGGTAGGTGCTTTGGAAAGCTGGCATGCTGAGACGTGAACGTGCGGCAGCGTCTTCAAACAGGTTGACGGACTTCTCCTCTTCTTCGGTGGAGTCGTCAATGTCAATGAGTCTGTCAGCCCTGCTCTTCACAGGCTCCGTACGAGGTGTAGACACACGAGCAGAATCAGACGAAGCGGCCTCATGGACAGGGTCGTACTGGATTCTTTCTGGTGGCGGCAGAGTGAATGGACTTGCGAGGCGCGAAGCCCGACTGGCTGTAATCTCAGGGGAAACGCTGTACAATCCTTCAGAATCGTCATCAGTCTCCTTTCTGGTTACAGCGGGAGAGGCGTCGTAGAGACTGCCCTGCTGGTGTTGATCTTGCGATGGCGTCTGAGGGCGCTCTTGTTCTTGAGGGACAGATGTTGGCGGATCAACCTCGGGTGAGATGTCCACCAGCGTTTCCGTCTGAACCTTTTGCATTTGCTCAGGAAGTCTGGAAGTCTTTTCCTGGATCTTGGCAAAAGCAGATGCAAGTTTGGCATCCTTTTTAGCCATGGCAGCATCGATCTTGCGCTGCACACGTGCACTTGCTTCTTCTTTACGCTGGGCAATCATACGTCGGGCCTCATTTCCATCCCGTTGCGGAGTAGAATCAGCTAGACTTGCGGCAATGGCAGCGGCGAGATCACGATCTTCTTCTTCTTGTCGAAATCTGGCAGTCTCACGCTGTTTCTTCTCCTCATCAGCTGTGCTGAGAGAAAGAGCACGAGCAAGTTGTTCCTCGAAGCTGAGGTTGTCTCGAGAAGAAGAGAGATTGTTTCGAGAGATATCTTCAACTCGGGTCTCTTCCTCAATTTGCTCTCTAAGTGCTCCACGGAGGTCTTGTTCTGGCTGCTTCGAGTTACGTTTGGAGTACGGAGGAGGCAGACTGATCTCTGGGTCAAGGGCGATCTTTGGTGGGATTGCAGGAGCAGGTTCAGAAGCTTTAGGTGTGGTGGATCCGGCACCACTCTCCTCCAATTCAAACTCGTCACCAAAAGGGTTGGCCCAGCGTGAACCTGTGTTGAAACCTGACGGTTGGCGTGCAGGAATGGCGACTTCAGGTTCGGGATCGACGCTTTCAGTAATGGCAATCTTGCGTTTGCCAAAAGACTTTGGCTCAGTGGTTGGTGGTGAAGGCAACTCCAGTATCTTCTCGTTGTCCTCTTCGACGACGGAGGGTCTGAGTGAACCAGTCTCGTCAACGAGTTTGTCAAATGTCCACGGGTTGGCTTGTTCCGCAATTGGTGGTGAATTTGTAGTTTCTTTCTCAGAAGACGAAGCTTTGTCGGGAGCAGAGACAGGTTCGGTGAGAGAAGCAGCACTCTTCCTCATCTTTGCTTCGATCATGTCGGCATTCCTTCTGGCAAGATACTCTCTACCCAACCTCCTCCGTTCAGCCTCATCATCTTCGTCCAGCTTTCCGGACAGGCTGTTGATCAAGCCACCACTGGTCGATCTATTCAAGCGTCTACTTGTCTCGTCTAAATCGATACCAGTGTCCCGACCAGTAGCTCTAGCAACAGCTCTCCTGGCAGCTTCACTTTCACGCCTAGCAAGGGGTGGGGCAGTTTCAGATCTGTCTCCAGGTATCCTGCCTTCAAAGGCAAAAGCCTCTGCTTGACGTCGACTCTGCGGGTCGAGTTCATCACCGAGAGACCGAAGAGCTTCGGCGATTCTTCGACGTTGTTCTTCTATCCATGCTCTGACCTGAGGGTTCGCAGCAAGAGCACCTCCAAGAGCGGCTAGAAGGGTCAGGGTTATGATTACACCTGTAACGAAATGTTAGTTGGCTGGAAGTGAAAGAAAGGTAGGTATAATATCTTGATTAGTGTAAGATAGAGAAGATATAGTGATGCGAGAGGCTCTTTCTATGCGGATCTTGATAACACATTGGGTGATTGAGGGGAAGCATCAGCTGAGACAGGCGACAGCAACGCCGAGGTGGCGAATAAGCAGAGCAGGACAGAAACTAGAGAAATATTCCCCATATCGCATGGAGAAAGAGAGATACAAATGCATCGCAACTATCTATTCAAGAGACAAAAAAGTATATAGGGAAAATGCCAATAACAGCCGAATCAGCGTACCTTTGGCGAGTGGGGCAGGCATCTCGACGACAGTCAGACTCGAGTCTTCTCTTTCGTATCTTCTAAACCACAAAGTGCAAGAACCAAAAGAACACCAACCCAGGGGTCGATGGATCTACGTCGCGGGTGAAGAAAGACAGAAAAATCAGGAAGGTTAGCAAGGATGAAAGAAGAAGAGGACCAAGGATGACCCTTCTAGGCATCGAGATAGCACACGCGTTGTGGCGCAATGTGTGGCGAACCAATGCAGGAGTGTGGGGAAGTCAGCATCGTGGCTTTGAATCTACACCGCCACAATTACCGGAATTAATAAGGCTGTATTTTGATAGGACCGTCAATCCGTGGTCGAGAATTATGAACTCAGTGACACAAAAAGAGTATTATGACTGAATAAAACATCCTTGCCCATCTTCCATCTATTGCCTATTCGGCTGTGTAAATCCAAGCTCAAGAGAAAAGGCGCTGAACAGAATAAGAAGCTCAAGCATCATGAGCAGTGATGGACTCCTTGCTCGCCCTTCTCTTCTCCCTGGCTTCGTGCCAGACACACCATAAACTCCAAGCAACACCAATGACACTGGCCACAAGAGTAATGGAGTAGGCGGCAGAATAACAACTCTTTCCATCCCGACAAAGTCTATCATGACCTTCTATAGGGCCAGAGTGTGAATCGAGAATGGTGCCGTAAGCAAGGTTGAAAATATTGCCTGAGATGACTGGACTCATAGTCATGGCACCCCAGTTGATACCCAGACCCTTTGCGCCAAAAGCGTCGGCTACAAGAGCAGGAAATACACCGAACAAGGCGCCATATCCTAATCCTGATAGACCAGAGAGGAGGAACAGGTAGATGGGGTTTTCAATTGACAGGCCACAAATCTGGGCGAGAACGAAGATCAGACTCGAGGCGACGAGTGACCAATATCGAGAACTGTGTAGCTTCTTGACTACGACATCAGATCCGATGCCTGAGGATAAACGGCCGACGAAAGAGGCGAGGGAAAGTATTGAGACATGCATGAGTTGTTTGGATTGAATGAAATCGTGACCGGCGTTTTGGTCAAAGTGATGCCAGAGTGTCTTTGCATTGTTGCCGATATTGTTGATGGTCATCAGACCGACACCGCAGAGCAGGCCGAGGAGGATGAATAGTTTCCAAAAGCTTCCAGTCTTGAGAAGAGCCCATCCTGTAATGTCTGGTTTGTGTGAGTGAGGATGGTCGTCTTGGGGATCGGTGGTAGATTTATCGGGGGTATCGCTAGAAGTAGACAAGAGAGAACTAGTCTCGTCGACGTCATTGGCAGATGGAATGACTGTGTGGTGCTGTGTCGGCAGCATGTTCATGTATTTATACATATGATGCAAGCAAGAAGAGGTTGAAGAAGAAGGAAACGTACCTGGCTCATCAATACTACCATGCCGGCCGTGCTTGGAGACGGATTTTTGTAGTTCACTCGAGTTCTTCCTGGGATGATTGGGACGACCACCTTCTTCTGTAGGAATGGCTTGATATGGTGAGGTAGGCGGAATCATGCGTAGGAATAGCATGCCTACAAAGACCAGACCGAAAGTACCAATGGCCAGCATCAGCAAGAAGCGAGATGTGTCGTCAGGAAAAGCAAAGGTACTGATCATGGTAAAGACGAAAGCGCTCAAGCCGAAGCCACTAAGAGGGAACGCTGTGGCTGTACCTCTATGATGAGGCCAGTTTGAAGCAGAGACCTTGATGGCACCAGAAAAGGCAGAACAACTTCCCATTCCTGTTAGGAAGGAGAAGAAGCTTAGCGTGCCGACACTCATAGACCCGGGACCGTTATTGTAAGCCGACCAGAGAGGAAAGTAGCCACAGGCGAGCGAGATTGCGCCAATCAGTACACTCCATCGCGGACCCTTCGTATCGATGAGGATACCAAACGGCACACCGGAGGCGTACATTCCTATGTTCCCTGCGCTGCCCTGGATTTCTATTCAGCTCTTGTGCGACAATGGTGTGGTTGATCAGCTGCTCACTATGAGGTTACTGCTGGTCGCAGAGAGACCCATTCGGTCTGCGAATTGAGGCGCCCATGCTGAATATGCATACTGCTGGTATTAGGATTGGGCGTATTGAGGATGTGATTCATGTACAAACATTTGTTCCGCTTAAGTGGTGGTCAGCCAGGAAACTTATGTAGTGACGACATCAAAGTACTCACCAGGCCAGAGAGATGCCTGTTGCTGCCACGACAGAGACGAGTCTCGTTTTGTAGTGGTCGTGTTCGTGCATTGTGCTAAACTCCAGGCTTGCGATCTGATACCGACGATAGAATTGCGCCTTCTTAAATCGCGACTGTCAAGACGAAGGAGCGCGTCAATACTCCGGGGCTCGAGATTTCAAACCGCTCTGCGCCGCGTTCAAAACGACTCGACGTATCGATCCAACAAGGAAAAGACAACACGGACGTGTGAGAATAGGATCAAGAGTTCCAGCTCGACCTGAACATAGGAGATGATTGCAACATGACACCAAACGGTTGACAAGATGCCAGATAGGAAAGTCGGAGATAGGGCGATAAGGAAGGAACTCGAGGAAGTCGTTCGTCCGGCAATCGGCAAGAGGGCGAGTTTCGGAAATGCATGTAACTTAGACGCGTCATTTCTGCCAAGACAGATGTCGGTAATGCCAAGCCTCCGCAACCTGACCTCCAATCCGTAAACTCCACCTTCAGGCTGCTCGTTTCTCGTCTATACCATTGCATATCATTGCATACCATCACAACAAAACATCACAAAACAATGGGCGCACTACTGTCCTTGCCACTTCTGGCCATACCTAGTGTGGGAACCATAGTCACTGCAGCAGCATCATGCTGTGGCGCGGCGACATGCTCCGCCATGTGTAGCGCGTTTGGCAAATGCAACAACAGCATGGCCACTCGTATCGCCTATGCTGTTATTCTCCTGTTAAACTCTCTACTATCCTGGATCATGCTCACCGACTGGGCTGTCAAGAAACTGCAAAAAGTCCTCCTCGATTATACCACCATCACGTGTGCAGGCAAAGAATGTAATGGATTCGCCGCCGTACACCGCATCAATTTCGCGCTGGGGTTCTTTCATTTCATCCTGGCTTTGCTTTTGATTGGTGTAAACAACACTAGAGACAAGAGATCTGCTCTTCAGAATGGGTTCTGGGGTCCTAAATTGGTTGCCTGGATTGGTCTTATTGTCATCACTTTCCTCATCCCGGACACCTTCTTCACCTTCTGGGGCAACTATGTTGCTCTTGTCGGAGCCATCCTGTTTCTCCTTATTGGCTTGGTTCTGTTGGTGGATCTTGCTCATACTTGGGCTGAGTTTTGCCTGGAGAAGGTCGAATCTACAGACTCGAATGCCTGGAAGACGCTTCTCGTCGGCTCGACAATATCCATGTATATGGGCTCTATCGCCATGACAATCGTCATGTACATCTTCTTTGCCGGATCTGGATGCAGCATGAACCAGTCTGCCATTACTGTAAGTCTTGTCTTTCCCCTGTCATGTTGGTTTCAGCACTACAGCACTAACAAACGACAAGATCAACCTCCTTTTCCTCATCATCATCACTGTCCTTTCAGTCCACCCCTCCATCCAAGCCGCCAACCCTCGCGCTGGTCTCGCACAAGCAGCAATGGTCTGCATTTACTGCACATATCTCACTCTCTCGGCCGTGGCCATGGAGCCAGACGACCACCAATGCAACCCGCTCGTTCGCGCTCGTGGCGCTCGTACAACAACAATCATCATCGGCGCTGTCGTCACTTTCGCTACAGTCGCCTACACCACAACCCGCGCCGCAACCTATGGCCTGGCTCTCGGAAGCGGAAAGCCCGGCGGCTATCACCAGGTCGGCAACGACGATACCGCCGAACACGGTCTGGTCTCGACTCAATACCGTTCCGAACGTCGTGAGATGCGCGCCGAAGCTCTACGTCGCGCCGTCGAGTCTGGCTCGCTCCCTGCTTCCGCCCTGAACGACCCGGACTCGGACGACGACAGCGACGACGAGGGCGCCCCTGGAAAGAACAGAGACGACGAGAAGAATGCCGTGCAGTACAACTACACCCTCTTCCACATCATCTTCCTGCTCTCGACAGCCTGGGTA
>Ga0058704_10001340_pt1 | contig 11565 bp, 11 predicted proteins | sample AgamicMgSfe_FD_71363 | JGI IMG/M metagenome (GOLD analysis project Ga0058704, IMG submission 71363) | Agave microbial communities from Guanajuato, Mexico - Mg.Sf.e | ecosystem: Host-associated > Plants > Phyllosphere > Phylloplane/Leaf | place: Guanajuato, Mexico | collected 2012-05-30 | reverse complement strand
GGCTGTGTGGCGGTGCAGGGAAGGGAAAGTGGTAAATGGCCGGAACACACAAACTTCCTTGTTGATCGTGAAGGTACGAGGAGCACATTGACGGTCGAAGGACAGCCTGACGAAAGTGGGAACGCCCAGATATAGATTGGTATGAATTATCTCATTGCCATCTTGTGTACAAAGCTCAGCGTAATCGCAACACGAGCCATCTGGGTATCTACGTACAAACAAAGGAAACCATTACAACATCATATAGCCATCACCACCTGTGGCGCGTTCGTCATGACTCCCATCACTAACAGTATGGCCTTTATGCCAGCTCATGCCTACCAATAACACTCTCTCGACGCGCCGGACGCCACCCATCTCCTCCATCCTCGTTACTCGATTGTTCTCTCAGTGATGCCCTACCTCTTCCGTGACCCGCGAAGTCGAATCCGGAGACCTCATCCCATGACGGATAGTGTACTATGGGCGAGTGTCTCCTCTCCGGACTCCTCGCAGGTATAATTGGGGAGATCACATCATCTGCTTCGTCGTCTTCCAGCGAGGTAAACGGGTTGCTGTGCTGCTGTGGAGCGTGCGATGATGACAACCCTATCATCGCCATTGGTGAGAATGGTGTTGGCGGTCTTGACTCTGGTCGCATTGAGTTCGATGAATGGCGGTGCGAGGAGGCTCCGGCAGCAGCAGCGGCAGTCTCGACTTCAGGGTGTTGCGAAAGGTCGTGTTGCATCTCGTACTGATGCTCCGACCGCTCCTGAGGGGTGAAGAATGGATTGTCTTCCGAAATCGACTGGCTCGAGTGATGACGCATGTAGGCTGGATGCATAACCATAGGCGGCTGTAACCCCATCTCTGCCGGATGCTCTTGGACTGACATACTATTATGCTTCGACGGCCACTCACGTGAAGGGCCAGAAGACAGAGTAGACATCTCGGGCTGCCTGGGTGACCGCCAACACTCGAGGTCGCTATCCGTTGGTGACGGGCTGCGCCTGCGCAGGAGATAGGCGCCTGTCGCCTTTTTGCGCCTCCAGAGACAGCAGAAAACGATGCCCAGCACGAAGAGTGCGACAGCACCGACTGCTACGCCGATCGCAATGCCGAGCTTCTTGTCACTGCTAAGACCGTGGTGCGCGTTGCTGACGGGTGCAAGGCTTGTTGCTTCGGCAAGCACAGACGTCGTTATGGAACCAGTTGGCGTCACGGTAGCCGGAACGGTACCCCCTGTAGTCCCGGAGTGAACGCTGTAGGTAGCGCCTCCGATCACCACCGCAGTAGGCCATGTCAGACTTGCGATCTGTGTGACTGTTGTTGACGGATAGTACGAGCTGAGCAGCGAGTCGGCGATGGCCCACAATGACATGGGGATGTCGCTGCTAGACGAAGCGGTGGCCGATGATGCTGCTGCCAGGCTCGGTGAAGACGTAATGGTGCTACTTGGTACTGTCGAGAGGGTAGACCCTGTTGCAGAGGAAACAGTGCTGGCAGGTGTTTGCGCCATTGCGGTCGCCGCTGCCAGTATAATAGGGAGAGGCCAGATCACGTTTTTTGCACGAGCCATAATGGAGAGGTCGTTGACCGCGAGGGCCGTCTAAAGTGTGCGACTGCAACGTCAACGGCGTCAGTACCGTTGATCTCTAAGATGTCGCTAGTCTGTAGAATGGTATGTGGCGGGATTCCGAGAGTAATCGTGAGTGTCGACAAAACGAGAGTCAATCATCGAATTGAGGATCATCCAGTCTACAACACATTTTACGGAACACGCTTCCCAGAGACGTTCGAGAAACAGGGCAGTGCAAGGCCAGACTGACGAAAACCAGCAGAAGCGAGCGCCCTACTTACCATTATCGTCGCGTACCGAGGTGATCATCTCTCAAAGATACCAAGTCTGCCACGTTCTTCCTGGTAGCAGCCAAGCGAGGAGTTCACCCAGGGCGCGTAAATCATCCTACTGGTTCACATCCATGGTATCGGTATGGAGCGAGGTCCGCGTGACGTAGGGCAGAGATACGGACGCCATTGGAAAACGTCGCCGAGATGTCAAGCGAAGAGAACGTGGCAGTGCAAGCATGGTTTCTGTGGCTTCGTATCCCGCTATCAGTCTGAACAAGGAAGGTAGCCATGATCTAGAGCCGTCAGCCATGATTGATCTTCACAAGGCTGCTGTTTGTGGCTGTTGAGACCCGAGGATGACGGAGGTCTACAGGGGAGCAAACCTGTTTCAGGACGAAGAGAAGTCGAAGATGCTGGCACGTGATAATGTTTCGCGACCAGTTTCGCCTTGTCGCGGAATCGCCAGGAGTAAGCCCCGAAGCTGCTCGCTCTGACTTCACTCTGCATCTCGCGATGAACGGCTTGTTGTCGGCTCCACGATGAGTCTTTCAGAATCGGCGTGGCTGCGGAAGCGGTGTTGCGAGCGTAGATATGCTCTTTGGATCGTATCCTTGAGCATACCCCCAGACGATAGGGTGCCGTTGTCAAATGCGTTTGGATATACAGTACAGGCTGAAGATGAAATGGTTGCGGGTTGAACGGAGGAAGCAGCAACGTGAGGTGTGGAAGCAAAAGTCGATTCGAAGCCGGGGTTCCAGCCACTCGTTGAATCGTGGCGCTCTGCATCCGTGGCCGTCCATCTCACTAGACTTGGTATGCTACAGCGCGGCAAAAGGCAACACGTGGTTTGATGAAGATATTGAGACTGAATAGAGTCACACTGCGTGCCGCTGGTTGTATCTACAGAGTACACTCTATGCGAGCTCACCGAGCAAATGCTTCTAAGGCTAAGTCACCCGCTGAAAGCTCGCTCAAAACACCTGAAACTACCTAAAGGGCATGTGCATTACTGCCCACCCTCAAAACTATACCTCAACCACTCCCCTACCGCCCTTAGGCTCTCCCACCGCACACTCTCGTTCTCATCCTGCATCAACGCCATCACCCTCGCCTTCAATCCCCACCTCTCCAGCTGCTGCCGCTTCTCAGGGCACTCCTTCACCAACGACGCGACATCACTACAACCAATGGCTAGCACCTGCTTATCGTTTTGCCAGTCCTTCGACAGTATCTCCGCCAACTTCTTGCACAATTCGCCATTCTCCGTCTCGACGATGGCTCGCGCGTTCTCGCGCCAAAAGTCAGCATTCTTGTGCGGAGGCGACCAGCGCAGGTGCCCGGAATGGATCTCGGCGGCGTATTCGTCCAGCGTGGTTTGAGAGGATGTGTACTCGTCCATCATTGTGTTCAGCTTGTTCAAGTCTTCTAACAGGTCTTCGTCGTTGAGATGGCGGGTCTTGAGGTTGGCGAGGATAGCAGGGAGCTTGGCGGGTAGTGCGGCTGGCATGAGTGTCGATTTGTTGTATGAGAGGAGATTGAATAGCGTGCCCAGTAACAACCTCGTAGTCTTCTCCTTTGGTGACATGCGCAGCAGTTGGGTGTAGAGAGGGATAATGTCGTGCTCCTCGTCCAGACCTTTGCCGACTAGTCTGCCTTCGAACGACAGCTGCCATATCACCATGAGCACATGGTACAGCAGTTGCAACGCGACTCCACCGCCAACTTTGATCTCACTTCGTACACTGGCCGCTGCTGAACCACCGCTGTAGAGCGTGCTGTCTGTGTCTTTTCCACCTGTTGCAGTCCGCAGTACATCCATAAGCGAACCTAGCGTCTCTTTCCGTTGGCTCCAGAACTGTTGTCGTGACTTCGATGTCCGCAGAAGCGCACTGTATTCTTGAACTGCTATGTCTTGGAGGTTCGAGTCTGAGGTGTTGGAGAGTGCGGCAATGTAGGAGTAGAGCTTCGGTAGAGCCTCGTCAATCTCGGGTGTAGATTTTGGCTGTGCGTATAGACCTCGCGAGAGCAATGACGACAATACGGCAGAGGTGAGCAGTGGTATGGCATCTTCGGCATTGTTGGACTGCCTAAGCAATGGTAGGAGAGGCCTGTACGGGTGTGGGTGGTTAATGAGCGACTCAGTGAGCGCGGGTACGTCTGCGTCTGTCAGCTAGTCACCTCACCAATCTGTCTTGAAGTCGTGTATACCTTCAATCAGATCTCCCGTCAGCACCAGCATGTAGTTTAGGATATCTGTCCGCTTGGCCGTGCTCTCGAATATGCTCCTCGTCTGTCCATCGCCGAGTAGCAGTGTGGTATACGTCTGGACATCGCTCTCAACAGTCTGTTTTCTCTGCTCTTTCCGGACCTTGTCTATTGCTTTGATCTTTTTCAGATCTGAGTCGGTAATGGTTCTCGCTCGTACGGCTCCCTCCCAACTTATTGGCCGTGCTCGGATGTTGTTCTGCAGTGAGAGGATGTATGCTGGCGGGTCGAGAGACATGGCTGCAGATTGGGATATCGTGGATGTCAATACGCGCAATGGGGTTTCTTCAGTCTGTGTGTATAAGCTCTTGTTAGCACGATCGAAGCTCGTGAAAGCTGCGGCCTCTGACGTTGCTTGTGCGAGAGCTTCGACTTCTGGACACAGCTAGCTTTTAGTCTTCCGTACAAGTGCACATTGCATGTGGCGAGGCTGTACCTGCATAAACTTATGCCTCTCTATACACAATATCAGGCCACTCAGAAGACGATAGATTACTTGCGTATGGACTAGAAGAGTTGCTATTCTCTTGTTGTAAAGCTGAGAGCACAATGTCACAGATATTCGTCGCGTTTCAGCTCGTTCACCTCAGCCAACGATAGCACGCCTACTAATAGCCAGGATGGCGACCATCATACCATAAGCCTTACGGCTCCCCGGGGACTTCGCAACGACAGTGCTTGTCACTGTAATCATCGACTAAGATGCTCTGGTACTTGCTCTACCCGCTACGAGGCACTGCTCAACCACCACGCCTCTCGGCCAACCACCCCATCCGACGAGCCTTCTACCGCCACGGCAAACTTACAGCGCAGCACTGGCTTGTCGCCATGTTGGTCTCAGTGGCAATCGCCATGGGCTTCTCGTTCCCGACCATCTTCCTTTCCGAGAATCCAACAGCAGGCTTCGCTGCGTACCCACACCACGTCTGGACTACTGCCAAACCATTCCATGGAGATGCAAAGCTCATCGACGTCGAGATGCGGCAGGTCTGGGTCCATGGCAGCTACATGAACGCACTCGACAAGGACGTACTCAAAAGCGCCCTTGAGATTCAGCAGACCATAGTTGGTGGCGAGAAGCTTACGGCCATACCGGCCCTGAATGAGAAGCTCAGATCCAGCACCCTGTCTTGGGGCTACCATTCACCTTTGATGTACTGGAACAACTCCGCTGACGAGATCGGAAATGATGAAGACCTTATACAGACCATCAACGATCAGTCACGGACCTCTTCGTCACTGAACGTAGCGCTACGACCAGCTTCAGTATTCGCAGGCAAGAAGTTCGATCGCTGGAAACTACGAGCTGCAGACGCTCTGGTCATTACCCTGATGAACAAAGTCGAAGATGGAAAAGGCGGGAGGTGGGACGACCAGATGAAGTCGCTTGCAGCAGGCGTTTGCGAGAACTGCACGCTCTTCCCGTGCGACGGACACGTTACACGCAACCGTGTCTACGAATTCAGCTTCATGCCTCTGAGCATGCACGAGAACCTCGCCTTGACGTTCGCCTACAGCTGCATGGCACTCTATGTCCTGCTGAGCTTACGTAGGCTCAAGGCATTCCACAGCCGCTTTGGCTTGGTGGTGACGGCTATTACGCAGATGACTTGCTCGGTCTTGGCCAGCTTCACGATATGCGCCGTGTTGAAGATCAATCTGTCGATGATTCCGCAGAACGCCTACCCGTTCGTGGTCTTGGTCATTGGACTAGAGAATATGTTCCGTCTCATCAACGCCGTCGTGGCCTACCCGCCAACCATGGCTACAGACCAGCGCATCGCCAATGCTCTGGGAGAGGTCGGTCCAGTCTCCGTTGCGACGGCAGCGCAAAATCTCTTGATACTCTCGCTACTAACATGGTTCGTCTCACCAGGCGTAGCCGCCTTCTGCGCTTTTGCATGTATCGCAACTCTCTTCGACGCTTTCCTCCTCCTCACCTTCTTCGTCGCAGTTCTCAACGTTGACATTCGTCGTTTTGAACTTCAAGACGCTCTAGCACGGTCCACGCAGCAGAAAGCAAAGCGCCGGCCATCTCCAGCGAAGCACCGTGAACATACCTGGTTCGACGCAATGGTACACGGTCGACTGCCGTTCAGCACACGCATGGCAGGTACAGCCGTCACAACCACTTTCATCCTCTCACTGAACTACCACTTCTTTGAGCGGCATGAACAAGCGACTAGTCTTCGCCAGCTTTTGAGCCAGATAAGAGATGGTCCGGCTATAGCGGAATTCGACACCTTCACGCCACCGCCGATGAATGCGACCCTTACACCTGGCGAATGGATGCGGATGCAAGACTTCGACACCGCCAAAGAAGTAATGCGTCTTGCGAAGCCGGGCGCTGACAGCTTCGTGATCCGAGTCTTCGCGCCGCTTATAGTTGTGCTTGGTGGCGCAGACCGGACTGGCGCTCCACTTGGGACGAAAGCATGGACACATGCTCTTAGCGGATTTGCCATACACCACTTCTACCCAGTAGCAGTGGCGGTCGTGTTCGCTGTCGCTTTCGTCGCTGTGCTCATGAACTTCCTGTTGTACAGTGACACTGGCGACGAGTCTTTCTCGGATGACGAACGCTTCGAAGAAGCACTCAGCGTGCAGTCTGTGGCGTTGCCACACAAGCTAGATATCATCAAGCTTTCTGCTACTGACAAGGGTGGCCATTTTGTCACCGTCGGTCTCGACCGCACCATCGCGATATCAGTTTACGACAGATCTCAACAAGCTCATACTACTGTTGGTCTGCCAGCGGACGTCCTATCAACCTTGAGGTGGCCAATAAGGCGGTGCGAGCTTAGCGAGAACGGTGACCTTCTTGCTCTCCTTTGCGCGGACGACCGCATTGCGCTGTACAGCTGCGCTACCAGCTCTCTTCTGGATCACGACATGCAGTATCCGGACGACAACCCGCCCTTACTGTTTCGCTTTTTCCAGGTGCCATGCAAAGATGCGAGCAAGGATAGCTCAGCGAAGACATGGCTTATGGTTGTCACATCGGGTGGCAGGCTAGTGATGAGCTGCACCGGCAGTTCAGAGCCCAGCATTGACAGGCGCTTGTCAGAGACCCCACTGCTCGGCGCTGTTTTGTTGGAGGTCAATAGTCATTGTCGTAAGCTTTTCGTGGCCACTGAAGACGCTCGACTAGTCTGCTACAAATGGGTTGATTCCACATGGGGTGAGAGCCATTCAGCTTCACTTCCCGTAGAAACTGTGCAGGGCAGGATAGCTGGAGCTGTCTCTATCGACTTGTATCCAGATCTTGGCCCGGACACGCTTGCTGTCAGCACACTATCGGCATTGCTCTTTACTGACAGTAATTCTCTGGCGACACTCGGCAAGCTAGCGCTTGATGAGCCAATCAAGCAGCTCGTACTCGGCAATGTCACACGTTGCCCAGCATGCGCAGCGATAGCTTTCCGGTCTATTGGTCTGGTTGGAGAGTCTCAGCAAGACGGCAGCTTCAGCGTCACGGTGCTGATGGGTGGAGACGATGGAGAAGCCAGCTCAATCTGCCTGCGCTTAAGCGGGCCGTCTTGTCAGTCGCTTGATCGCGCACGCAGGACTAAGCATCAGGTCGAAAGTGTCGCAGGCGCAGACCGCTCGCTCAGCTCTCATGCTGTGCTTGGTCTGAGACGGCAACAAAAGCTAGCAAATGGTAGTGCTGGAGCGGAGAAGCCAATATCTACATCGCACGTCCGTCACCGACGCAGAACCAGCCTCAAACCTCAAGACGGGCAGGGTGAGTGGGAAGCCTACAAGCTGTCACTTGACGGAGAAGTCGAGACGGCCATGGTGCCCTCTGAGCTGAATACAGATGGAAGCGATGCTTTGTATGTCAACACCGCTGGCCCAACAGTCATTCTAGACCATCAATCGATTGCCGTCGCGTTCGGCAACCAGGTGAAGGTGATTCGTACGTCGAGACGTGCTTCTCTTGCAAGGAGTCCAAACGGGCCGCCTCTCGAACGGCACTCGTCGACTTTCAAGAGGCGGCTGACTTTGCGAAAGGCGCAGTGAGCACATATACTATTGAATGTCACGTTGAAGTGATTTTTGTACGGCCTAGCATCAGTACTGCGACCACGGATTCGCTATGAGAATAGCCATTAGAGAGGCTGCTATACCATTATTCATGAACCACAGTCTGTTGCGCTCGTCTCGGATCTCTCTTTTGGTTGAAGCCTTAGGCAGACTGACGCTAGGGTAGGGAGGTGCAACCGAGATTTCCGTCGTCAAATGTTACCCCCACGCAGTTTCAGACCGGGATCAAGCTCACCTCTTCTCATCACGATCGAGTGAGCTTCGCTTGCCTGCGCTCTCACCGACATCATACTCGTCGCTTTCGTTGAGAAGACTACAGCACAGCAGCTTGTAGTCCTGTTGCTCAGCGCGCTGATTCGTCAGCTTTTACTGCTCAAAGCGGATATATGCGTGACACAACGAGAAGCCGCGCACGTTGACCCGAACTTGAACGCCTGGTGCAGCCACTATGTAAAGGCACTCTATGAACCTCCGCCATTGGTTGGAACACTTCCTCCTTCGGTTCACCCGGCGCAGATGGACCCGCCGCCACCAAGTCGAGGTAGGCCACTAAGCGTTTCTAAAAGCTTCAAACGCGTGTCTAGCGCGGCTTTCAGCTGCAAGCGTCTGGACCAGGATCGACCACACGCAGAGTCCGTCTCCTACACTTAATATAGCAGGTTTTCTCCTCTTTCCTTTATTTTGGTCTTACAGTTCAAAACCATCTCACCACATTCGTTTTATGCTTGCCCTAACAGCAACGTTCTTCTTCAGTAATAGCTTCTTGTAATTTCCTGCCATCTTCACACAGTCGCTACACCAGATACATCGAAACCTTCGACAAAATGCAGTACAAGGCTCTTGCTGTTTCCGCCCTCGCGGCATCTGCTTTCGCGGCACCACAGGCATCATCGTCTGAGGACCTGTAAGTTCGAACAAGTAATCTGCTCCATCGCAGCAGCACTAACCCCAATGGCAGTGTTTCCCTCCTCTCCGTCCTCGAAACCGCCCTCCCATCGTCTCTCGTCGCAGAGGCTCTCACCAACTCCGCCGCCGTCTCCAGCCAGATCGCATCCGAGTTCGCGGCAGGCAACACCCCATCATGGTACACTGCGCTGCCATCCAACATCAAGACCTACCTTATCCCCGCGGTCGCGACGAATAGCGCTGCCATCAGCTCTGCGTTGGCGACGGACAGCGCCGCCATTAGCTCTGCGGTTGCCAACGTCACCAGCTCTGCGGCCGTTGCGGGCGTAACTGCTGCGAACGCGACCATGATCCAGACTGCGACGGGCGCACTCAGGAACTCATCCGCCATCAGCGCTGCGCGGTCGTCCATCATTGCCGGCATCCACTCTCAGAACTCTTCAATCAACTCCGCTGCCGCGCACGCCACGTCCACCAAATCCGGCTCCAGCAGCTCTGCTTCCTCTGGCTCTTCGTCCGGCTCCTCCAGCGGCTCGTCATCTTCGTCCAGCGCTGGTGCGTCGATGCCCACCGCTATTGTCGGCGCTGGTCTGGCTGGTGTTGTCGGCATTGTCGGTCTCTTCGCTTTGTAAACGCCATGCGAATCTCGTACGGTCAAGCAACGGGGCAGGATCTTTGGGCTAGGAGCCAGGCGCTATATTGTGGACCATACGATGGATATCTTTGAAGGTCTGATAATTGTATATACTTGACATTTAAAAGCTTCATAATGCATGCCTACCTCACGATTGAAGCCGAACACCTTTTCTCGATTGCGAATCATTCTATGCCCAACTCCCGCACATCAGCATCGTCATGTCTCGAACGGAAGAGAAGAACCGCTTCCGCTACATACTGGCGATGGTGGTCATCCTAGAGTGTAAGCCCCACATCTTGCGGCATAGGTCGGATGCAATTTCACTCTCTTCACGAGCCTTTGCCTTTCGACGGTTCAACGTACTTCCTGGGCTGTAATGATATGTACTGACTAGTGGAAGTGTTCGCCTCGCTACATACAGCCGGCCAGTCTAGTCTAGCTAAGCAGCCGTGTAGCCAATGTTGGTGAAGAACTCCATTGCAGCCACACGACTTTGTATGGACGAAGCGACTACAGTATAGTTGCTTCTTTCTTAATCATTGGGATCTGGCGCATAACAACGAAACACTTCATTTTCGTTGACGCTGTTATTGTAATCACACACATTGGCCGACACAGTCACTGCATCTCGAAGATTGGGTCTGCCGAAAATGCGCAGTGATTTAGTCATACAGTCTATCATCTTCGCCAAATTATCTCACTTCTTCTGCCTATCTTCAAGCTGTCCAGCTTCCAACTCTTGCGGCCGCAATGCCGTATTCGCCAGCTCCTGTGGCGATGTGATCGACCTCACAGCATCCATCTCTTGAGGAGCTACAGACTTCTGTTGCCCCGACTCTCCGTATCCGGGGACGTTATCTCCATAATATGGCGTCGTGTCACCACACTGTTGCTCCTGCTGCCATCTTGTCTCGTTATTCGGCATCTTCTCGTTCAAGGTGGTTCGCCTCCTGCGCCAGACAAGGTAGACGACACCTGCTATCAGCGCAGCGCCAACGATGCCACAGCCGACGCCTATACCTGCTTGAGCGCCTGTGCTTAGGCCACCGTCGCTGCCGTTGTTCTTGTTGGCTTTGCCGGTGCCGTTGCCTTTCCCACCATTATCGCCCTCGTTTCCGCCCTCTATGCTAGTAGACGATGGACTAGCAGTCCTCGAGCTTGCGAAAGTAGCTGTCGCCGAAGCTGAAAAGCTCGTGGTAGACTGTAAAGACGGCACCGCTGACCACTGAGAAGGTGCAATAGCGGAAAAAGTCTCGCCGGTAACAGTGCCAATGCACACATTGTCGCCGCAGCACTGCCACAGATTCTGCGTCTTATTGTACTGGATCCAGGTATCAATTTCGTCCGCTGTAGTATTCATCAGCCTCACTGCCCATTCCGAGGGTCACGTGCTACAAACTACTCACTGCAACTACTCCTGCAAACCGGATCCCCATAACTCCCATCTGTACAACCTCCCACGTAGTAGCCGGCAGCATCGGAGTGGCATATTGAGTCCTTACCACAGTGATCTCCGCCTATACAACACAGTTGTGCCCCATCAGAGTTGACTTGAGTGTTGTTGCAAGCGAACCAGCCGTTCCCCATGGCGTTAATCGTATTGCGCGACCGCCAGTAGCAGTTGTCCGCGGTCGTCGCGGAGACGGCAGCGAGTAGACAGCATAGTGCGAGAGGTAAGGCAAGCATACTGACCCATGACAAAGCCATGAGCACCCTACGAGTCAAACAAGAAATAGTGGGAAGGTATATTCAAGAGCGCGCATGCAAGAGCAGAAATGAGGATATGAGACATAAGATACAAACTCACCCGCACCTATGCCGTGATCCAATGCCCTCATTCGTATTTCAGGCGAACGACTCCGCCATGCCTGCAATTCAGC
>Ga0058704_10001339_pt1 | contig 11565 bp, 5 predicted proteins | sample AgamicMgSfe_FD_71363 | JGI IMG/M metagenome (GOLD analysis project Ga0058704, IMG submission 71363) | Agave microbial communities from Guanajuato, Mexico - Mg.Sf.e | ecosystem: Host-associated > Plants > Phyllosphere > Phylloplane/Leaf | place: Guanajuato, Mexico | collected 2012-05-30 | reverse complement strand
TGTTGTTGTTGTTGTTGTTGTTGTTTCCTATGCCCAGACCAGACGAGGTCTGTGGTTCCTGGGTGGGTGAGGGGTCGTCGAAGGGTGGTATTGGGGTGCGAGGAGGTGGAATGGGCGGATTGAAAGCCATGTCGTGCGATATGGCGACTCGCGCTGCACTGTGGTCGGACGAGCGGGTGGTGTTGATGTCGCGCCTTCACGCGCCCAGGGCGCAAGATGGCACCTCCTATACCGTAGGGAACGTTCATGCAGGGGTGCAGATACAGATGAGATCCACACAGGGATGAGCGGGAAGTGGAGCTTGTGGCTAGTTGTGGAGGCGAAACGGTGCCGGCTCTTCACCACGTGGACGACCCTCCGTCTACGAACACAGATAGGCAATATCAAAACATGCTCCGGTATACACATTCATCATGATATCAAACAATCAGCGGCAAACCGTGGTCGCCTGATACGCCATCTTTTCACACTTACAGCCATCCCCACATGCCGACACCTCGATAGCGCTTCCGCCAGCAGGCGCATTCACCCATGGGTCATGGAAGATGGGACCGTCACACATCGCGGCGGCAACGGCGACCGCCATAATCCTTCGCACCGCCGCAAGACCGTGTCGGGAGCTCCGATTCGAAGCAGACATGAAGAGGTCAACAACCCCCCACCGAACGACGCGATGAGATTTCCCTGGAGCTCGCCCTCCGCGCCAGCATCCCCACCAGTAGGACACAAACGAAGTTTGTCGGGCAGTATCCTGGCAAGACTGAACTTCTTGCGCACCTCGCACGAGGATGATCGACCTCCCGCCAGCGACAAAGACCCTCGGAGTCTCGACCTCGCGAAGAGCGGAAAGAGTATCGACGATGACATGCCGACCATATCTCCCACCTCGCCTAAGCCGGAGAGCGCCATGATAATGGCCCTACAGCCGGCCAAGGTGCGCAAGAGAAAAGGCTCGCTACGGAAGACGGCGCTTCTTGGTGGCCGGCGCATCGTGTCTGAAAGTCGGGAGCGAAAGAACAATCTGCTGCAGAGCACTGTGCCTCCGCAAGACATCGATAACGACGAGCAGCCAAGTTTCGCATCACCAATCCCGGGTACCGACCCGGACCTTCTGACAGTACCAGCCGACGCGCCCCCAACCGTGCGAAGACAGTTCAGCACCGAAAGCCCACACACCCAAAGCAGTAGCTCCAGCGGCTGGTCCGAATCCGCCGCCGTTGCCGCCGTCCGTCTCTCACTAGTCACGGAGCACAAAGCACAAATAGCGCAAGCCCCAAGCTCTTCCAACGCCGAACTCGGCAGCCCGCTCGACATCAAGAGCCCAACTAGCCAAACGAGCTACGCCTCCACGACCGACGACGACGACCTCCTGATCTTCGACCATCCCACCGCCGTCAACGCCCCCAGTGGGCTCCTGACACTGCAAAAACCCCTCTCTTCGGCCGCCACATCCTGCTTCCCCTCCTCGCTCCCCACCACCATCGCCCACGCCAGCAACAGCAGCAGCAGCAGCATCAGCATCAGCACCCCCCACAACCACCACCAACGCTCCCCGCTCTCCCACGCCATCAGCGCCGCCTCCCTCACCTCCTCCACCGGCCTGCCATCGCACTCATACACCTCCACCGAATCCTGGGGCTGGATCATCCTCTTCGCGACATGGCTCACCTTCACCGTGGGCATGGGCTCGTGCCTGGAGATTTGGTCCTGGGCGTGGGATGTCGGCGAGACGCCGTACGCCCCGCCCGAACTCGAGGACGATCCTACTTTGCCGATTGTGGGTTACTATCCGGCTCTGATCGTGTTGACGGGCGTGGTGGCGTGGGTGTGGATTACAGTGGCGTGGGTGGGGATGAAGTATTTTCGGCATGCGAAGATTGAGGTGTGAAGTTCTCTTTCTTACTTTGCATCTGGTTGTCAAGCTTTTCGGGCGAGTTGGATAGAAGTGTTTATTGGATGTCCTGTACATCACATCTGATACCTCCTTACCCTCGAATGTGATCATGGCAATCATATGCCGGGCGGTCCCTCATCGTTTTCGGCGTCTCAGCAGGGACATTGGACTACGTACAGTAGCATTTACAACCGCTTTCCGTGCCACAGCCTCCACCGCGCAGCGTAGCCAGTATCGACAACACCATGGCTCAGCTTGCCGCCAACGCCCAGAGTCCGGCACCTACAGCTAAGAAGAGTGTCAGGACTCCGGTGCTGGAATACTCGTTTGGTGGACGCCGCAGCTCCGGAACGCATCTTCGATCGGCAAGAGGCTACGACGTGACCAAACACATACCTGCAAGTGACCTCGATGGAGCGACGATCGAGTCGTTAGGTATCGTGAAGCACGATTTCATTTGGCACGCTCGGCCAAAGCTCAATGGAAGCCTGCTGAAGTCCGCCTCGACGAGACTGTACTCGGGCAGCCCTCGAACGTGACGCGGGAATCCTCAACTTCCACTTTACATGTAACGATTGCAAACAGGCACAGCATCCATCCATTCATTCACCACACCACACTTGAATCCGTTTGTCTGGCGATGCAGTATTGACGTAATGACATGTGACACCCCAGAGCGTTTCCCTTTGCAATTAGCTCCGACTGAGCGGAAGCTAGCGGACGTCTAAAATCGCACGGTTCACTTGCCTAGATAGGAAGTTACCAGAAGTGGGTCGGGCGTGGCAAGGTACATGGAAGCTGATAACGCGCTGCTGCTCACTCTTCTCCTCGGGTAGTATTGCACTTACATCCTGAACTTGTTCTCATCACTATCTCCAACACAGAGAGCAGGTATGTCAACACCTCCACAGTCTTTTATCAACCACCCTTATCTCGGCCCTACGTACCTAGTGCAGGGAGTGACGGCTCCGCCATACGTTAATTTACTCGATTGGACCGAAGTCCTTGCCACATGAAATTCGTCCCCTGCTGGAGATTATAGAAGGTGAGCATGAAGAAGCTATACTCGCTCGAAGGCTTCGTTACGTCGCGGACTCTCTGTCTCTCTCTTTTACCACCTGGGATCTGTTGTCACAGCTGGGGCGCTGCGCGCTGTACATGGGTAGAGTGCACCGTATGCGTAGCAAGTAGTGCTGAAGCTTCTGGAGTAGCCTTTCAATATGTCGCGAATATAAGGTACTTTGCGTAGTTTCGAGAGTCCACGTACAGCGTACTTATCCAGTCTCCAACAATGCTCGGAGTTTTGAACACGCCTAAAAGATGGCGACCGCATTCGGCGGCGTCGCCACACCACCAGGAACATTGACGGGCTTGGATGACAAGAAGAAACTCCATCTCCCCACCTCCTTGCAATACTTCCCCAACGCCTCCAGATCAAACAGCTCTCCAATCGGCATCCCCCACCCACCCAACATGACCTCATGCAACGCGTAATCCTTCTGCGTCGGCCACGCCTCGAAACTCGGGTGATCGCCGCCGGCGGCACTGAAGTTCTCCCAGAGGAACTGCATCGTCTCGTCGCTTTGCTCGACACCCGCGAACGTCAGGGGTTGCTTCGCCCGCATTTTCTCAATCTCCGGCCGGGAGAGTTGGTTGAAGGCGTACATGTACCCGCTGCGGATGAGCAGGATGTCGCCGAACTTGATCTCGGTGCCCTGGTCCTGCGCGACGCGCTTCAGGTCCGAGACGGGGATGCTGCCGGTTTCGAAGGGCGAGTGCTCGCGGCCTTGCTGGAGGCGCCACTCGTGGTAATCGAGCAGGATGGCGCGGCCGACGATGCCCTTGTCGGCCCAGGCGCCGATGCCGTTGACGTTGCTCTTCTGTACGCCGTTGGTGCCGTGGATGTCGTCGAGCGTGACGCCGTTGTAGAACCGGGCTTCTTTCTGGTAGCCGAAGTGGCGCAGGCCGTCCCACTGGCTGCTGCTCTGCGTGTTGAACGTCCACACGTCGTCGTTCACGATCCGCGGGGGCTTCTGGTAGATTTCCTTGTGGAAGGCTTGGCGGCCGAAGAAGGGGAGGTCGGCTTGGGCGTCGAGGGGCCAGTCGAGGTTCACGCGGTGCCCGGTCTGGATCTCCGAGGTCGCGGCCTTGACGATGTCGTCGCTGAGGCGGTTGAGCGTGCCGAGTTGGTCATCTTTACCGTATCTGTGTTGTTTCAAACGTTGAGCTGGTATTGGTATGAGCAACAGAGGGCGAATCGCACTTACAGTCCCCAGGCGTTGTGGTGCGGTCCATTCTTGTCTACCGGAAGCTCCGAAAACTTGGGGATTTTGTCGGCCATGGTGGAAGAAGTGAGAAAGTCGAAAGAGAAAAAGACTTACACTGTCGCTGTGAACCTGCTACATGTAGTGAAATATGCCTTCCGGGTTCGAGTGGGTAGCAGAATGAGTACCCCTCTTCGATGTCGCAGGTCGTGGAGATGGTGCGGAGAGAGCTCGCCCGATGGAGGGGCATTGATGAAAATGAGATGAAGGAAATCCAGGCGGAAAAGCAAGGCCGGTGGACGCTTTTCCGACATCAGCCATCTACTTCATGTGACAGTGTGACTGCACGATAGGGATTTCAGTTGTCTTGATTCAGTGTATCTACAGCATTATAGACAATTGTCCTTGATACTTCCAGTCACGGCAACGAGTTCGACAGCGGTATCTACACGTACGTGCAACATATGGCTATCCTCTCCTCCAGATCTCGTCTCCAATGGAAGTCTCCCACCATCGTTCTGTCTATGCTATCCACCAACGTCAGCCGTCCACGAGCTCGACGCTCCCCCTCCTACCCCAATTTGCCGGACGACGCTTCAAAAACGCCCCCACGGCGCCGAGATAGCCTTCGTGGCGCAAAAAGTACGCTTGCTTCGCGCCTTTACTCCAGAACTTGATGGCGTACGATAGCGTGTGGATGGTCTGCTGGTGCCCGCGGATGAAGGAGCCACCGAAGTAGATGTGCTGCAGGTCGTGCTTTTCCGACTGCAGATAGGCGATCTGGCCGATATTGTTACTGCAACCCGTCAGTCAGCGAATACTTCTCATACGCGAAGCTGGGTGTTTTGGGGGTGCTCACCTGATGGCGTACAGCAGGCTGCGGGAGACATCCTCCGGTTTGAACATCCTACCATCCCCAATCAAGTCACTGCCATCACCCGCGCCATCCATGGACAAGCCTTTATTGACGTCGCGATTGCCCAGGCCACTACCGTCCTCGGCTCTGCGCTCAGCCTCTCGTTTACGTTTGAGCACTTTCCCAAAGCTACTGGCAATCGTCCTCTCGCTAAGCCCAATCTTCTCGTACCCCATGCCTTCCCCGTAAATGTCACCCACGAGTAAGTCCACGGCCGCGTTGTCGCCCTTGTCGGCCATGTCGAGCATGTCGTCGAAATTCCGCGCCCCGGTGAGCAGCGACAGCAAGCCCCAAAGCGTCCCGCCGCCCAGCGACGTGCCCCCAATGCGCTGGAACTGCGACGGACCCGAGACTTTGATCATGGAAACGCCGCTGCCGATGTTGACGAGCAAGTACGGATAGATGTCGGACCGGCTGTCTTGATACCGCACGGCGTTATCCGGATCGGCGTCGTTGTACGTGAACACTTCCGACGGAATCTGGGTGATGAAGAAATCCAGCCCCCGGATCAAACATTCCATTTCGTCCTCTCGCTGCACCGCCACGCCCAGCCGCTCCTTGATCCTATCGTAGAACTTGTAGGCACCGCCTCCAGTCGCTTGAACCGAAAGCTCCGTCGCCTTAGCGCCATTGGTCTGTTTGTGTCGTGATTGCAACCCGCGGAGGTACTCGATGCAGTCGTCGATCTTCTCCGTCTCGAACGAGAGGAAGTTCAGCCGGCCACCAGACTCTGCTCGCCCGTTCTCCCGCGAGAAGTAGACGATCTTGGCCAAGGAGCCACCGATGTCGGCCGCCACGTGACTCACAAGCGCGGTGTGGTTCGGAAGGCGAATGTCGCGCTTGTGGTGCTGGTAGGAGTGTTCCTCCACCTCCGGGTTGCTGGACGACGGAGAGCTCCCATGGCTCCCTTGCGAGATTTCTTCGTCCTCGTGGTCGATGATGCATGCTTCCGTGACGTTGATCTTGATGGAGCCCGGCTGCGTGATGGCCGATTGCATGTCCGCTGCGGAACTGGAGATCCTTCGGCGCTTAGCCGCAGGTCTCTCGATCTCCGCCATGATCGACCAGACACTGCCGTGGTGACTTCTTCGAACAAACTTCCGGACAACTGCTCGAGCACCGGAGCACGTGCTTACTTCCCGATTATTTAGCAAGCTTGTGTAACAGCCGTCCACCCAAGTAAGGGCAATGGGGCGGGGAGAGTGGCAACAGACACAAGACGAACGCTTCCTAAGAGGGCATTCGAAAATGGATGTAGCAAAGAAGTTACCAGCCCACGATAAATCATCATATTGTCAGCCAGTCTTTACTTGACCCAAGGTAAGTGGAAGATATCCAAAGTGGTCCGGTCCCGCTTTGATGGCCGAGGCTGGCGTTCGGTCCGGACGGAAAGCCGGAAGCTCCCGCCGACCGTGCGTTCGGAGACCCTTCTAATATACAACATAAGCCAGGCACGCGCCAGATACTGAAACCCCGTCCAGGGCCAGAACGCAGCATCGCGATGGGTAACGACGGAGGCAGCATCCCCACCCGGCGAGAGCTGGTGAAAGAAGCCGCGCGCAACCCGACGACGAGCGAATGGAAGGAATCGCAACACGAGCAGCAGGAACACCACTGGACCACCGACCCCATCTCCCACAAACCGCTCGCGCAACCCGTGGTCTCCGACTGTGCCGGGAGACTCTACAACAAGGAAACCATCCTCGAGTACCTCGTGGAGGGTGCGCGGAAGGAGGAAGCGGACCGGGTCACGCAAGGCGCGATCAAGAGTCTGAAGGACGTGGTGGAGGTCAAGTTCGATGTGGACACGGAGGCCTCGGGGGTTCCGGTCAAGGAGATGTGGTGGAAATGTCCCGTGACCGGCGGCAAACTCGGACCGGGCGCGAAAGCAGTCTATCTGGTGCCCTGCGGCCATGCGTTCTCCGGCAGCGCGATCAAAGAGGTCTCGGGCGAGAAGTGCTTGACCTGCGAGACGGAGTGTGCTTCCAACGATGTCATCCCGATCCTGCCCACGGTGGACACGGATGTTGTTAGGCTGGCGTTACGAGTGAAGACACTGCAGGAGAAAGGCCTGATGCATAGCCTGAAGAAAGTCTCCACGGCGGGCAAGAAGCGGAAGAAAAAGGATGAGGCGGTCAAGACTGCTACCAATGGTGCGAACGGAACAGCGCATGCTCAAACAGCCACACCTCGCACTTCGACATCGATGGACGGCAACACCGACTCCGAAGGTCCAGCTGGTATCAACAATGCGGCTACAGCGTCCCTCACGGCGAAAGTGATGGAAGAGCAAGAGCGGGCCAAGAAGCGGAAGCTGGAGAACGAGAACGTGCGGAGTTTGTTCTCCTCGCGGGATCAGAGCAAGCCGATTGGCAGAAGCAGTGATTTCATGACGAGAGGGTACAGCGTGCCGTCTGGCGGGAAGCGATGAGAACCGCCGTGGAGTCTGGCTACGCGAATGTAAGATCACTTGTACCATCTACAAAGGGTATAAGGCACATCAACGCCTGTTACCAAACAATGCCACCTACGCCATCCAATGCCTAGGCCAACCAAGAGTCATCCAAACGGAAAGATGAATATCTCACAGCCTCGCGCGCTCCAACCCCGTCCAACCATGTTCCTGCGCAATCATCTCCGCCGCCCGCTCGCCAATGGCCAGCACGGTCAACATGGGGTTGATAGTGGGCATCTCGGGGAACACGCCGGCGTCGGCGATCCGGACGTTCTGCAGGCCCCTGATGCGGAGGTTGGGGTCGACGACGGCCATGGGGTTGCGGTTGACGTCGCCCATCTTGGTCGTGCCCGCCGGGTGGTAGACGGTGTGCGCGACGCGACGGCCGTACTCGCTCAGCGCTTCGTCGGACTGGATGGCTTCGCCCGGCGCGATCTCCTTCTTGATCCAATCGGCGAAGGGCTTTTCTTTGGCGATCTCGCGCGCGGCTCGCAGGCCCGCGACGATGGTGGCCGCGTCGTAACCTTCCGGGTCGGTGAAGTAGCGGAAGTCGAGGGCGGGTTTGACGTTGGGGTCTTTGCTCACGAGGTAGAGCTTGCCGCGGGAGCGAGGGCGAGGGATGTTGGGCGTCATGCAGAAGGCGTCGGTGGGCGTCTCGTAGCCTAGGCGAGAGGTGTTGTAGACGAATGGGATCTGGTAGCAATGCATCATCACGTCGGCGATGTCACCGTCTTTGCCCGCGGCATTGGGTCGTTCGCGGCGGAGGAAGATGCCGGCGTCCGAGTCCATGGTCGTTTGGTTCAGTGGGACGGGCTTGTTTAGTTCCCAGAGGATGATGCTTTCTGGGTGATCGAGTAAGTTCTCGCCCACACCGGGTAGATCTCTGACAACCGGGATCCCGAGCTCGGACAGCTGCTGCTGCGGACCGAGTCCGGACAGCAGCATCAAGCGAGGCGTGTCTACAGCGCCGGCGCATAGGATCGTCTCCGCCTTGGCCCGTAAAGCGTGCTTCGTGCCGTCTTGTAAAGTGATGTTCACCCCTGTCACTTTGGAACCCTCGACGTTGACCCTACACACCCACGCATTCGTCAGGATGGTCAGGTTCGACCGCGCCTCCTCCCCACGCAAAATCGGATGAATGTAAGCGACGCTGGCGCTGCTCCGGCGGCCATCGTCGGGGTTGTACGAGACGGAGAAGAAGCCGACGCCCTGCTTGAGCGCGCCCGTCTTGCGGATCTCCTGGTTGTAGTCGGGAATGACGGGGATGTCCAACGCCGTCGAGCAACTCTTCACCCAATCCAGACACAGCTGGTTCCGGTGTCGCTCGTGCACGGGCTGAACCGTGTTGCGCAGGTTGTCGAGCACGCGGGTGAACGTCTTGAAGTCCCAGCCCGCGCACCCCTGCTCCACCCAGCGCTGGCAGTCGTACTCGAAGGGCCGGAAGCTGATGAGGGTGTTGTGGCTCGAGCAGCCGCCGAGGACCTTGGCGCGCGAGTGCCGGATGTGCGAGTTGCCGTTGGGCTGCTCGGTGGTGGGGTAGTCGTAGTCGAGCTCGCCGCCGAGCAGGTTCAGCCAGTCTTTGAGGAGGAGGACGCGGTCGTCGAGGAAGTCGGAGGGCCCGGCTTCAATGAGCAGGACGCGCTTGTGCGGGAGGTAGGAGGAGAGGCGGGAGGCGATCACGCAGCCGGCCGTGCCGCCTCCTACGATCACGAAGTCGTAGCTGTTCACGTCGGATGCCGGCAGATGCGTGGTCGTCATGGTGAGGGGAGGATGAGGGTTGTGGAAGAGAGAGGTACTCAGCTGGGGAGTGCTCGAAAGGTACGATACAAACAAACGAGGGACGGAGTGGAGGACAGAAATGGTAAGAAAGGAAGATACTCTCACCTGGTCGGCGGTGAAGGCATGTATATGTACATGGCCAGACGGATGTGGGGGGGATGTGAGAGAATACCTAGAGAAGGCTTTTTTTTTTCTGTTACCGTGCCGCTAGACGCAAACCCAGTGCCAGCCTGCCAGATGAGGTTTTCCGGCTTTCACGGTCACTGATCACGCAACCCGGGTTTGGTTCAGGGAACGGAACAGGAACAGGAACGGCGTTGATGGTGGTGAGAGGAGTTATTCATCTTTCATTTGATATTGATGAAGGTATTGGTCGTGGCGAGGGGGGTGTAAAAACTGATGGATTGTTGTTTTTGCCCCTCACGGTTCAAGCTCGGATGAGATCGCGTGCTCGGCAGTTGGACGTACGGAGAAAGTCCGAAGTCACGCCTTCACCCGTCCTTCACCAAGAACTTCTAGAAGTCTAGACTCTGGGAACTCCATTGATGATAATAACAAGAGGCCGAAGATTAGCAGAGGAAGATATCCGGTTCAGCATTGTTGCCGCTCGTATCAACATATTTCGGTAGCGCGAGATCGAAGGGAGAAGGAGAGTCTCCCATAGCCGCTCTCAGCCTTGATCATCTGCCTTCTGTCGTTGCAAACGGTAGTCAGATAGCGTTGAGCCCCCGTACAAACGTCGGAAAGGTCGACAAGCTAGGCATCTCGGACAAGTCACTATTTACTTGCTGGTCAAACGACACCTTAAGCTCATGTGAGCCGACCTCTCTCCGGCATACATCACTATGGGATCGGTAGGCGGAATGAAATACGACATTCAACCACTCTACATCAATGGGCGACACCAAAAGACACAGCAGACGTTCCAAAGCATAGATCCATCATGCGATCGACCTCTGGCAAACGTATGCAAGGCCGACAAGTCGACCGTCGACGCCGCCGTCCGGGCAGGGAGGACGGCCTTCCCAACATGGTCCAACACATCACCCATTGAGCGATCGCGCATCCTCCTGCGCGCCGTCGCCCTCCTCCGACAACGAAACGACGAGCTCGCCCTGATCGAAACCCACGACACCGGCAAACCCTTCTCGGAAACCAGCACCGTCGACATCGTCACCGGCGCCGACGTGCTCGAGTACTACGCCAACCTGATCGCCTCGGGAGGCCTAAACGGCGACACCACCCAGCTCCGCCCGGACGCCTGGATCTACACCACCAAAGCGGCCCTGGGCGTGTGCGCCGGCATCGGCGCCTGGAACTACCCGATCCAAATCGCGCTCTGGAAATCCGCGCCCTGCCTCGCCGCCGGCAACTGCATGGTCTACAAACCCTCCGAATTCACCCCGCTGCACGCCCTCCAACTCGCCGAAATCTACGCCGAAGCCGGCGTGCCCCCGGGCGTCTTCAACGTCGTCCAAGGCGCCGGCGACGTCGGCGCCCTGCTCACCTCGCACCCGCACATCGCCAAAGTCTCCTTCACCGGCCAGGTGTCGACCGGCTGCAAAGTCGCCGGCGCCGCGGCCGCCGGCATGAAAACCGTCACGATGGAACTCGGCGGCAAATCCCCCTGCCTCATCCTGCCCGACGCGGAGCTGGAGAACGCGGTCGACGGCGCGATGATGGCCAACTTCTTCTCCACCGGCCAGGTCTGCACCAACGGCACCCGCGTCTTCGTCCCCGCCAGCATGCTCGCCGCCTTCGAGCGGCGCTTATTAGAGAAAATGTCCGCCGTCCGGCCCGGTGACCTCCTGCACCCCGACACCAATTTCGGGCCCTTGGTGAGCAAAGTCCACCGCGAGAAAGTGCGCGCCTACATCCGGCACGGCATCGACGTCGACGGCGCGAAATTACTCCACGGCGGCCTCAACGTCCCCGACGCCCCCAACGTCAACCCCAAAGGCTTCTGGGTCCAACCGACCATCTTCACCAACTGCACCGACGACATGCTCATCGCACGCGAAGAGATCTTCGGCCCGGTGATGTGCATCCTCCCATACTCCGACTCCGCACCGTCGTACATCGACACCCTCCTGCACCGCGCCAACAACACGCCCCTGGGTCTCGCCGCGGGCGTCTTCACCCGGGACCTGGACCTCGCGCACCGCGTCGTCGCGCGCCTCGAGGCCGGCATCACGTGGGTGAACACGTGGGGGGAGTCCCCCGCCGAGATGCCCGTGGGCGGGTGGAAGATGAGTGG